>Ga0247834_1001018_pt1 | contig 50784 bp, 42 predicted proteins | sample LaCruzMarch2015__8_FD_187118 | JGI IMG/M metagenome (GOLD analysis project Ga0247834, IMG submission 187118) | Freshwater microbial communities from meromictic Lake La Cruz, Castile-La Mancha, Spain - LaCruzMarch2015_12m | ecosystem: Environmental > Aquatic > Freshwater > Lake | place: Spain... | reverse complement strand
CCGAATTTGCTTCCATGTTGCCTGTTTCGGGCAGTGCCTACACCTATTCTTATGTGGCCTTTGGTGAATTGATTGCCTGGATCATCGGTTGGGCGCTCATCATGGAATATGCAGTTGGAAATATCACGGTAGCGGTTTCCTGGTCGGGGTATTTTACCAGTTTATGTGACAGCGCGGGTTGGCATATACCTTCCTGGGCAACCATTGATTATGTATCAGCGAAACAAGGATATGAAGTAGCCAGCGGTTTGTTGAAAGCCGGTGCACCGATGTCTGAACTAAGTCAATCGCAAGTAGAAGCATACCAGGCCTGGCAAATAGCCCCCCAATTGGCTGGATTTCGGACCATTTTGGATATCCCGGCGATTGTCATGTCGGTGATGATCACCGCTTTGGTTTATATTGGGATCAAAGAATCGAAAACCGCGGGCAATGCCATGGTGGTTCTAAAAATGATTGTGGTGTTGCTGGTGATTATAGTGGGCGCATTTTATGTGGATACCGCCAATTGGCACCCATTTATTCCCAATGGCTTTGGCGGCGTCATGTCGGGGGTGTCCTCCGTGTTTTTTGCTTACATTGGGTTCGATGCACTTTCTACGACCGCCGAAGAATGCAAAAATCCGCAAAAGGATTTGCCCCGTGCAATGATCAATGCAATTATAATATGCACAATATTATATATTTGTATTTCATTGGTATTAACGGGCATGGTGCCATATAAGGATTTAAAGGTAAATGATCCGTTGGCCTATGTTTTTCAAAAAGTAAACTTGAAATGGTTTTCCGGGGTAATCGCAGTGAGTGCGGTATTTGCCATGGCAGGCGTATTTTTAGTATTCCAGTTGGGCCAACCGCGTATTTGGATGACCATGAGCCGGGATGGTTTGTTGCCGAAACGATTTTCCCACATTCACCCGCGTTATAAAACGCCCGACTTTTCTACCATCATTACCGGGTTGTTTGTAATCGTCCCTATGTTGTTTATTCCAAGCGATACGGTTTTGGATTTGTGCAGCATGGGTACATTGTTTGCCTTTGTATTGGTATGCGCGGGCGTTTTAAAATTACAAATTACGCCAGATGTGCCGCGTGGGAAATTTCGCATACCTTATTTGAATTCCAAATGGATTTTCCCGATCCTGGTAGTGGGCGCTGGTTTTTTACTTTTTCAACAATATCCCGTTGATACCAAAGCCTGGTTGTTGAACACCCGTCAGATGAACGATCCGGAAACTTTAATGGTTCAATTGAGTGAAAGCGAGATCGATCAAATAAAAATACAGGTAAATCAGCGGGATAGTGCAGGATTGGCTGCAGCAAAACTGGATTTGACCGCGTATTTAAGTGCCTTGGATGCCCCAGGCTATGCATCGGCGGTGGAAGCAATGCCCGTGCCGGATACCGAAAAATATGAATCTGGTTGGCATTTGTTTCAACATAAAATACCCATGTGGTTGTTTGTAATCACCACCTTATTATTGTGTTATTACTGCTTCCGGTATAGTTTGTCCATCATTCCGGTATTAGGACTTGTTTCTTGTTTTTACATGATGGCACAAATTCCGGCAAAGAGTTGGTTTGGCTTTTTCATTTGGTTGCTGATTGGTTTGGTTATTTATTTCGGATATGGATATAAAAACAGCAAATTGCATCGAAAAGAGATCACCGCATAGGTTAAACTCAGATTTAAAAGGATTTGAAGGATTGATGGATAAAAAAAATGATTTTCAATGGATTAGAAGCCGTCTGTTTTCGTAACCACTTTGCTTTGACTATAGGATGAAAAAAATAGTTGTTTTGACAGGGGCTGGTATCAGTGCCGAAAGTGGTATTAAAACCTTTCGGGACGCAGATGGGCTTTGGGAAAATCATCGAATTGAAGATGTTGCTACCCCGGACGGGTGGCAAAAAGACCCGGCGCTGGTGTTGGCGTTTTACAATCAACGGCGCCGCCAATTGTTGGAAGTGACGCCCAATGCGGGCCACTTGGGCTTGGTCGAACTTGAAGCGCATTTTGAGGTACAAATTATCACCCAAAATGTAGACGACCTGCACGAGCGCGCGGGCAGTTCCAACGTGTTGCACTTGCATGGCGAGTTGCGCAAAGTACGGTCGGAAACCTACCCCAAATTGGTGTATGATTGGGACCATGATCTGGAAATTGGAGATCTGTGTGAGCGTGGTGGTCAACTGCGGCCCCATATCGTGTGGTTTGGGGAGGCGGTACCCATGTTGGAACCCGCTTCAGAAATCGCGTATGATGCCGATATTTTTCTGATCATTGGCACTTCGTTGCAGGTGTATCCGGCTGCGAGTTTGATGTCTTATGCTCCGCCAGACATACCTTATTATTACGTTGATCCCAACCCACAAGTGAATTATGCCCTGGGGGAAATGTCGAACCTGCATGTGATCGCCGAACCTGCCAGTACAGGGGTGCGGCGCGTAATAGAGCGCCTGCGTAAAGGGTAAGTGTCTATTTATATTGCATTAGGCTCCAAGAACTTTAGCAGTTGCGCCGGGCTTTTTTATCTTTGCCGCTTCATACTTTAACTGATTTCTTATGAGTAATTTTCTTGCCGGTAAAAAAGGCATCATTTTCGGCGCACTGGACAATCAGAGTATCGCCTGGAAAGTAGCGGAACGTTGTGTGCAGGAAGGCGCACAAATTGTGCTCACCAATGCTCCGGTTGCGATGCGGATGGGCGAAATCAACAAACTTGCTGAGGCTTGTAATGCACCCGTTTTTCCGGCAGACGCGACTTCTGTGGAAGATTTGGAAAATTTGATTACAAAAAGCATGGAGCATTTCGGCGGTAAAGTTGATTTCGTGCTACACAGCATCGGGATGTCGGTAAATGTTCGTAAAGGCAAATCATACACCGATTTGAACTACGAATGGATGCAAAAAACCTTTGATGTAAGTGCGATTTCTTTTCACAAATTGATGCAAAGCTTGTGGAAATTGGATGCGATCAACGATTGGGGTAGCATTATGGCGCTTACCTACATTGCCGCACAACGCGTATTCCCGGATTATTCTGAAATGGCAGAATCGAAGGCATTGCTTGAATCATTTGCACGCAGTTTCGGCTACCACCTTGGAACCGCAAAGCGGGTGCGCGTCAATACCATTTCGCAATCACCCACCATGACCACCGCCGGCAAAGGCATCAAAGGCTTCCAGGAGTTTTATGATTATGCCGATAAAATGTCGCCGCTGGGCAATGCACCTGCCGAAGATTGCGCCAACTATTGTGTCGCGATGTTCAGTGATTTGACGCGTTATGTGACCATGCAAAATTTGTTCCACGATGGTGGTTTCTCTACCATGGGCATGAATCCGGCATTGGTGGAGGTGAAAGAATAGGTGTACGGCCTTTTTGAAGCAAGTTCGCCACGTTTGGCCTGATTACTACGTTTATACCAAGATTAAAGTGGATTTAAAGGATGGATGGATAAAAATTGATTTTCAATGGATTAGAATCCAGCCGTTTTCATAACTACTTAGCGTTGGATATAGGAAAGCAAGCGTGCAAAAGAGCAATTTTTGAAAAACGACATTTTACATAGATTGAATGTAGGGTTTCCAGGGTCGAAATGGCACTGGAAATCTTGCTTTTGGTTGTTGGCCTTCCTGATCGGGTGGGGTAGTGGCGCCACCCTGTTGCAAGCACAACAGCCTGTAGCAGCAAGTAAAACGACCCAGCAGATTGGCCCGCCCAACGATAGCACGCGCCTTTTATATGTGTATGCGAAAACGCCGGAGCGTGCCATAGAAGATCATGATACGTTGCCGGATGCTCGATTCAGGATGTATGATCCCGTCAGACAACAGGCGATTGATTATGGCGCATTGGGCAATTTGGGCACCCCCAACCGACCCATGTTTTATGAAGCGCGCGCACGTCGGGGCTTCGATTTGGGTGTCCATGGGTACGATTTGTATCAGTTACAGCCCAACGAATTGCGCTTTTATCAAAATACAAAATCTTTTAGCGAGGTATATTTTAGCCAGGGCGGTACCCAATTTGATGGGCTCGTCAATGCAAAATACAGCAGAACTTTTGATAAGGGGGTCGTTTTTTCGCTCGATTACCGGGCAATCAATAATTTGGGGCAATATCAATACCAACGATCGCGGCACAACGGATTATCCCTAGGTGTATTGGCACCTATTTCTGACCGATATACTTTTTTCCTGATATTTACAAAAAATGTAATGAGCCAGCAGGAAAATGGCGGCATTGCAGATGGGGCAAGCTTTGGAACCGGCCAATTTTCAGGACCGATTTCGGCAGCTATTCGATTGCCGAACAAAACGGCTGCCACGCGCATCAGTAACCAGGTGGTCCAATTTACCCAATACCTCAATTTTACCCGTGCAGCAACAGGTCAGCGTGTTTTTCGAGCGGAACATACGCTTAGTTATGCCCAAAACACGTTTAAATTTTCAGATGCCCCTTTAAATGGGGATACCTTGTTTTACGAGAAATTTTTAGTTGATAAACGCGGGATACGGCAATACGTGGCGTATAATCGGCTGGACAACCATATTAATTTGTCTACCTTCAAATCGCGCACGGTCGGACAGCCTTCCGATTTGCTTACCATCGGCTTATCCCACAGCTATTTTACCTTAAACCAGGAGCCCGTCGACAGCGCGTTTTCCAACTTTTTTCTCACGGGCAACCTGAGTATCACGCCCTCGGAGCGGTTCAAGTGGTTCGCAAAAGGCAGTTTGGGTATATTGGGCAATTTGGGTGAGTATCAACTGGAGAGTTCCCTGCGTTTGGGTTTAGGCGTTTTGGGAGAATTCAGGGCCGGTGTAATGAGCCAACTTTATCCCCCTGCTTTATTAGACCGTCGTTTGTACGTCAGTAAACGCCTGATTTGGAACAACGATTTTAAAAAACCGCTCGAAAACAGCTTGTGGGCGGCTTATGCTTTGCCTAGCATTGGATTTGAAGCAATTGGGCGGACGTATTTGCTCAATAACTACATTTATGCGGATCAGGACGGTTTTGCCCAGCAAACAGGGGCACCCTTGCAGATTGTGCAAGTCCTGGTCACTGAAAACCTGAAAATCGGTGCCTTTCGGCTGGATAATACCGTTGCTTATCAGCGTGCCAACCGCACCGATATATTTCGGTTGCCCAATTGGTTTAGTAAGCATAGTGCTTATTTTGATGGCCGCATTTTCAGGAAACGCATGCAATTCAGTGCAGGTGTGGATTTTCGCATGAATCAGGAATTCAGGCCGGATGCTTATCAGCCCATTACGGGCCAGTTTCACCTACAAGACAGCTTGACGCAAGCCATTTATCCTTGGTTGGATGCGTTTGTAGCCTTTAAAGTATCCAGTTTTCGATTTTTTATCCGGATGGAAAATATGGGGAACTTGTGGAACAACAGCGCCGTTTTTTATCAGACGGCTAATTATCCGCTGCCTTTTCGTGCGATCCGGTTTGGGATTAATTGGCGCTTTATGGATTTGAACACGAAAGCTACCAGCACAACAAATGGTGGAGCGCCGGGGCGAAACAGCAGCCGACCGCCAGGAAACAGGGGGTTTTAAGGGGGATAAGATGGGCATCTTGTTGCAAAAAGTAGCATAGACAAATTACTTTATTGAAATAAAAATGGAAAAACCTTCTTTGGATGACCAACTGACCATCTTGGTTCGGTTGGGCTTCGAGCATTTACAAGCAACCGCGTTATACACGCAAAATAGCATCGTTGCAAAACTTAAGTATTTGGGCTATGAAGTTTCAACCGCAACTTTGTCGAACCTGCTATCAAACAAAACGGATCCGAGTCGCAAAGTGGGACCTAAGGCCTTAAAAAAGGCGGCAAAAGGCATAGAGTTGCTCATGCAACATGAATTGGATATGCAATTTAGCCCGGTAGCAGCCAAATATACCCCGCTGCATACGCCGGATTGGACGCCTTTTCGCGTGCCGGATACCTCCAAACTGAACAGTCCTGATTTTTCAATACACGCAAACGGGCGGGTGAGTGTCGAGCACAAGACCGCTTTTATGGGCAGTGCCAACAAAGAGGTTACAGAGTTGGGGGTGCGTTTGAACGCCTTTGCAGGTTATTTTACATCGCAGAACGAACAGGCTTATAAAGCGCACATTATCAGGCTTTTACAACGAGGTGTGCATTTTAAAGGGTATTTGATGGATCCTGCATCTGAAGAGGCACGCATGTATTTTAAGGATCGAAGCCAACATTTGAGTTCGGAGCAGGAAGCCGCGTTTGAAACAAGTCAGGTGATTCAACGCTTAAAATCCTTATGTACCGAATTCGAACAAATGCAATTGAAGGGGAAATTTGAGATTTATACCTATAAACACATACCCTATAGCCTTATTTATGTGGTGGATGGTGCTTTACCAACCGGTAAAATGATGGTTTCACCTTATTTATATGGGGTTCGGCGGGCCAATTGCCCTGTTTTGGAATTTACCAAAGCCAACCAGCCCGTATTGTTCCGAAAATACTGGGAATCAATGCAGTATTTCATCGAAGGTGCGCAAAAAATTCAATAAGTGATGGACTATAAAAAAGCTTAGACCTGATTGTTCGGAAGGGAACGGTCTGGGGTTTTGTCGTTTTTTAAATTTAGATAAATTTACAAAATTTTCATAAATTATTGATAGTCAAATAGATATAGTTCCGGGTTTGCCTGCCATTTACCTTTGTTGCGTCAACATTGACAGACAAACATCGGTAATCGCCCGGGATTCATTAAAGGTTGCCGTTGGTTGTCGTATTAACCAATTCTAAATTTTACTACAACGATGAAAAATGCAATGCGCACCGGTCTTCAGGCTGGCCTTAAAATCATGTTCTTTTTGTTCCTGTTGTTGCCAGCCTTTGCGGCACAGGCAGCCATTAAAGGCGATCCTGTAACCGTTTGTCCAGCCCCCAGTCCCAACAAAACGCAACAATCAACAAATTCAGTGTCGTTTTCCTGGGCACCTGTAAGCGATGGTGCCAGTTACCAAATTTTTTGGGTGCGCGCAGCCGACAATCAAAGCAGCGCCGTTCAATCTGTCAGCAATACAAGTATCACGTTTTCGGGGCTTGCTCCAGGAAATTATTCCTTTTATTTTGCTACAAATTGCGGCACAGAGTCTTCTTCCTATATCATCCTTGACGAAATAATATGCGAATAAGTCTTGATGCGTTAGGCTCCTTGATTGGGGCCTAACGTTTTTTATAATCTGCTACTTTTTTCTTAAGCCAAGCACGCAAATGCAAATCGTTTTTTGATTCGATTAGTTGTTGAATAGTCGCTTTGTCTTTTTTTCGGTCAATGAGCATTTTTATTATTTTAATGGCATTTAAGGCACCTTCATTGGATTTGTTTTTGGGTGTGCTTTTTCGAAGGGTTAAATGTATTTTGTATTTTTGGATGTATTCGTCGAGGAATTCATGCTCATAACCCAATTCGTACATACACCTAATTTTCGTTAATCGCACAAACAATTGATTTTCGTGGCTTGCACCTTCCAGTCCCATGGCATTGATTAAATCAAGTGCCTGCGGGTAAAGTTTTATGGAGACGGCCAGTTGTATTTGTGCAATTTGACTGGTTATTTCGCGGTCGGCCTCCCTGATTTTAGTCGTCAAATCTCGGATAAAATCTTTTGCCCAATCAAAATCTTCCAAAGCACATGCTACATTCAAAATACCTAAAAATTCGGTTGGTGTGATGGATGCTGATTCTTTAAAAATACCGTTTTGGACCCCTATTTTATTCAAATTGTGGATTTTTCTTTGATAATAATTCATATTATTGTCTTTTCGCACTTGCCCGATGGCATAATTTTTCATAAAGCGCAACACATTGTGCATTTCATCCAGGTCAATATAGTCTTTAAGGTTGAGCATATTTTCTTCCAGGATGTTAAAGTCCTCCTCAAGTTCGGTTGTGTTCAATTTCAGCAAGGACTCGTAAAGCTTGAACAGGGGTAAGTCTTCGGGTTTTTGGAGCGGCGTTTCCAATTGCGGTGCAATTTTCAGGAACGATGTTCGCTCATTTTCCATTTTGACCTTCAGCAAGGCGCTGATTTGATTCAACGAATGGTAGCTTGCGTCAAAGGTTTTCAGGTTGGCTAAGGCACTCGATTTAACCAGTTGATTGTATTGATGGTAAGCAGCCGCCCATTGCTTTAACATATTTTGGGTGCTTTTGAGCGGTGCCTTTTGAGTTGATTCAAAAAATGCGTTGGCTTTTTTTTCATATTGTTCGCTCCAGTTGTTTTCATCCAGCACCTGAAGCCACACGACATCATTCAGCCAGTCATTTTTTCGAATGCGTTCCAGCATTATATATTCTTTCAACCACCGATGCAGGTCGGAAAAGGTGTTGTGTAATTGCTTATGCCTACTTTTGGGATCTTGGGCTTGGGTGTAGATTTTTTGTAAAAATGTTTCGGGGAAATCTAGCCCCTCTAAGTTGGAAAATTGGGCGGTGGTATCACTTAAGTAATTCATTACCTTTAAAGAAATTTCTTCATTTGGATAAAAACATTGCAAATAATGCACAAAACTTGCAATTTTGTGCGCCGTGAGCAAAGTCAGCGACTTAATAAATTTAGAATTTTTCATAAATTTTAGAAAATGCTTGCGGGGAAATAGTGGTTTTAAGTGTTCATAAAAGTACCAAAAAAATAATAAAGTCATTGAAAAATATTCAACTAATTATAAAAAAATATTTGTGAAAAATGGTGTCATGCTCGGACTTTCGAGTGGTTATACATCGGATCGGTCGTTTTTGATGGACAAGCGATATTTGAAAAAGGATTGTTTGCGGGGAAAACGCACAAAAACGAATTTTTTTTTAGATAATCTATCTTCAAATTGCACCCGATTTCAGGCCATGCCTAGCATACAATCCAACGAAACAACCTATGACGGTTCTCATTCTGACACCCTTACCGCTCGAATATGCGGCAATTTCTAAACACCTTGAAGGTGTTCGGGAGCAGGTATTTCAGGATGCCGCTGGATACGAAATTGGATATTTCAAAGGTAAAAGCCATCAATATAAAGTGGTTGTACGCGAGCCGGGTATGCGCAATGTAGATATGGCCCTTGCAACAGAAAAGGCAATTCAGCACTTCAAACCACAAATAGTGCTTTTGGTAGGAATTGCAGGCGGGGTGAAGGATGTGGAAATTGGCGATTTATTGATCGCAAATAAGGCATACGGCTATGAATCCGGTAAAGAAACGGAAGATGGATTCAAGGCGCGTCCAGCGGTCGAGTCGTTTAGTCCAGAACTGCTGGCTCGGGCACAAGCTTTAAGCCGCAAAACAGATTGGAAAAATAGGACCGATGACGGGGCACCGGACGCTAAAGTTTACATCGGGGCGATCGCTGCCGGGGAAAAGGTCGTTGCAGGCGTGGAGAACCCCACCTTTGAACGCATAAAACTGCATTTAAATGATACGTTAGGGCTTGAAATGGAGGCGATTGGGCTTGCTACAGCCTTGCATATTTACCGAAATATCCATGGTTTGGTGATTCGGGGTATATCCGATTTATGTGCGGGGAAAGCCGAAACCGACCAGCAAAATTGGCAACCGGTGGCCGCTGCCCGTGCCGCAGCTTTTGCCTTTGAATTGCTGTATGAATTGGATGCCACTCCGTTTATGGTAGCAGCGCCCGACCCCAATGCAATTGCTCAAGCATTGTACGCCCTGGCATTTCCCAACGAACCATCGGAAAATGCAGTAGATACCGCTACAACCCACGCCGCATTAGAATGGATTCGTACCTGGTTTGCAGCAGCAGATCCAATTTCAAGCGCAGTGCTGGATTTGCCGGGTAGTGCGGAGGCCAAGCAAATTATTTTAGCGCAAAAACTCCCCAACTTGCTCGAAAATGCACAGTTTAAAGCAGAATTAGAGGATAAAATGGTCGAGCGCAGAAAATTGAGCATCAAAAATATGCTGGAAGGCAGTCAAGTGGAAGTCGCCGGAAATATGCGGATTGGGGATCAGCATACCCGTGACAGCGATTTATACGAACAAAAGAATATTGTAAAAACGAGCACGATCAAAGTTGGAGGCGATTTTCACCTCGGCGATGGTTGAGTGCATAAGCCCCAAAAAACATTTTAGCTTGAACCACAAAAAAATCCCAGTCCGCTTAGGCGTACAACTTTCGGGGGAAAGATGCAAGGATTTTACCAATTTGTAAGTTATTTTAGCTCAGTAATTTAAATGTTTGTCTCACACATATAGTCGGGGATTACTGCGGTTTCCCCGGCAGTGTGAGACAAACTTTTATAAGCGGCCTAGCAGGTCCAACAATCCTGAATTAATTTGATTGCGTTCCATATTGGCTTCCCCCCTCGATATAATTCCTAAACGTTCATTGCGCCCCAAATCTTCCCAGCGTGCCGAGAGGGTGTTCACTTCTAATTGTAGGTGTGTAGCGTGCTGCTCCGTGTAATCCAGGAGTTTTTTAAACACTTCTCCCGTACGTGCGCTAGCAATCAGGCTGCGCAAGTTGCGGGCAATTTCAGGATCGGGGCTTGATTTTCCAGTTGTAGTATTGGTTGGTGGTATGCCATGGTAATGAATATCGCCCACGTGCACATTGCCGCCCGCTTGAATATGCTCATCGCCTAACCGAAAGTTGCCACCAACGGTAATGGTACTGTCGATAATGACATTTTTCATGGTTGTTTCCTGGGTTTTAAAGTCCGCCAGTTTTTCAGCCATTTCTTTCTTAAATTGCTCATTTTCAAGCAATACAGGCAACTTTTGTTCAATGATAATTTTTTTGGCGGCTTCATTTCCCGGCGTTGTCACAATGGCCGTAGAGATTGGATCGTCTTTTAAAAACCAGGAGCGGATCCATTGCATGGTAGCCGTGACAAAGTCTTTCGGAAACTTTTTGACTTCTTCATTTTCCAGGATAAAGTCGAGGACGTATTTTTTTGCAGCATCAAGCATTGTAGACAGGGATGTTTTAGTTGTTTTCTTGTTAGATATTGACGTTTTGTGTAGTTGTATTGGGAGTTATCCTGATCAAAAACGGATAATTTCGTGCTAGATAGTTATAGTTCATAAACCGTGCAAATCGGTATTCTGTTTTCCAGATCAACGAAAATATTTTGTTGTAAAAAACAAAAGCCGTTTGGAAGGACTCCAAACGGCTTTATGTTCATTGTATAAAACAAGTACTAGTTCTTAACTTCTTCAAATTCAACGTCTTGTGCTTCTGAGCCGCCGTTTCCACCAGTTGGTCCGCCGGTTGGCCCAGCATAAGGGTTTTCCGTAGCGCCACCATTAGCCGCTTGTGTTGACTGATAAATTTCCTGGCTGGCTACATTCCAAGCCTCGGTCAGGGCCGCTGAGGCAGCATCAATGCGGGCAAAATCTTCCGATTTATGTGCTTCGCGCAAGTCGGTGAGGCGTGCTTCAATCGTTTCCTTGTGGTTGGCAGGTACTTTTTCGCCAAATTCGCGGAGTTGTTTTTCCGTTTGGAAAATCAAGGTATCAGCGGCATTCAGTTTTTCTGCGCGTTCGCGTACTTGACGGTCGCCTTCAGCGTTGGCTTCTGCTTCTGCTTTCATGCGGGCAACTTCATCTTTACTCAAGCCGGTGCTGGCTTCAATGCGGATGTTTTGTTGTTTGCCGCTGCCTTTATCCATGGCGGTTACAGAAAGGATACCGTTGGCATCAATGTCGAACGTTACTTCTACTTGTGGTACACCACGGGGTGCTGGCGGGATGCCATCCAGGATAAAACGACCCACCGAACGGTTGTCGCGTGCCATGGGGCGTTCGCCTTGCAGGATATGGATTTCTACTTGTGGCTGGTTGTCGGAAGCCGTGGAGTAGGTTTTTGATTTTTTCGTTGGAATGGTCGTATTTGATTCAATTACAACGTCGTAAATATTGCCCATTGTTTCGATACCAAGTGACAATGGGGTTACGTCGAGCAACAATACATCGCTTACATTACCAGACAATACACCGCCTTGAACTGCAGCGCCGATGGCCACTACTTCATCCGGATTTACGGAGCGGTTGGGTTTGCGGCCGAAGAATTTTTCTACTTCTTCCTGGATGCGTGGGATACGGGTCGAGCCACCTACGAGAATCACCTCTTCCACTTCATTGGCGCGCAGACCAGCATCTTGCAGGGCTTTGCGGCAGGGTTCGAGGGTGCGTTGCACGAGGGTATCGGTCATTTGCTCAAATTTAGAGCGGCTGAGTTTCATCACCAAGTGCTTAGGTACGCCATCGATTGCCGTGATGTAGGGCAGGTTAATTTCCGTTTCCATTCCACTGGATAACTCGATTTTGGCTTTTTCGGCCGCTTCCTTCAGGCGTTGTTGTGCCATTGGGTCTTTGAGCAGGTCGACATTTTCCTGGCGGCGGAATTCAGCTGCCAGCCATTCGATGATCACCTGGTCGAAGTCATCGCCCCCGAGGTGGGTATCGCCGTTGGTTGATTTTACTTCAAATACGCCACCACCCAGTTCGAGGATAGAGATATCGAAGGTACCACCGCCAAGGTCATACACCGCGATTTTCATGTCTTTATCGCGTTTGTCGAGGCCATAAGCCAGGGCAGCCGCAGTGGGTTCGTTTACAATCCGTTTTACTTCAAGGCCCGCAATAGCGCCTGCTTCTTTGGTAGCCTGGCGTTGTGAGTCGTTAAAGTAGGCAGGTACCGTAATAACCGCTTCCGTAACCGTTTCTCCGAGGTAATCTTCGGCAATTTTTTTCATTTTTTGCAACACCATGGCGCTGACTTCCTGTGGGGTATACAGGCGACCGTCAATGTCGACGCGGCAAGTATCATTATCGCCTTTCACCACTTTATAAGGTACACGGCTCACCTCACTGGTAGATTCGGTGTACCGCATGCCCATAAAACGTTTGATGGAGGCAACGGTGCGGGTTGGGTTTGTGATGGCCTGGCGTTTGGCAGGAGCGCCAATTTTGCGCTCGCCATTGTCCAAAAAGCCAATTACCGAGGGCGTTGTGCGCGCTCCCTCGTCGTTTGCAATTACAACAGGCTCATTGCCCACCATAAATGCAACGCAGGAGTTGGTCGTTCCTAAGTCTATACCAATAATTTTTCCCATATCTGTCGGGTTGATTTGTTGTAAGTAAATGGTAGTGGGTGGGAGTCAGTTTGCCAATAAAACAGGAAAACCGGGTATTTTTATCCCCGCTTTAAGGTTGTTTGTACTGGCGCAGTTGTCTCTTTGTTCAACAGTTATCAATCGGTATGCCATGCGGCTAAATCTGACGGATTGACAGGGTTCTGACATCAAAATTAGGCCTTTTTGTCAGACGATTGTGCAAGAAACTGACAAAGCTTCGGGCGTACATACGGTGCGGGTGTTATATCTTGTGGGCGTTTTTAATCAACCCATCCCATTTAATTCAAACTGCTTTTCCCATGACAGGTTTATCCCAGCAACGCATTTTTACGCTTTTGTTTTTGCTTTTTTTTTGTTTTCATGAAACGGTGTCAGGGCAACTGGCCAAGCATGGCAATATCTGGCATTTTGGCAATCGGGCGGGACTTGATTTTTCAAATGGTGCCCCAATACCTTTAAGTAATGTAAATATGGATTCCTACGAAGGATGTGCGGTGTATTGTGATGCGGAAGGGGAAATGTTGTTGTACACGAATGGAGGTGGTTTTGGCAATAATTTTATCAATGGTCCTCGGGACGGGATAATCTGGAACCGCAACCAGCAAATTATGTACAAGATGACCTTAAATGAAGGCGGAGGGTATAGTGCGGCGCAATCCTCCCTGATTTTACCTAAACCAGGAAGCGCAGATCGTTACTTTGTTTTCAGTATGGATCATGCCCCGAATAACGGTCTTAAAGGCTTATCCTATTTTGAAGTAGACATGAATGCAAATGCAGGTCTTGGAGCAGTTGTATCACCTAATATTAATGTATATAAGCCAGCAGCAGAAGCACTTACTGCAATACCTATGTCAAATGGCGCAGGGTTTTGGCTCATAAGTATTGATTACGTAACCAATAACTTTATTGTTACATCCTTTACGAATGCCGGAATTGGCGCTTCCTTTGCGCAGCCAAGAAAAGACAAGCAGCCGGTCACGATTATCAAAGCTTCGCCCGATGGTAAATATCTGTGTATCAATGGTGAAGTGTACTATTTTGATACGAACAATGGACAAATTAATTTTAAGGAAGCGGTTTCTCTTTCACGTTACACCTTAAGTTTCTCACCATCAAGTCGGTATTTATATGGTTTTGAATCAGATGCATCATTCAAGATACTTCGGTACGATATAACGGCCGATTCGATTGGTAAAGCAGTAGAATATGTTTCACTGGATACCTTTTTTTCTATTGCTGGTCAAATGCAACTTGGCCCGGATGGAAATATTTATTGGACTGAACAAACAGATGAGGACTTTTTAGAATTAATACCTCCTGTCAGTTTGAGTGTAATCCGTTGTCCTGATGGTTTAGCGCCTGAAACGCAAAGGTCTTTGTTGAAATTTCCTACTGATTTTAATAATGCGGGTGGATGGTTTACCTCCCTCCCGAACTTTGCCGACTACATCTTTGCATCCGAACCGAAATCCGATACTATAAAACAAAGTATTTGCGCCAATCAGCCAATTGATATCGGACCGGGGCCTGGTACTGCAAATTTTAATTGGTCAACAGGGGCTACAACCGCGTTTATTATTGTAAATCACCCTGGTACGTATAAGGTAAATTATCAGGATGCTTGCGGATTTCGACAACGCACCTATTTGGTTGATACCATGCAACAAGTTGAGGTACAATTAAATACATCCCCCATTACAAATGCCTGCACGCCGTTTCCAGTAACGTTGTCCATCACAGCACCTTCCGGGAGTCCGATCCTTTGGTCGGATGGAAGCAAGGGCGATTCTTTGAAAATCAATGCATTTGGCACTTATTCGGCGCAGGTAAGCACGTCTTGCGGGGATACTTTGCTGGTTTATACCATTGCGCCACCCTTATTTGTAGATCAGGGGAATTATCAACAAACTGCAACAGTGTGCGGAAACACGCCGACCGAACTGATTCCGGAAGGGTTGGGGGATGTTGTTGCCTGGTCGACCGGCGACACCAGCGCCACGCTAAACGTCACGCAAGCAGGCGAATATACCGTACAAATAATCAACAATTGTATCCTGCGTACCGTTCGTTTTACGGTAACCAAAGAGCTTGCGCCGATGGTACTCATTTTGCCCGACGTATCCATTGATTCCTGTTTTACCTTACCGATTGTACTAAAAACGTCGGTAAATGCACTTGATAACCAATGGCTTTGGTCTACTGGTGCAACAACGGCCTCGATTCAGGTGGATCAATACGGCATTTATGCGGTAACCCTTACCAATTCCTGCGGATCCGCACAGGATACCTTTGAATTGTTGAAAAATGATGCGAATTGCTGTTTCCCCAACATGCCCAATGCTTTTACACCCAATGGAGATGGCACCAACGATAAATTTAGTCCGGTGTTTAAAGGCTGTACAGTTGAATTTCTTGAAATGTACATTTATTCCCGTTGGGGAGAATTGGTTTTTCAGGGCATTTACCCGAACGAATTATGGGATGGCAAAAACCTGAATGGTTGGGACGCGCATTCAGACGTATATTATTACGTAATAACGTTTAAAGTAAAAGGTGGGGACCTGGAGCGGCGCAATGGGCAGCTTACCTTAATTCGGTAAGTTTGATCGGATATTCTACCCAAAAGATCGAAAAAAGTGGGAATTGAAATAGTTTTGCCCCTGCTTTGTGCCTCGAAGTCATCCGTGTTTGTTAAAACAGGCTTTCAGGAAAATGAACTATAATTACACCGCACAGAAAGGGTTTCGTTGGAACAGATTCCCTAAAAATCATAAAAAAATGCGTATTTTTTTCTTTTTAATAACCCTGGTGGTAACTGCCGGGTTTTTTATTTCGGGCGTCGTAATGCTGCTTGCCCGCGCACTCGGTCAGTTGAGTTTGAATCCGCAAAGTGCAGCGTGGAAACGAACTTTGGCAAAATTGCGGGAACGAATTCGCAAACAAGCGGCTAAAAACCTGGTTCCGTGGGATACAGAAATGTTGGGTTTGTTGTCGACCAATCGAACCATTATAAAAAAGCCTGGTTTTTTTGACCTCTATTCGGAAGGTCTGTACGCCACCATTTATCAGGAGCCCGTTTTGGTGTACGCGGCGTTAAAAACAGGCAAAACCAGTATTTTAGTGGCTTCCACCTCTGATCGGGAGTTTATTTTCCGTCAAAAAGACAAAGAAATTGAAATTTGGCTCAATGAACAACCCTTGGGTTTGTTTGTCGATGGCACGCTGCTGGCACCCGGGCGCGGGAGTAAGTTGCTCGCCCGTATGGAAGCGACCGGCACTGAAGCCAGTTTACCCGTTTTAATCGGCGATAAAACGGCCGCTGCGATCACCAATCCGGAGCAGGCAAGTGGTCCAAATCCGCGGGCGCTTACCTTGTTGCGCACCTTGGATTCGAATGAAGAAAACGCATTGCTGGCGCTGACCATTTTGAAAATGACGAAATTGTAAATCAGGTGGTCAGCGCCAGTGGTATTTATTTTTCTGCGGTAACTTTGAGTTGTTCCAGCCAGATCAACATATCCGCTTCAAGGTCGCGGTTCATTTTTTGCTTAAACAGCTTGATCAACCAGCCTTCCATGCTTTCTTCCACTTGAATATAGGTGCCATCTCCTTGTGCACGAAGGTACCAATTGTGGATGGCTGAACCGCCGAACGTGATACCGCTCCAGCCAAATGTTTTATGTGGATCAACCGTGTGCAGGGTAGATTTTATCTTTGCCCCGTTGACCGTCCATTTAAATTTGGCGCTCGGTGTAATTGATTCGTTCATCTGCGCCTTGCTGATTTTCGGGTTCCAGTTTGGCCAGTTATTTATGTCGGTGAGCACCGCCCAAACCTTTTCGGGGGTAGCCTGGATGAAGATTGCTTTGTTTTGTTTTACCGGAGCATTTTGATTGATTTGCATGTTGGTTGAATTTTGAGCATTGCCCTGCATGAGGACTGCAGTGATGAAAAAGAACAGGTTTGAAATTTTGATGCTTGCCATTTGTTTGTGTTGTTTGTTTGACAAGACAAAAGTCGGGCTGTTCCTTTCGGGTGCAATTGATCTAAATCAAGAATTGCGCAGCAGTTGTTTTTTTCTGATCCGACTAAAGGTTTCAGGCGTCATACCCAGCAAGGAAGCGAGGTATTGCAAGGGGACCTGGTTGAATAAATCGGGGGCAAAATGAAAAAACTGGTCGTATCGTTCCTCGGCCGAAAGAGAAAGGTGGGATACAATACGGTCCTCCAAAATGGTAAAACAACGCGCCAGGAATAATTTTTCGAGGGTAGGCCATTTGGGAATCACGGTTCCAATGCGGGCATAGTCCGATTTATTAATGACCATCAGTTCGCAATCAGTCAATGCTTGCAAGTGCCAGCGTGCCGGTTTTTCAAATAAAAAACTGGAAATATCGACGATAAAATATCCTTTGCCCGACACCCATTTGGTAACTTCTTTATCTTCCAATTCAATAAACTCGCGCACCAGGCCGGCTTGCAGAAACCCTAATTGTTGGGCATATTGACCTGTTTTTAGAAAAAAATCATGCTTTTTGAGCGCCATGGGTTTGAAAAATCCATCAATGGCGTTGAGTTCTTGTGGGGTAAGACCAAAAGTGGCTTGTATATAATGGCTAAGTTCGGATTGCATGTGGAGTATTTTAACGATGTAGTCAACGCAAAGTGGTTATGAAAACAGCTGGTTTCTAATCCATTGAAAATCAATTTTTTTATCCATCCATCCTTCAAATCCATTTAAATCTGGGTATAAAAATACAAAGATGAACATTTGGACCCAACCATTTGACAAAGAATAACGTAATGCAAATAAGTGTAACTCAAAACACGTAATTTGTTGCGCACTCCAAATACCATACTGTAGTGTACTGTCCGATCGGCAGGAACCCAATATTACATGACGATTGATCCACACTTGCTAAAAACAGCCCATGAGGGCGACCGGAAAGCGCAATATGCCTTGTATCGCATTTGCTTCCCTATCCTCATGTCGGTATGCATGCGGTATCGGCGGGACAAACAAGATGCGATATTGATTTTGAACAATGGTTTTTTAAAAATTTTGCAGCATTTAGATCGTTACAAAATAAATGAAACTCCATTTGATGCCTGGATTCGGCGCATCATGATCAATACCGCCATTGATGAGTTCCGCCGAGAAAAAAAGTGGCGGGAACAAACCGTGTTTACCGATGAAATTGAACGCAGTTATTCGGAACATCCCATCAATTGGAACGAAGCGGAACAACGCCTTGATATGGAACACTTGGAGGCTTTATTACGACGATTGTCGCCCGTTACCCAACAAGTATTCAACCTTTTTGCGATTGATGGTTTTAGTCATAAGGAAATTGGCGACATGCTCCAAATCAGTGAAGGAACCTCAAAATGGCATGTGAACAATGCCCGCACACACTTACAACATTGGATCAAAACGGAGTTAAATCCGGCTTTATAAATCAGGAGCTTTCATATGGACAACTTAGACGAATTCATGCAACATAAATTTAATTCGGATGATCTGTCGGATCGTTTTGTTTTCCAGGAAGCATACTGGGAGCAGGCCGAACGGTTGATCGTGGCATCGGAAGCAGCGAAAAAGAAACGCCGGATGATTCTATTCTGGTGGTTGGGGACAGGGTTGTTTTTAGCCATCAGCGCCATTGGTTTTTGGCAAACAGGTCTGGAACTTTGGCGTAAAACACCTGCCAAAGCATCCATCGAATACGCCGTAAGCAATCCACCCATACATGCCGCTACACCGCATGATTCGTTGGATACAGTGGGCAGCTTGAAAACCAAGGCGCAGGTAAACAATAACCAAACTGTATCTGAAATCTCCCCTGTGTATTCATCAAAAAATACTATAAAAAACAGTAAATCAATTCGTTTAATATCTGATAAAAAAGAAAATTTTGGCATCGCGCAAGTTCAGGACGCGCATGTAGCTGCGCATTTGCCGTCAAATCCAGCTCCAATAAATCCAGGCATTGCCCCAATTTCCGGGAGTTGGTCTATGGCTTTCGGAAGCCCCACCCATGCGGAGTCCACGATGCTACCCGAAACGGCCACTACGGAGGAGCGTCCTGAAATTATCCAGCTTGCAGCGTTACCAAGTTTGTTAAAACCTGTTGAAATGGAGTTGCAAACATCGCCAGGTCCATCCAAGTTTGCCGGGTTACCTGAACCAATACTTCAACCGCGTGCTATACGAAAAGGCCTTGAAGCCGCTTTGACTTATTTACCTACCGGTGAACAAGGCAGCCGTTGGGGCCTGAATCTGGCCGGATTTGCCGAATATCCGATTAAAAAGCACTGGTCTTTGCAAGCGGGTATTGCTTATCGATTGCAACCCATCGTAAACTCGACTTCAGAAACTTTTGATTCTTCGGCCGCTTTTGCTGATAATTCCAACAAAATTGCTCAAACCGTGTCGTACACGTATAGTTTTGGCTACACCTTAAAAAGCACCGAGCGTTTTGCAACGGCATTACATTATGTAAATGTACCCGTCGCAATCCAATGGCGGCAGCGCGCATTTTCCCTGCGTGCTGGTTTTTCGCCCGGTTTTTTGTTTGCCAGCACGCAAAATGTTAAAAGTACCACGGAATCATCGCTTCAAAGCGCACAATCTACGGCCAATCAACGCGTTCAATTTGGCAGGCCTCAAAACTACCGGAACTTCGTATTGAATAGTTTTGTAGCAGCGGAGTACAACCTGGTGGGTGCCTGGTCGGTATTTCTACAACCACAATATCAGTTGATCAACCCGCTCAAACAAGCCTCTACAAAGTTTGGTAAGGGTGGAATATGGTCGATTGACCTTGGTGTTCGGTATATTTTTTAATGAAATAGGATGCAAAAACTTAGTTTCGTGCTGTTTTTTTTGCTGCTGTTCTTTGGTTGCGCAAAGGATTACAGCGAAAGTGTGCAATCTGATACGCCCGTTTTTATGGCAGATTTCAGTGTGGGCGATTCCAGTTATCAGTTGGTAGCCGGAAAGGATAACTACTATATGTACACCGATTATTATATGGATACTTTGCAGGTTTTGAACGCGGTTGGTTCATTTTCTAAAACGACTTGCATAGATAGTGTATGTCCTAAAACCTTGCGATTTGAAATACGCAACACCGATTTAAGTGGTACTTTTTTTAATGCAAATTCAATCGCGAATATCTCTACCTTTTATCAAGATGAGGCCTTATTTGATTCCTTACAATTAGGCAGGGCTAGCATTACCTGGACCGATTGGCAGGGCACGCAATGGAAAACCAATTCGGGGCAGCAAGGGCTTGATAGCTACTTTAATATACTATCCGTATCGCCGTATGAATCCAATGAAAAAAATCAGGCAACCTACCAATTAGAAGTCAACTTTAAAGGCTTGTTGTACAATACATTGGGTGTTTTTATGCCCATTCAGGGGACCGGGATCATTGCAATAGGGGTTCCTTAAATACCTCGTCCAAATCAGGAAAGTTGTTGCATGAGCCAACTGCGTTCTGCCAATTGAGGGGTTGCTTCTGCTTCCGATCGAATCTGGGCTTTTGCGGTGTTTGTCAGGGGCGCTTTTCGAATCATGAGCCTTACCAATCGAATCAGGTTTTCATAATGGGCTTTATGGTAGCCAAGGTTGGTGCGCCTGCGCAAGTAAATACTAAAACTATCGAGCAATGCATCCAGCGCATCAACATAGCCGCGTTCATAATATATCCGCACCAACATAGAACGGGCATCAAGGTTGGTCAGGCTGTCATCGCCCAGGCTGGCATCGCGCAACAAGGTCATGGCTTGCTCATAATCACGCAAGCGGAAATAGTACACGGCCAGGTTATACACATACGCGGCATGTCGCTCGCGCGGGTGCAGGAAGAGCTTATAATTTTCGAGAAATTGCCGCACCCAATCAAATTGTCCTGCCATAATACCTGCCGTAGTAGCATTTTTATAGGTAAATTGCGATAAAATGCCGTTTTCGAACAAAGCCTTGTTTTCAATTCCACTTTGGTAAAGTTCGAAAGCCTGTGCTCGGAAATGTGCCTTTCCGGCGTTGATTTTTCGAATACAGAAATTGAGTGCAATCAGGTATTGTTCCCGGCGTTCGGCTTCGCGGAATTGATGCCCGTATTGGTGAATCAGGTTTTTAGCCTCATAAAAGGCATCTTCGTTTTCGGGGTTGTTCAATGCAGTGCGCAAACAGGTATATAGCCGAATGCCCGGGTTCGCTTGCAGGTCCGGGTGGTCTGGATTTAATGGAATAGGATCGCTAAGACTGGTTGCTGTTTGTTGTTTCGACAGTTGTTTAAAAACAGCTGCACTGCATTGCAAACGCAATTGACCGAGTACATAGGCCGTCTGACGGTCTGTTGCCATTTGTGCAAAAGGGACTTCCACCACCCGGTTTTTCAACGCAAGATGGTCAAATTTTTCTTTAAACAAATGGTGGCTCAATTGGTAAAACTGTTCATCGCGGTAAGGTGTGGCTAGTAAAGCCGTGTATGCTTCTTCCCAGGATCGTTCGAAGTCGGCATCCAGGCCCATACGCCGCAATGCTTTGCATAAATACAATTGCGGGTTGGGCGCATCATCCTGCCAGGCCTGCCAGGCAAAAAAATCGCGCAATTGTTGCAAAAGCAGCGACATAATTAGGTTCATTTTGGCTTCCTGGTAAGGCGTGTTTGGATAAATGGTAGGCCAAACGATTTCCTTTTGCAGTTTTTCCGGTTTTTTCTCCAGGTGTTTATGGACATATTGAAAAAGCGCAACAAGGTCTTCCCGTTGGTTAAAAAAGGGCGAGCTGAGCCATTTTTGGAACATATTGCGGTCCTTGGTGCTCAAAGTTGCAATATTTTTAAGGAGCGTACTGTGGCGCATTTGTTTAAATTTTATACAAAAAAACGGTTTATTTAGTTGATATACAAATGTTTAAAATAAAATAATTTTATAGAAACGGGTAAATTTGTACTTGGATACGGGTTGCAGCACAACGACATTTGTTGAAAAAATAAGCAGTCACATGAAGAACATCCTTTTTATCCCGTATTGCATTGTGCTTTCCTTAATGATCCTGTGTGCTACGGCCTTGCATGGTCAGGGGTGGGTACGCTGGAACACCTTTAATAATATAGCAGAAATGGTTCCGCATCCAGACGGTGGCCTTTTGATTGCGGATACAAAAAATCAGGGAATTGGTCTTACACCTTACGTGGTGATCGCGCATGTGGATGCAGCGGGAAGTATTGTTTCGGAACATATCCTGATGGATTCCGTAATTGCCACCGATATGGTCGTAAGCGACCAAGGATTGCCGCAGGTAATTGTTTACAATGAAAACACCGCCACCTATTTATTTACCCCGTTGCTTTGGAACGGGCAGGCGAGTAGTGCGGGTTTCCAGATTGCTAATTATTATGGAGCCAACATCCAAATAGCAGCCTTTCCGGGGGGCGGGTTCATTGGCGAATGGATGGATCAGGTTAATATTGCCACACCGCCCGCTGTTTTGTCGCTTAAGCGCTTTGATACCAGTGGAAATTTGCTTTGGCAATTTCCAATTGATTCGTTACCAAGCAATTTTACATTTACAAATTATGGATTATCTGTTAATAGCCTGGGACAAACGATTGCAGGTTTTAAAACAGGCACGGTACAAAACCCGGAATACCATCTTACGATACTGGATGCCAATGGGGATTCGCTTTGGTATCGTTCGGACATCGTTCCCATCATCGTGGGTGTTACGGCCGACGATCAGTTTTTTTACATTACCGCTGAGCCAAGTCCGATTAATGATTACGTGTTGCATAAGGTAAATGCTTCAGGGGCAATTATTTGGGAGCAAGTATTAACCGATTTAAGCGCAAATATTGCACAAGGCGATTATTTTTCTACACCTGGTGGCGGATTGGTGTTTGGCGGGAATGGATTTGCGCTTGGTGTAAGCAGTCCATTGTTATTTGTGCGCACTTTGGATGCTTCGGGCAATTTGGTGAAGGAGATACGGCACACCCTGCCTGGTTTTTCGGGAAATTTTATCACGGTCAGAAACCTGTGCCAGGCGCCCAATGGCGGTTTTTACATGTCGGGCGATGCTTTTGATTTCGCACAAGGTATTACCCTTCGTTTTTTAGTCAAAATGGACGCAGATGGGAATATTTATGCCCAACGAATTATTGGCAATCTGTCATACGACGCCAATGAAAACTGTACGATAGAAGCCGGAGAACAGGGCTTAGAGGGACATAAGGTGAAAATTGAAGACCTTGTTTCCGGCATTGTTTTTTACACCAACAGTGATTCGCTCGGAGGGTATCAAGCAGAAACGGATTCTACCCAGTTTGTCGTAGCGCCTATTTTTTCAAATCCTTATTGGCAGAGTTGTCAAACGGATACGCTGATCGAATTTGGCAGTTCAATCGATACGATTCGTGTTGATTTTCCTTTAAAAAAGGTAGTAGATTGTTCGTTTTTGGAGGTTTCAGTAGCGACTCCTTTTTTGCGGCGCTGTTTTGACAATACCTATTATGTACGGTACTGCAATACGGGAACGGCTGGTGCTGAAAATGCATACGTGGATGTGTTACTGGATCCATATTTAAATTTCCTGAATTCGAGTATCCCAGGCGTCGATTTGGGCAATCGGCGGTATCGTTTTCAGTTGGGTACCTTGCCTTTTGGCGATTGTGGCAGTTTTACTTTGCAAGCATATCTTGACTGTGACAGTACTATTTTAGGGCAGTCGCACTGCGTTGAGGCGCATATTTACCCGGATTCCTTTTGTTTGCAAAATGGGGCCTGGTCGGGGGCCAATGTGGCGGTAAACGGCGTTTGTCGCCCTGATTCGGTGGAATTAGTGATTAAAAACAATGGAACGGCATCCAATTCAGTGCCCTTGGAATATGTCATTATTGAAGATAATATCATTTTCCTTCAAGATTTTTTCCAGTTACCCGCCAATGATTCGATCATCATTAAAGTGCCCAGCAATGGTTCAACCTGGCGTATTGAGGCCGAACAAGAGCCCTTTTCGCCCGGCGATCCGATGCCTTCTGCGGTGGTAGAAGGTTGTGGTGCCAATGCGGAAGGTAATTTTAGCATCGGGTTTGTATCTCAGTTCAATGAAAATGACGGAAACCCTTATATCTCAATGGATTGTCAGGAAAATCGGGGCTCCTTTGATCCGAACGACAAGCAAGGTTTCCCACGCGGGGTAGGGGACGAGCATTGGATTGAGCCAGGCATTGAACTGGATTATATGATTCGTTTTCAGAATACCGGCACGGATACGGCCTTTACCGTGGTTATTCGAGATACGTTAGACAGTTGGCTTGACCCATCCAGTGTACGCACAGGCGCATCCAGCCACCCTTACACATTCCAATTGAGCGGCCAGGGCAATTTGACCTTTACCTATAATGACATTTTGTTGCCAGACAGTACGACCAATGAACCGGCCTCGCATGGGTTTATAAAGTTTAAGGTAAAAGTGCGCCCGGATGTTCCTTTAAAGACCCTTATTGAAAATCAGGCGGGCATTTACTTCGACTTCAATGCGCCGGTGATCACCAATACGACCTTCCATCAGGTGGGCAAAGACTTTTTACCAGTCAATACCCAAAAAACCAATAAACAGGAACCCGAACTTGAAATATTCCCGAATCCGGCCGTGGACCAGGCATATGTGAAAATCAAAGGTTTAACGGCCAATCAAGGTCGATTGGAGTTGGTAGATACCCGGGGGAGGGTAGTGCTCCTGCAAAATTTCAGCGGCGACCGCGTCCTTTTAAACGCCAGCAAACTGCCTTCCGGGTTGTATTTTATGCGTGCTTACGATGGAAGTACCTGGCTTGGAAATGGCAAAATTGTATTCAGCGGCCGATAAACTCAATAAAAAACCAACCTTAATCATTTCTCAACCTTAAATCAATTCATTCATTATGAAGTACTTAATGTTCATTTTCGCCCTTGCCTGTAGCCTTCCATTGATGGCACAAAAAAATATGTTTTCCTTGAGTGCCCAATACGGCAATTTCGACCGCAGTCCAATTTTGAAGGACAATCTGGCACATGCAGGATTTACACTTGGGTATCAGCGCCGATTGGGTAACCATTTTAGTTTGGGCGGCAATGTTTCCTGGAGTCGATTCAAAAGTGCCATTTATACTTTTGGTAATACGCCAACGCAGGTTCCTTTTTCAATAGAAGACAAAGCGCAATTGCTGGTGATCCGTCCTGAATTTCGCTGGTATTTAAACAACCCTTTTCATGGACTATATGGCGGGGTAACACTCAATAGCTGCAATTATATTGTTCGTTCGGAAGGAGAGACTTTAAGTCCAAAAGTAAAGACAAGCAATGATCGTGGCGCCGGTGCCGGACTATTGACAGGCTATCAGTTTAATTTAAAGGCAGGTTTTGGTCTTTTTCTGGAAGCCCGCTATGAATTGATGTGGCTGGGCAGCGTGGGTGCGAACCCGGGGGCTAGTAAAAATGTTGGGTTGAGTGTGGGGGTTAGTTTTTAGTTTTTAGTTGTTAGTTGTTAGTTGTTAGTTTGGACCAGCGCCACAACTAACAACTAACAACTAACAACTAACAACTAACTAAGGAAGTAACACCTGGTCGATCACATGGATCACACCATTGCGTGCCAACAAGTCGGTCAATACAATGTTAGAACCGGTAGTGTTACCAGTGCCTTTCACTTTTGGTCCGCCAACAAGTGTGATGTTTACGTTGTTACCAGCCAACAGGGTTGGAGCGCTGATGCCTTCGCGGAGGTTCGCCGAGAAGACGCGGCCTCCCACCAGGTGGTAGCGGAGTACGTTGCGCAACAGGTTGATGGTAGCAGCATCGGTGATGTTACGGATGTTGGCAGCATTGTTCAAAGGTGCAGGCAATTGTGCAAATGCAGCATCGGTTGGAGCGAATACAGTTGCATCAATTTTTGGCGTCATGGTCAAGTTGGTCAAGCCTGTTTTTTGCAGTGCAGCCAAAAGCGCTTTGAAATTGCCGTTAGAAAAAGCAATTTGGAAAATATCCTGGGTTGGGAAGAACAACACTTTGTCGATCACGTGAATTACGCCATTGTCGGCCTGGATGTTGGCAGCAATCACTTTCACATTTCCATTTACAAATACGTCGTTGCTTTCGCTGCGGCCAATGTACAACAGGTTGTCGTTGGGTGTAGCGGCTGTTTTGTAAGATGGGTACGCAGGATTTGTCAATTGAGCAGCATTAAAACGGCCTTTCACTACATGGTACTGAATGATTTGGCGCAAAGTTGCAATGGTGCTTGGGCTGCTGATCGCGCTGATCGATGCTGCACTGTTAAATGGAGCAGGCAATTGTTCGAAAGCGGCATTGTTTGGAGCAAAAACAGTTCCATTCAAGGAAGCATTGCTCAAGAAACCAGCCAAATTTGTTTTCAATACCGCTGCAACCAGGATAGAAAAATCGGGGTTAGACACCGCAATATCTACAATGGTATTCGCATTGCGGTCAGAAACCCAGCCCGTTGCATCAGATGCTTTTGGCTGATCGGCGCCAGCAATTTGCTCTTTTTGGCAGGCAGCAAAACCGGTAGCCAAAGCAGCGATCAATACGGCGATTGCCATGAATTTAATTGAACTGTTCATGAAGATTTTCATGTTGTTTTGGATTTTAATTGTTTAAATTTGTTAAGGTAAATTGATTTAAAGGTTAAACAAAAAACCCTAATTCGGGTTTACGAACTTTTTATGAAACAGAAGTTTTGCTATTATTTTACATTGGTCGCGCCACAATCAGACAATCTGGGTGTGATGAATAAACGGGGTTTGTAGGTAATATTTCGCGGGAAAAACTAAATTTGCCGCACAATTCATGCCCTGTTTATGAAAGAAAACACCAATTCCCTTGGGAATACCCGTATTTTAAACGCTGCTGTTCTTGTTGCAGCGCTTGGATACTTTGTTGATATTTATGATTTGTTGTTGTTTGGATTTGTTCGCCAAAAAAGCTTGTTAGGTTTGGGCTTTACCAAAGAGCAGGCATTTGATATTGGTTTGTCTTTACAAAACTGGCAAATGGGGGGCATGTTGTTGGGCGGTGTTTTGTGGGGTATTTTGGGCGACAAACGCGGTCGAGTGTCGGTCTTGTATTTTTCCATCGCCTTGTATTCGGTGGCCAATGTGATGAATGGCTTTGTAAGTGGTTATGCCGATTATGCCTTGTTTCGCTTCATTGCGGGCGTTGGATTGGCGGGTGAATTGGGGGTAGGGATTACCCTGGTTGCCGAAGTGTTGCCCAAAGAAAAACGCGGGTACGGCACCATGTTGGTGGCTTGTATAGGCTTGAGTGGTGCGATTCTGGCCTGGATTATTGAGCATAGTTTTGATTGGCGCATTTGTTATTTTATAGGGGGCGCTTTGGGTATTTTGTTATTGTTGTTACGCATCAGCGTATCAGAATCCAGCATTTTTCAGCAATTACATCGGCAGGGGAATGCGGTGAGTCGAGGCAATTTTTTCGCATTATTTACCAGTTGGGATCGTTTGAGTCGCTTTTTGCGCTGTATTTTTATTGGAACGACCACCTGGTTTGTGGTAGGTGTTTTGGTATTTTTTGCGCCCGAATTTGGCAAGGCGAAAGGGCTCGATGGTATTTTGGCGGGCAATGCGATTGCGGCGTGTTATGCAGGTTTGATCGTAGGGGATTTGGCATCCGGCTTATTGAGTCAATATTTGCGGAGTCGCCGAAAAGTCATGTTAATTTTCCTTTCTTTAAATGCTGTGGCAATCTTGGTTTATCTGGCTGCACCCTTTTCGAGCAGCACAGCCTTTTATTGCAGCCACGCATTACTTGGGTTTTCTTCGGGTTTTTGGGTCATTTTCGTCACCATTGGAGCCGAACAATTTGGCACGAATTTGCGTTCTACGGTAGCAACATCGGTTCCTAATTTTGCCCGGGGCATGCAAGTTCCGATCAATGAATCCTTTAAATATTTGAAAGGAGCAGCAGTAACAGGGAGTGTCCTTAGCGCGGGTTATATCATTGGCGGCATTTGTTTATTGATTGCTTTTTCGGCCTTGTATGGCATGCGTGAAACCTTTGACGACGATCTGGATTACTTAGAGACCGTTTGAGTTTTGAAACATTTTTAAAAGCAAATGGTCGTTTCGCTGCTGTTTTATATGGTAGCATGTATCTTTGCGCTGCCCAAACCAAATTTTTTCCTGCAAACTAATTTCAACCTCGTTTACGATGAATTTTGATTTAATTGTTATCGGATCTGGACCCGGCGGTTATGTTGCGGCCATTCGCGCTTCCCAGTTGGGTATGAATGTGGCGGTTATTGAACGTGAAAGTTTAGGCGGAATTTGCCTCAATTGGGGTTGTATTCCGACCAAAGCGTTGCTGAAAAGCGCACAAGTATTTGAATATCTGCACCATGCCGCCGATTATGGCATTAAAGTAGGGGAAGCAACGGCAGATTTTGATGCAATGATCAAACGTTCCCGCAGCGTGGCCGATGGAATGAGCAAAGGCGTACAATTTTTGATGAAAAAAAATAAGATCACGGTGATTTTCGGTGATGGCAAATTGGTTGCTGGTCCTAAAGTAGCCGTGAAAGATGCTGAGGGTAAAACAACCGAGTACACCGCCAAGCATATCATTGTTGCAACAGGCGGTCGCGCCAAGCAATTGCCGAATCTTCCAATTGATGGCCAAAAGATCATCGAATACCGTAAAGCAATGTCGCTCGAAAGCCAACCCAAACGTTTGGTGGTGGTAGGCGCTGGTGCAATTGGGGTCGAATTTGGCTATTTCTACCACAGCATTGGTACGGAAGTGAGCATTGTAGAGTTTATGGAACAAGGCTTGGTGCCGCGCGAGGATGCTGATATTTCCAAGGAATTGGGCAAATTATATGCACGCAAAGGCATTAAAATATATGGCGGTTGGGCCGTAGAATCCGTTGATACCAGCGGAGCAGAGATTAAAGTAAACATGAAAAACCGCAAAGACGGCAAAACCGAAACCATCCTTTGTGATGTGGTTTTGAGCGCAGCGGGTGTTACACCCAATACAGAAAACATTGGCTTAGAGGATCTTGGCGTAGTTGTAGATCGCGGATTTATCAAAGTGGATGAATACTATCGCACCAATGTACCCGGTATTTATGCGATTGGTGACGTGTTGGCTACGCAGGCGCTCGCGCACGTTGCCAGCGCGGAAGGCATTACCTGTGTGGAAGCCATTGCCGGACATCATCCGGAAGCCATCGACTACAACAACATCCCAGGCTGTACTTATTGCGTACCTGAAATTGCATCGGTAGGTTACACCGAGCAGGCTGCAAAGGATGCCGGTTATGAATTGTTGGTGGGCAAATTCCCATTCACAGCATCAGGAAAAGCGAAAGCGGCGGGGGCGCCAGAGGGGTTTGTAAAAGTGATTTACGATAAAAAATACGGTGAATTGTTGGGTGCCCATCTAATTGGCGCCAATGTTACCGAACTGATCGCTGAATTAGTTGTGGCGCGTAAATTGGAAACCACCGGCCACGAAATTTTGAAAGCCATCCATCCGCACCCAACCATGAGTGAAGCGGTAATGGAAGCCACCGCAGCGGCTTATGGCGAAGTTATTCATTTGTAATTGCTTTTTTACCCAATATAAACACTTGACAAACAATGTCTTTTCAAGATTTTGATAATATGCCCATTGCATGGGAAGACCATGAAGATATTGCCATGGCTTTGTACAACAAGTTTGGTGATGACTTTACGGAAAGTAAAATTTACCGCATTCGGTTTACCGAATTATTGGATTGGATTTTAGAAATTCCAAACTTCGAAGGCACCCGCGAAGGTTCTACCGAAGGGCATTTGGAGCAAATTCAGGCGAAATGGGTGTATGAGTGGCGTTCAAACCAAAAATAACCATGGCGTATCCTGCTTTAGAGTTAATGAATATTTTCGATAAAATGAAGGCCGTTCGTGCCTTCATTTTTGATGTGGATGGGGTCCTGACCGATAATACAGTATTGGTAACAGAAGCGGGCGAACTTTTGCGCACCATGCATGTGCGCGATGGCCAATGTATCAAATGGGCCATTCGTGCGGGTTATCCTGTCGCGATCATTACGGGCGGACGATCGGAAGGGGTAAAAAAACGTCTTACTGAATTGGGTATTGAAGAATATTATTCCGGTATAGGGGATAAATTGACCGCATTTCAATCTTTTATGCAACGTACAGGTATCGGGGCACATGAAATTTGCTATATGGGCGATGATTTACCCGATTTGCCGGTTTTGCGTAAAGTTTTGTTGTCTTGCTGTCCGGGAGATGCCATGCCAGAAATCATGGATATTTGCGATTATGTTTCTCCTTTGGTTGGTGGCGCCGGTTGTGCCCGAGATATTATAGAACGGGTGATGAAATTGCAGGGTAAATGGCCTGAATATTAGAGGTTTGTTATAATTTAAAAAATATTTGCCTGCGATACGCAACCCCAAACAGGATTTTATCGTGCAGGTATAGGAAGGATAAATTATCATTAAAATTCTGTTTATATGAAATTTAAATTGTTATGCTCAGCGGCGCTTGTAGTTTTGCTATTGGCTGCTTTTACATGGCAACACACCGCTGCCAAAGATGGCACAACTTGTTTTACCTGTGATGGTCTGTCTGGTTTGGAAAAAATTGTTTGTTTGGCCGATGATTTCAAAGCTTCCTTAACATCTGCACAAATTAGCACCCTTGAATTAGCCTACAACCTGACCAATGCAGCAAAATGGTCGAACTTACCGGTTACTTTGGCTTCGCGTATCGGCATTCGTTTTGGGGATTTAAGCGCCGATCAGTTGGTAAAAGCAAAAGCCCTGATTGCTGCTGCAATGGGCAAAGGTGCCAATGAAGGCTACGATGAGGCGCAACAATTATGGGCTGCCGATCAGTATCTTTCCCAAAACGGCGGCGGTTCTGCTTATGGTTCAGGCCAATATTACCTGGCGTTTTTGGGTACCCCTTCTACAATAGGTACTTGGGAGCTTCAAACAGGCGGGCATCATTTCGCGGTTGCCAATACCTATAGTGGCGGTGTTATGACCGGCGCAACCCCTTCTTTTCGGGCAGTAGAGCCCTTTGCTGCATTTCAAAGTGGCACCAATACCTATCAACCCATGTTACAAGAGCGGGATGCGCTGGCTGCGGTACTGGCTAGCTTTTCAGGTGCCGAATTGGCTACTGCAAAGTTAAGCACCACTTACAACGATATTGCGCTTGGTCCGGGCAAAGATTGGCAATTTCCAACCATCAAATCTGGTATTAAATGTATCCAATTGAGTACGACACAAAAAGAAAAGGTAATTGCAGCAATCCGTACCTATGTAGAAGACATTGATTCGGTTAATGCAGCGGCCTACATGGCACTTTATACGGCACAGTTGGATGAAACGTATATTGCTTATGCCAACACAACCGCCTTGGCTACCCAGAAAGATTACATCCGGATTGATGGGCCACGTGTTTGGATCGAATATTCGGTTCAAAATGGTATTGTATTGAGTCCAACCCATCCGCATTCTGTTTGGCGTGACCATCTGTCGGATTATGGTGGTTTGGGCAATCCTAATGTTGCAACCAATAATTTTCAAACTTTCAGTGGTAAGTTTGAAATTTTTCCGAACCCGAGCACAGGTAATTCCCAGGTTGAGGTTGCTTTGGAAAATCCAGCTACCCTTCAAATCACGGTATACGATGCTATGGGAAAAAAAGTGGGTACAGATTTGGCTTATAATGTAACTGCGGGTAGTCACAATTTTCCGATGGATCTTAAAGGAGTCCCTGCGGCCATTTATAACTGTATTTTAACGGTTAAAAATGCCGATGGTACTGTTTCGCGTGCTTCCAGGCAATTGAGTAAAATTTGATTGCCTGTTTGAAAATGAAAAAACGCCTTGTTTTTATTGTCTGTCTTACCTGGGTTAGCCAGCTTTGGTCGCATCCGATGCCCAATACCTTGATCGACTTAAGGCTTAGTTCGCATCAATTGGTTTTTGATTTAAAAATACCGTTATTGGATGTAGAAACGGCAGTTTTTCAAACGAATCCTGTATCGGATGGCCACGCAGGCCTTCCGATGCAGGTTTTTATGGAGCAATATTTTTCCAAACATTTGCAAATCAAAGGTTTAGACGGTCGTTTGTGGCCTGTTCAACTTATTGGACTGGATACAATCGTTGCATCCGATCCGATTATGGGCAATTTTCAAGAATTACACCTGAATTTTCGGGTAAATCCGCCTGAAAATGCAGATGCGCGCCTGTTTTTGCTGTATTATGATGCCATTATGCATCAAATAGTTACCCATCAAGCGATTTTGAGTATTGGGCAAGATTGGGAAAACGGTATTCATGCTTCAGAAAATGCTACAGCCAAATCTTTGGCCGTTATACAGGTTGATCCGACCAATGGCAAAGTATTACCAGTGGCCGTAAATTTGGAAAAAGGCAGCATTTGGAAAGGCTTTTTAGCCATGTTTCGCTTAGGAATGCGTCATATCGCGGAAGGATACGATCATTTATTATTTTTGCTGTTGTTGGTAATGGTTGCGCCCTTGGTATCGGTTCGGCAGCGTTGGGACCATGCGGGAGGATGGCGTTTTGGATGCTGGCGGGTGATTAAAGTCGTAACATCCTTTACCATTGGGCACTCCTTAACACTGGTCATTTGTAGTTTTGGATGGGTGCAATTTTCAAGCCGTTGGGTAGAGGTTGCCATTGCGGTTTCCATTTTGATTTCGGCGTTGCATACCATACGGCCTTTGTTTTTTCAACGGGAAGTATGGGTTGCGGGGGGCTTTGGATTGATACACGGCATGGCATTTAGCAATACGTTGCGCAGTTTGGCATTGGAAAACACGCAATTATTGTGGAGTCTTTTGGGCTTTAATCTGGGTATCGAGGCGGTGCAATTAGGGTTAGTTGCCTTTTTGGCGCCGGTATTATTTTGGTTAAGTGAAACGCGGTATGATCATTTTTTACGTTTGGGGGTTGGAGGGACAGGTGTGCTTATTAGTATTTATTGGATGTTTCAGCGATTGTTTTGATTACATCAGATTTAGGAGGGGGCTTGCTTTTTTAAATTTGTAGGCATAATTTTGTAAATCATCTGCGCACATGAGCAGTGGTATCTCAAACACTTCATTTTTAATCTACATTTTAATCAATGCACATTGTTTCAAAATCCAAGCCTGCCAATCTGGCCCGCTTATCACCTGACTTTACATATCATATTTTCAATCGGACAAACCACAAGGAGTTACTTTTCCGTGAAAATTATGACCGCGTCCATTTTCTCCATCTTTTCAGGCATTTTGTTGCTGCATACGTAGACAGTTATGCCTATTGTTTGTTGCCCAACCATTTTCATTTTCTGGTGCGCTTAAAATCGGAGGATTCGATTTTAGCAACAGCAACAGCGGTTGCTCCATTTTTGCGCACAGTTCCGCAGGAGAAACTTGTTGCTGCAAAAGAGGAAGAACGCGATTATCACGCGGTGGTGGAGCGGCAATTTAAGCGCATGTTTACTGCTTATGCCATGTATTTTAACCGAAAATACAAGCGGAAAGGCAATTTGTTTTATCGGCCGTTCAAGCGCGTTTCAGTTAAAAATGAGGTGCATTTGCAATGGTTGGTGTATTATATTCACCATAATCCTGCAAAACATGGGGTTAGTGCCGATTTTTTAAATTACCCGTGGAGTTCTTATCAAGAATTAATTAGTAAAAAAAATACGATATTAGATCGGGAACAGGTTTGGGCCATTTTTGGAAGCAAAGAGCTGTTTCTTAATTTTCATCAAGGTGAGATTAGTCCTTCGAGTGATTTTGAATTAGAGGAATGATCTAAAGGTTTTTCAATTTATTTAGAGGTTGAGGTGTCATCTCCCGAGGTGTCATCTCCCGAGGTGTCATCTTCCGAGGTGTCATCTCCCGAGGTGTCACCTCCCGAGGTGTCACCTCCCGAGGTGTCATCTCCCGAGGTGTCATCTCCCAAGGTGTCATCTCCCGAGGTGTCATCTTCCGAGGTGTCACCTTCCGAGGTGTCATCTCCCGAGGTGTCATCTCCCGAGGTGTCATCTCCCGAGGTGTCATCTTCCGAGGTGTCATCTCCCGAGGTGTCATCTCCCGAGGTGTCATCTCCCCAACCAAATTTTCCAACCTCGTATCCACCACTTTTCCTATTTTTACCCCATGAATGCCCTCCTAGCAATTATCCGCCTGCTACGATTACCCAATTTGGTCATCGTGTTCCTGACGCAATGCATCCCGTATTGGCTGGTGTTGCGGCCTGCTATCTTGCGGGCAGGGGGAATTCCGGTGCTGACCCCAAATACTTTTGGACTGATTGCCCTTGCAACCGTGCTCACAACCTTGGCTGGGTATTTACTCAATGATTATTACGACCGCAATATTGATGCGATCAACAAGCCCCGCCGGGTGGTTTGGGGGAAATATTTGCCCGCCTCCATAGGGCTTTTGAGTTATGCAAGCGTGCTCGCCCTGGTGCATATTTTGGCATTTTATATTGATTTTACCCTGCGGCCCCACAGCCACTGGCCGTTATTGGTATTTCCAGGGGTTTCTTTTATGCTGTTTTTGTATGCCTGGCAACTAAAATGCACCGCTATTATCGGCAACTTGCTGGTTTCTGTTTTATGTGCTTTGGTACCTATAATTTTGTTGCTGCCCGAAGATCGTCCTATTTGGTTGTCGTCTTTTCAGCAGCCCGAACGCATGCAAGAAGCTGTTTCACTGGTTTATTTATATGCCTTGTTCGCGTTTGTGACCAACCTCATGCGGGAACAAGTAAAAGATTTAGAAGACTTTATGGGCGATTCGGCTTGCGGTTGCAACACCCTGGCTGTGATGCGTGGTCCACGGTTTGCAAAAAAACCGGCCGCTTTTACTGGCTTAACCGCTGTCATCTTGATCACCATCTTGTTGTTTTTTTGGCAACAAACCGGAGCACCGCTTTATCAAATTATCGCAGGGACCCTTCTGTTATTGCTTCCTTCTTTAATTGCTACGGTGCTGGTTTTTCGCGCAACAGGCCCCAAAGATTTTTCAACCGCCAGTTTGTATGTCAAAATTGTCATGTTTGCCGGGCTGTTTTTACTCTTGCGCAGTATTCCAGCCAATATTGGACTGCTCGGATACTGATCTTACATGGAGCATCTCCCAATTTTTTTATTGACTCAACTTTCACCATTTCCTGCCCGTGTTTCACTTCAATCGTCCTCTCGTCCTCGCTTCCAAAAGCCCGCGACGTGCCCAACTCCTTCAGGAAGCGGGATTCGTATTTACCGTCGCTACTTTTGATGTCAATGAAGATTTTTCCGCCGATACACCGGTAGAAGCAGTTGCCGAACAATTGGCCGTAAGAAAAGCCTTGGGCGCTAAGCACCTTGCAATCAACCAAACGATTGTGCTCGCTGCTGATTCTGTTGTGATTATAGATGGGGCAATATTTAATAAGCCGGCAGACTATGCGGAGGCGTTTCAAATGATCCGACAATTGTCGGGCAAGCAGCACACCGTGATGACCGGGGTTTGTCTCCTTGGGCAGGAACAACAAGTGTCGTTTACGGGCATCACCAAGGTGTGGTTTGCCGAATTAAGTGACGCTGAAATTGATTATTACATCCGCACTTGCAAGCCGTTTGACAAGGCTGGCGCGTACGGTGTACAAGAATGGATCGGCCATTGCAAAATTCAACGCATCGAAGGCACCTACACCAACGTTATGGGTTTGCCGGTTGATCTGGTGTATGCAGCACTCCAGCAGTTTGTGTAGAATATATGAAAAAAATTTGCCTCACTGTTACCAACGATCTTACCTACGACCAACGGATGCAACGGATCGCACGAAGCCTGCAATTGGCTGGTTATCAAGTAACTTTGGTGGGTCGCTTGTTGCCTGATTCGAGCCCATGCCAAGCGGAAATATTTCAACAAGTCCGTTTAAAATGCCGTTTTAACAAGGGTTTTTTATTTTATGCTGAATATAATTTTAGGCTCACCTATTGGTTATTACAAGCCGATTTTGATGCCATTGGTACCGTAGATTTAGACACGCTGGCAGCTGGGGGGATTGCAGGTGTTTTACGCCGAAAAATTAGAGTTTTTGATGCACACGAATATTTTACCGAAGTCCCGGAAGTAGTGCATCGCCGTTTTGTAAAAGCATTTTGGGGGCTGGTTGCGCGCTTGTTTTTGCCGTTTTACCAACATGCCTACACGGTTGGGCCTGCTTTAGCCGCTATTTTTACCCAAATATACCGAATTCCGTTCGAGGTGGTGCGCAATGTACCGCAATCCATGGCAACCATTCCTCCTGATTTACCCGGCGATACGCCCCGCATTTTGTTGTACCAAGGCGCACTCAATGAAGGTCGAGGCATTGAATCCATGTTGCAAGCCATGCAGGCGCTACCCGAATTCCAGTTTTGGCTGGCTGGGGAGGGCGATTTGTCTATTCAATTGAGGGAAATGGCGCAGCATTTGGGGCTTACCGATCGGGTGCGTTTTTTAGGCTTTGTAAAACCTGCCGATTTAAAAGATTACACCCGTCAGGCCTGGGTTGGACTAAATTTATTGGAAAACAGGGGTTTGTCTTACTATTATTCGTTGGCCAATAAGTTTTTTGACAATGTGCAAGCTGCAAAACCCATCATCACCATGGATTTTCCAGAATACCGGGCCTTAAACCATGAATATGAAGTGGCTGTATTGTTGCCGGATTTAAACGTTGAGACCCTGGTGCAGCAAATCCGTCATTTAGCAACAGATCCTTTTTTGTATAATAAATTGAAATCCAATTGCTTACAGGCGCGCAAACATTGGATATGGGAAGCCGATGAACAGGTGCTATTGGGTGTTTGGGAGCGAGCCTTTAATGCGAAAGCACACGTTAAGGCCAGGTAACGACCGTCGCCGCATAAGCCAGGCCACCACCAAAACCGAAAAGCATCACCTTGTCGCCACTTTTTAATTTGCCTTCCCGAATACCTTTGCAAAGTGCGAGCGGGATGGACGCGGAAGATGTGTTGCCATAATCAACGATACTCTCCAACATGCGTTCGAGCGGAAAGTCCGTTTCCTTGCTAATGGCCTCCAAAATGCGCAAATTGGCACTATGCGGCACAAACCAATCAATATCATCCAAGGTTAGCCCGTTTTTGGCTGCCAAAACGTGCATCTGCTCGGCCACGGTTGTTACTGCCCATTTGAATACGCGTCGGCCGTTTTGAACGATTTTGCCATTCATCACAATTTCCTGCCCGTTTATTTTATCCGCAAAACCCGACAGGTATAAATCTGCGCCTCCTTCTCCATATGCTCCGGTAATCGTTTCACCAATATTACCTTTTTCATCGGCCTCAATTAAAACTGCGCCCGCGCCGTCTCCAAATAAAATACAAGAACTGCGGTCGGAAAAATCCGTAATGCGCGATAAGTTATCCGCACCAATCACTAATACTTTCCGATGTGAACCGGCGGCAATTAAGCCTTTTGCAACCACTATTCCATAGGAAAAACCAGCGCAGGCAGCATACACGTCGAGGGCGCCGCTGCGCTGCAATCCCAACCGACTTTGCACCAAACATGCCATGCTCGGCATGGGCTGATCGGGAGAAACGGTAGATACCAAAACCATGTCCACATCCGAAAGGTCAATGCCCGAAACTTCAGCCAGGTTTTTAGCCGCCGCCACACACATATCGCTGGTATATTCTTCCGGTGCCGTGTGGTGCCGTGTTTGAATGCCCGTACGGGAAACAATCCACTCCTCAGTGGTTTCAATCATGGATAAAAAATCATGGTTGGTGACGATTTTTTCGGGGGCGTACATTCCAATTGCACTCAAACGGGCGTTCATCAGACAAGCATTTTTGTACTTCCGTTACAAGCGGAAGCAGGTGAAGGACAAAGCGTTGTGGTGGGAGCGCATGTCGCAAAGAAAAGTGAAGGATATCTGGCAAGGTTTGTGTCGGAACAAATGTAATTAAACTACACCACGATTTAAGTGGATTTGAAGGATGGACGGATAAAAAATTAAGGTTTGATGGCCACGACCATGCGATCAGCGCCCGCGATATCTTTTCGGAGTTCCGTTTGTTGGAAGCCGGTTTTTGCTACTAAATCGAGTACCGCGTTTGCACTAAAAGTATTGCATTCAAAGAACAAGGCACCACCCGATTTCAATTTTTCCCAGGCTAGTGCAGAAATTTCCCGGTAAAAAATCAAAGGATCCTCATTTTCTACAAACAAAGCCATGGCGGGTTCAAAACGGTACACTTCCTCCGAAACATGGTTGATCTCTTGATGCGGAATATAGGGCGGATTGCTTACAATGATTTCACAATCAGGAAGTTGTGCCCATTTGGTTGAATCCAGTACGTCCTGCTCTAAAAACTGATATTGGTCTTTCCCTAACAACCGTTCGGCGTTGCGCTGGGCAATTATCAAGGCTTCCGGACTTTTCTCCAGGCCCCATAATTGTATATCTCGACGTTTGGATTTCAACGTAATGCCAATGCAACCACTGCCTAACCCGATGTCCAGGATCGTTGGCGCAACCATTTTTTTTAATTTGATAAATTCTAAAACCCAGGCGACCAATTCTTCGGTTTCCTGGCGTGGAATCAATACGGCGGGCGATACTTCAAAGTTTAAACCATAAAATTGTGCTACACGCAATACATATTGAACAGGTTCTCCTGCCAATAATCGATGTATAATTTCTTGTAAATGTATTACTTGCGAATCGTTCAACAAGCTGCTTGCCAATTGGCCAGGACGAAGTTGAAATGCGTCTTCGAGTACAATCCGGGCGATAGAAGCCGCTTCACCGGCGCCATATACAGGCGTAAGTTGGTCAATAATTTGCTGGCGCGCGTAGATGGCTTGCATATTAGCCGAACAAAGCAGTTTGATTGTCCAACACTGTATCCTGTTCCGTTGTCGAGGGTGATGTCGGTTCGATTGGGTCGGCCAGCATGCGTTTTACAATGCGCAATTGGTGGGTGTACCGGTTTTGCTCTTTATTAAAAATACCAAAATGGTCTAATTTGTCGATGCGTACTTTCCCGGAGGCATGAATCACATGGCAATCGGGTAAAATAATGCCCACATGCCCAATTTGGCCTTTGCCAGTATCAAAAAAGGCCAAATCGCCCGATTCGCACTGCTCCAGGAAGTCAATGGTGCGGCCTTGGGTCACTTGTTGTGATGCATCGCGCAACAAACGGATGCCCGCCAATTTATATACCATTTGTGTCAAACCCGAACAATCAATCCCAAATGGGGATCGTCCGCCCCATAAATACGGTGCATGCAAATACCGACGGGCTACCTTAACCAACCAATCGGTGGTCAACGGCGCTTTTTTAGGCGTAACAACCTGTCCTGAAAATTGAAACGATTGATCACCTAACTGACAGCGCAAACCATCATATTTGGGCAATACCGCGCCGAGGGTAAGGGGAATAAAATGATCGGCCGCCATCAAACCCTCCACAAGCGAAAGATTGAGCGTTTGCTCATCGGTGTAAGCATCATATTCACTCGGCGTAATGCGCTTGAGTTGTTTGCCATCAATCCAGCCCATATAACCATCCCAGGCACACACGATGTGTACCCAGTTGTCTTTGCGTTCCATCACTTCAATGGTTTCTCCAAACAATAATTGAGAAACCATTTCGCTTTTGTCGGAAGGCATAGCGCGTACCGGCGCAATACTTACTTGACAGGCGGCATATTCCATATTTGATGGAAAATAGTATAAATTTTACTTTATGTAATTGAAATTGTGTTGGTATTCAATTTGTTGCAAAGATTCGTAAATCAATCGAATCAGGTTGTTTACATCGTCTTTGTGTGCCATTTCCACGGTTGTGTGCATGTAACGCAAAGGCAAAGAAATCAAAGCAGATGGCACGCCTCCTCTGGAATAAGCGAAAGCATCGGTGTCGGTGCCAGTTGTACGCGAAGATGCCTCCCGTTGGAACGGAATTTCCTTGCTTTCCGCAGTACCAATGATCAAATCCAGCAATTTATTGTGTACCGCTGGTGCATACGTTACCGATGGACCTTGGCCCGAACGCACGTCGCCGTGTTTTTTCATATTGATCATCGGCGTATGCGTGTCGTGCGTCACATCCGTTACAATCGCTACATCGGGATGAATGCGATAAGCCACCATTTCTGCACCACGTAAACCCACTTCTTCTTGCACGGAATTGACTACGTACAAAGAATAAGGCAATTCAATTTTATTTTCCTTCAACAACCTTGCCACCTCCGCAATACAAAAACCACCCATGCGGTTATCTAAGGCGCGTCCGGTGTAATAACGATCGTTCAAAATGGTAAATTCATCCTGAAATGTTACCACACAACCTACGTGAATACCCAAATTGAGTACTTCTTCGCGGTCTTTGGCACCGATATCAATGGTAATATTTTCTAAAGAAGGGGCCAAATTTGCGTCTTTATCGGTGCGGGTATGGATCGCAGGCCAGCCAAACACGCCCGGAACCTTGCCGCCTTTGCGCAGGTGCACCCACACACGCATAGAAGGCGCAATAATATGATCGCTTCCGCCGTTGCGAATTACATGGATAAACCCATCGTCGGTGATGTAATTGACAAACCAGGAGATTTCATCTGCATGGCCTTCAATGACCACTTTAAAATCTTTGCCCGGGTTGATGATGCCATAAGCGGTGCCATAGGGATCAACTTGCCATTCATCCACATAAGGACGAATATAATCAAGCCAAAGTTGTTGTCCGGATGACTCAAAGCCGGTAGGGCTAGCATTATTCAAATACTGCCGAAGAAAGGATTCCGATGCTGGAGTAATTAATTGCATGTGATTAAATATTTTGCGTTTGGAGTTGGGCTTATCAAAAGTCTGTTTGGTAAAAGATAGTGTTTATGCATATAAAGCGCCCCAACCATCGGGGTTTTGCCGCCATTGCTTTAGTGTTTCCTGATCTTCAGTTGCAATATAACCGGACTTAACAGCCTCTTCAACTAAAATATCGTAATGCGTGAGGGTTTTGAAAAGAATACTACGCGCTGCAAATGCTTCATCGGCCTTTGCAAATCCATATTGAAAAATGGCCAATACACCCGCAATTTCTGCTTTTTCATCTTGTAAGGCATCGATAGCCTTTAGTACGCTGCCTCCCGTACTAATCAAGTCTTCCACGACTAGAACCCTGGAAGCCGCAGGAAGTTCACCCTCAATCAAATTTTTGCGGCCATGCTCTTTCGCGCCCGAACGCACGTACACAAAAGGTTTTCCCAGGCGATCGGCCAACAAGGCACCGTGCGGAATGCCCGCAGTTGCGACACCTGCCACGACATTGAAATCGCCAAAGGTTGCTGCCTGTTCTACCAAACAATCTACTAAAAAATTGCGGACAGCAGGGTAGGAGAGCGCAACACGATTGTCGCAATAAATAGGGGAAAGCAAACCTGAAGCCCAGGTGAAGGGAGCCTTGGGGCTGAGTTTGACCGCTTTAATTGCTAATAAATGCCGGGCTACTTCGGAAGCGTAATGCATGGAATGGATGATGGGCATAGAGTCAAAATGAACTCCGTGAAGAAAATTGACATAAGTATACGGGAACCGCTTAATTTTGCCAAAAACATTTTCTCCATGGAAGGGCAAAAGTATAAAATCTATATAAACGGTTCACCCCTTTTTATCACAAGTCCTGAAGAAGCGGCGAAATTACCGTATCAAGCCGATAAAAACACCTTTATAACGCTATTTACAGGCAAAAAAAAGATGATTCTAAATTACATTGATCTGCTCAACAAGGTGCAAACCAATGCCGTGGTGCTGTATACGGAGGATGTTGAAGGTCTTTGGAACGATTTTCAGTCTTGCTTTAAAGTCCTGGAAGCAGCCGGTGGGTATGTCACCAATCCGGAAAATAATTTGCTCGTTTTTTATCGCCGTGGCTCCTGGGACATGCCCAAAGGCAAAATCGACCCGGGCGAAACACCGGAGCAGGCTGCTGTTCGCGAAGTTCAGGAAGAAACAGGCTTGGTCAATATTCAACTGGGTGAATTTTTATGCCACACCTACCATACTTACCCGCTCAAAGACAAACAAATTTTAAAAACGACCTGGTGGTATCGGATGTCCACCACCGATACCGAGGTGACACCTCAAACCGAAGAAGATATTGAGCAAATTTTATGGGTAAATCCGCGCAGTTGGCTCGATACCAATCCGGTCGTGTACGGAAATATTCGGGAGGTGATTGAAGTAGGGCTAAAATAAAATTTGATTGTACCTTGTCGCAAAAATATTTTCTATGTTGTTTTTGCGATTCCCCCTCTTCTTTTTTGTTGCATTTTTTTGTGTAACGCATGCCACCGCTCAAATCATTCCAACATCGTCCGATATGCGGATGACGGGTTATGAACAGCGCAAAAGTATGACTGCGCAAACACTATTGCCCGATCTGGAACCCCAAAACATCGGCCCATCAGTGTTTTCCTGTCGTATTACGGATGTGGATGTTGATCCAGCCGACCCTACCCATTTTTACGCTGCTTATGCTTCGGGTGGTTTGTGGTACACCGAAAGTAATGGCACACATTTTACGCCTGTTTTTGAAAATCAGGCCAGTATGACCATCGGTGATATCGCAGTCGACTGGAAAAATAATATCCTGTGGGTGGGTACCGGGGAGGCCAATAGCAGCCGCTCTTCTTATGCAGGCACCGGCATTTACCGCAGTTCCGATGGGGGTAAAACCTGGGAACACCGCGGCTTATCGGAAAGCCACCATATTGGCCGCATTCTTTTACATCCAACCAATCCAAATATCGTGTGGGTGGCTGTTTTGGGCCATTTATACTCTCCAAATCCCGATCGAGGGGTGTATAAAACCACCGATGGCGGCCTTACCTGGGAACGTACCTTGTTTGTCGATCAACAAACGGGCGCCATTGACCTTTGTCTGGATCCGGTAGAACCTGCGACCATGTACGCAGCCACCTGGGAACGCAGCCGCAGCGCCTGGAACTTCAATGGCGCTGGCGCAGGCTCTGGTATCTGGAAAAGTACGGATAGTGGCCAAAACTGGCAAAAAATCAGCAGTAAAGGCCATGGATTTCCGGATGGGGCCTTTGCGGGGCGTATCGGCTTGACGGCCGGAATCAAAAACGGGAAAACCATCCTGTATGCAAGTATCGACAATCAAACCCCCAATGAACCCAAAGTTGATGAGGACGAAAAAGGACTGACGAACGACCAATTGCGCGCTATTTCGGTGGCGGATTTTATAAAATTGCCAGACGAAAAATTGGCCGATTTTTTAAAAACGAACCAGTTTCCAACGCAATACAATGCCAAAAAAATCAAAAATATGGTGGAAAAGGGTAAAATTACCCCAATCACCTTGGTGGAATACCTGGAAGACGCCAATACGAACCTGTTCAATACGGACTACCCGGGCGCGGAAGTGTATCGAAGCGAAGACGGTGGTCAAAACTGGACAAAAACCCATTCCGAACCCCTTAAAAACATCAATTTTTCTTACGGCTATTATTTCTCCAACATTCGTTGTGCACCAAATGATCCCGATCAGGTTTATCTTTTGGGATATATGATCATTCGCAGTGCAGATGGTGGCAAAACCTGGAAAAACATTCAGGGCGATAATGTTCATGCCGACCATCATGCTTTGTGGGTCAATCCAGCGCGGCCTGGCCATTTGGTTAATGGCAATGATGGTGGACTCAACCTGAGTTGGGACAATGGCAAATCGTGGACAAAATGTAATAACCCGCCAGTAGGTCAGTTTTATGCCATTGCCGTAGATGATGCTTCATCTTATAATGTGTATGGCGGTGCGCAAGACAATGGGGTGTGGGTTGGTCCTTCCGATTATGTCGCCTCCACAGAATGGCATCAAAACGGGCAATATCCATACAAGTTTTTGCTTGGTGGCGATGGTATGCAGGTTGCCGTGGATACCCGCGATAACAACACAGTTTATACCGGATTTCAATTTGGCAACTACTTCAGAATCAATAAAACGACCGGACGGCAAAAATTTATCAGTCCCAAACACGACCTGGGCGAACGGCCACTGCGTTTCAACTGGCAGACGCCCATTCACTTGAGCAAGCACAACCAGGATGTCCTGTACCTGGGCGCCAACCGCTTGTACCGGTCTTTCGATCAGGGCGATCATTGGGAGGCTATTTCGAGCGACCTGACCAAAGGCGGTAAAAAAGGCAATGTGCCGTATGGTACTTTGACGAGCATACACGAAAGTGCGCTGAAATTTGGCCTCTTGTACACAGGCGCTGACGATGGTTTAGTATATGTAAGCCGCGATGGGGGCAATAACTGGAACAACATCAGTGCGCAATTGCCCTCCGATTTATGGGTTTCGCGCGTACAGGCGTCGGCGCATGTGCAAGCCCGCGTGTATGTGAGCCTAAATGGTTACCGTTGGGACGATTTTACCGCCTATTTATATTGTTCGGATGATTATGGCCAAAATTGGGTGCGTTTAGGCCTGGATTTGCCTGCCGAGCCAATCAATGTGGTGCGCGAAGACCCGGAAAACCCGGATTTATTGTATGTAGGAACCGATCATGGTTTGTATATTTCAATTGACCGGGGAAAAACATTTCAAATGGTTGGTGGGCAGTTTCCGCATACCCCCGTGCATGATTTGGTGGTGCAGGCTAAAGCAAAGGAATTGGTTATTGGAACGCATGGACGATCCATGTACAAAATGAACGTTGCTCCTTTGCAAGCATTGACACCAGAATTATTGGCAGCTCCTTTGTGGCTTTTTAATTTGGAAAATGTTGCTTTTAGCCGCAGTTGGGGCCGAATTTCGCCTTGGGAGGAACAAAAACCGGAAAGCTACCCCATATATTATCATGCTGCTGCTGCTGGAGATGTGCGTTGGGAAGTGCGAACAAAAGCGGGCCTGGTTTTAAATTCAGGTACCTTAAATAGCAAAAAAGGCTTCAACACCTTTACCTTTGACCTGACCTTACAGGAATCGGCCCTGAAGCCATATCAAAAGTGGCTTAAGGAAAACGCCCAGGATGATAAAAAAGCATCTACGCTAAAGAAAGGCGACGATGGCAAATATTATTTGCAAAAAGGCGTTTATACGGTCGAATTGATGCGGGACGGTACCGGAACCAAAGAAACAGCGGTACAAACTTTTACAATAGAGTAATTTCCAACACACAACACACAATCCATGAAACAATTTAAAGGCCTTTTACTGGTTTTTTTGGCGGTGGGCGCCCTTACAATGAGCGGCTGTCTGCACATTATTGAAGATGTAACCTTCCATAAAAATGGCAATGGTACGTATAAAATGACGCTCGATATGAGTGAAATTAAAGGAATGATGGAAATGATGAAAGGCATGGGCGGCGACAGTACGGCTGCTGCTGCCGGCGCGGATGTTCCGGATAACTCCATGGGACAAATGGGCGAACAATTGAGCAGTGTTGCTGCGACCATCAAAGGGGTGCAAGGCATCAGCAATGTGGTTGAAGTGAATGACACCGCGTCCTTCAAATTTGGATACAGCTTTGATTTTGCCGATGTTACGGCCCTCAACCGCGCTTTAAAAATCATCAATAAAGACAAATTTGAGAGCAAAACCGATGAGATTTACAAGTTTGACGGCAAAAACTTCGAACGCACGGGCGATGGCGACATTGGCGCGCAAATGAAAAAATCATTGGCCGAAAACAGCGGCGAAGAAGCAGAAAACATGGATATGATGAAAACGTTTTTTGCCGATATGAGCTATAAGCAAGTGTATCACTTCGCCGATCAAAAAATCAAGAAAAACAGCAATGAACTGGGTGTGCTGAGCGATGGTGAGCAAACTTACACCATCGAATTGAAACCTTTCAATGAAGAACAAGCGTCCAAAAAAGTTACGGTTGCGACTAAATTGAAATTGAAATAAGGGGTAAATACCCATTTTTATAGGGGCTGTCTTGAAGCAATGCGCTTTGAGACAGCCCTTTTTTATTTTAAAAGTTGGAGGAGGTGTCACCTCAAGATTTAGGATGTCAGTTTCAACCCCTTTAAACGATGCCGCTTATACATCTTATTAATGAGCGGTGAAACGGTTTCTGCCACCCCTTCCAGCACGGACTTCAGGAAATAACTGATCGCCGACTTATCCCGAAGTCTGGAAAATTCGACATCCACACTTCGTTTTGAATTATTGTGGTGTATACCAAAGCGATTGGCCAAAAAGTTCAATACCCGCATTTTGCGCCTTTGAAATTTGGTCGGATGGGGCAAGGCTACCCCCGCTTTTAAATTATGGTAGTAAAACTGGGTATGCACTTGTGCCTTCAAATCATTTGCAATCAAATCCATAGACAAGGAATCAACCATGCCGGATTTAATATAAATCGGGGTAAGATGGGGTAAAAACGTATTCAATAATTCGAGGTTACCCCGGCCCATTTGTAATTGCATGCGGAGACCGCCTAAGGTATCTGTAACGGATTCATGAAGCACTAAATCGAGCGAAAAGGTGTCCAGAAACTTGGTATGAAGGTCTATTTTTAAACTATCGGCCGCCGGACCAGGCTTGGATTGTATGTTGTTTATCTGGCCCTGAATACCCGTAAAATAGACCAATCCTGTATCCTTCGAAACCGCATTCAATTCCGTGTAGCACACCTTTGCATCATTTAACAATAAGGTGTCGATTTGTAAGGGGAATGGAATTTTTTTAATCAACCCTGTTGGCATGGGTTTTACGCCTTCTACTTTTACTTTTTTAACTTTATTGATAAACAGGTCGAACGAAAAATGGTCGCTTTCAACCGCAGGCATGTGCCAAATGCTGTTTTCGAGCGCCAACCCGTGCACATCGGTTTTCCCGGCGGCCATTTGAATAAAATCGCGTTTATAGTCTGTATCGATGAAAAAACTATCGCGGTTTTTCCCCGGATTAATCGAAAAAGTATCCAATTGCAGCCATTTTTCCTTTTGGTCAAATTGAATTTGGTGTACTTGCAGGTGCATGTTTTCCCGACGCCAGGCTACTTGAGCCAATTGTATTTGTGCCTTGGAGCGGTTGATCAACCAGGGTAGGGGTGCTTCCATATCGGCTGACAGGAGCATACCGGGAACCTTCACATCCAATCCAAACAAGTTCAACCGTGTTTGCTTTTTATGCGCACCATTCAAATACCGCAAGCTATCGGCGGCAAACGACAAATCCTGGATTTTCCACCGTTGCTGGTTCCAATGATAGGAGCAATAAGCCGTTTTGACCGTGGATTTTCCCGGAATGGTAATCAGAAATTGATCAGCATCTTTTAGCTGCGTATTATTTAGTTGGACTTGTAATGCCTCAAAATACAACAAACTGTCAACGGTGGATACGAGGTCTTTGGCTTGTAAGGTGCAGGATTCGAGGTGCACGGTGCTTTCGGGTAGTTTGATGGCTAATTTGGCGTCTTCTATCCATAAGTCTGCAAGCTCGAAGGGCGGCAAATGGATCGCAGTATTCTTTGGTGTGCCCACTGCCACAGTACTGGTAAAATGGAACTTGGGCTGTTTAATCTGCACTTTATCCAAAATAATGGCCTCTTTATGGGCCATTTGCTTGATATCGGGAGTAAATTGAAACTCCGGAATTTCGAGTAGCAAACTATCCGTTTCGCTATTTTGTACGAAACGGAGGTTTTTAAAGCCAGATTGCTGTAAGTCTTGCACCAAAAATTCATCTCCCTGCAAATTGCCTTGGGGCCAGGTAGCCCGAATGCGATTGCCGGCAAACATCAAATCTTCTAATTGGAATGGTTTGCCTTTTTCTTTGTAAAAATTATTGGCAGAAAAAGTAGATAAAAAGACGCTCGCTTTGAGTTGCTTATTGGCATAATACAGGGAAGTATTGTTTCCTGTAATCTTGTTAATGCGCAATTCGGCGACGTTTTTGTTGCCTTTGTATGATTTTTCGTTGTTTTTGGGGTTGTCATCAATATGAATGGTACCCTCTTTCCACGAAATTGCGCTTAAATCTAAAAAGTTTGTATCAATTAAAAAATCCTGAATTTCCACGCCTTGCAGTGCCATGGTAATATTGTTGTTATCAGAGCGATACTGCAAATGCTGGATCGCAAGTTTTTGTTTTACAATATCAAGCACCGATTTACTAACGGTCAATAAATTAGCCGTATTACGCACCGTTGCCGAATCGAAAGACAAATCACGAAACGTATGCACCAGGTCTTCGGGTGTGCGCGCTTTCCCGAGGTCATTGAGGTAAATATTTAAATTCAGGTTCTGAATATGGGCACTTAGGTTGTTGGCTTGTTTAAAATTAAAAGCCCCATTGATTATTTGTAATTGGTCGAGGTCAATGATTTTATCAAACAGAGACAATACTTCATAAATTGATTTCTTTTTTTTCGTTTGCTCATCGGTATCCGCTTCCTTTAGTTTAGTTCTTTCTAAATTCAACTCCGGGTCATACATAATCGCTTCTTTAGCAATTAGATGGTTTTCAAGGATAAATGAAAACCAGTCCATTTCCTTAATTTCAAAACGTGGAACGACGTAGTTTCGGAGCAGTTTTGCGCGGTCTTTATTGGCGGTTGTTACCTGTAAATTATAGAGTATAATTCTGTTATTTATAAACTGAAGGCTATCGAAATCAAATCGGTAAGTACTGTCTGCCGAGAATCCGACATAATGCCGCAGGGTGTAATTAAATCCGGTTAAACGAATTCCGTGGTCGGATGGATCATTCAAATGAAAATTAGAAATGGCAATATCGTCGTTTTGGGTAGAAAACGTGGTGGTTTTGCCCGATTTATGCAGTTGAATCGTCAGGCCGCCTTGTTGCATGACGATATGGCCAATGTTGACGGCAATGGGTAATCGATTGATAAATGTATCAATTTCGATCCTTTTTCGGGCGGCGCTTTTGGTTTTACCTGGTTTGAAGTAATCGAGGTTTACGCTGGGGCTTTCGAGAAAAAAGGAATCAATTTTTAGCAAATCATGCACGTATAAGGAATTGAAATCAAGTCCCAGCATACTTACTCGATTGGCTTCAAAGTCCAAACTGCTGTTTTTATCTTTGAATGGCAATAAATTCAATTTTGGTGCCGTGACACGGACCATTTTTTCCTTGGTATCAATCAGTAATTCCTTGAAAGCCACCGTACTTTGACCATCCGGGAGCACGATTTTTTGTTCGGCAACCTTTAAAACAATGCGTTCTGAAAAATGAAAGCGCGTTTTATCTTTGATGTTTTCGGCGTTAATCGATATTTTATCAACCCTGAAATAAATATGATCTATTTTTAATGGGTTTTTATCCGCGGCTCCTGCTTCTTTGACCAACAAACTGCCTTCTTTGATTTCAAATAAATCAAGATTGAGCACCTCCAGCGAATTATTGATGGTTTTATACAATTTACCCAATTCCTGCACCAACAATATTTTGCGGTTGGATTTGGTTTTCAAGTGTTTCGCCACCCGGGTAATCACAATTTCGGGGTGGTTAAAAATAAGGGAATCAATTAATAATCTGCTATTAAATATTAAATCCCATTTAGAGCGGATACGCAGGTGAAAGTTATGAACCGTAAGTTTATAAGAAGTTTCCTCGGCGGTAGAATCTGTATTAAAAATACCAATGTCATCAACATTGATGACATTGGTAAAATAGTTTATTGAAAATCGTTTTACAGCGCAATTAAGTTTGCCGTTCGACCCGATACGGATCGTATTTTCGAGCACTTTTTCAGAGTTATTGACAAACCAAAGATGCGCACAAAACAGCAGGATTGCTATAAATGCCAGGATATGCCATAACCACGCCCAAACGGTTTCTAAAAAACGCTCTAAAACCTTCATTAAAATTGGGTGTATCCTGCAAGGTGAACGCCTGCGTGATGCAGCGCGTATCGAAGGAACCTTGTAGAATCTTGTTTTTGTCTTCTTTTATTGCCTAGATGGCTCAATTTCAAGCCAATCTATGCAAAGATATCCCAAAAAAACGGTTCGGCTAGAAAAAGGCACTGAATCCGAGATCGAATACTACGCCGCCAGTCGTATTTTCTACTTTGATGGTATCGCCCAAAAAGTCAAATTCATCTTTTGTTCTGAAGATATCGTAACCTAAACCCAGGTCGACCGAAAAATTTGGACTAGGAAAGTAGGCGAAATTCAGACCGCCACCAAAAGAGGAAAGTTTGGTGGTCTCGTCATCTTCGCCCGTGTACTTTACTTTTGAATTGCCCACCTCCCAGTGAAAAGGTTCCTTTTTCGGTTTGTGCGTTTGCAGTGAGTACACAAAACAGCAGAAGCATGGCAATGGATAATAAGTTTTTCATTGTTTAAGCATTTAATATGAAATGAGTTTGATTTAATTACATGTTTAGGTAGGTGCCAATGCAACAGGTTTTGAATAATTGGCTTTGTGGGTACAAAATAATTTGTGCAAAACCTGCTGCAGCAAAGTAATGCACAAAAATAGTTTCTTAAATCAGATAAACAAATGATTTATGCTTTTATA
>Ga0247834_1001017_pt1 | contig 50810 bp, 55 predicted proteins | sample LaCruzMarch2015__8_FD_187118 | JGI IMG/M metagenome (GOLD analysis project Ga0247834, IMG submission 187118) | Freshwater microbial communities from meromictic Lake La Cruz, Castile-La Mancha, Spain - LaCruzMarch2015_12m | ecosystem: Environmental > Aquatic > Freshwater > Lake | place: Spain... | reverse complement strand
AGTTGTTTGATCACAACATGGCAGCCTTCGACTGTATTTGGTAGCTCCAACTCAATGTTTTTGATGCACAAAGATAATTTCTTTTTTCATTTTTAGCAGTCGCCGAAGGCGGCTGCTAAATAGTTACTTTTGATTTAATAAAAGGTATACCGCAGTAAGGAGGAATACTTTGCTAACCCCCACAATAAAAAAGAAAAGCACATTTAAAATGCTACTTTCTGCAGTCCAATGGTTATTGTAAATTTTTAGTTGAATCAAATCGGCAACTAGTAGAGATAAGGCAAATATGCAAAAATATAAATTTTCCTTTTTAACAGGATAATATAAAAAAAGTGCAAAATAGCTGATGAATAGGATCAAAAATGCCCCAACTCTAAAAACGTTGGAATTGTAAAAACGGATGAGGTTGAAGGTCTTGGAATAGAATAGTGCTTCTTGGGTGTTCAAAGTAATCTTTGGGCCTATCAAATTTGAATAATCGAAATAAAAGGTGGGTATATTCGACTGAAAGGCGTAGCGAACTGCTAAAACAATCGTACTATCTTTTGCAATGGAAAAGGGTAGAGGATCCCCTATTGGGTTAAAAGCTTTAATGGCTTCTGGATTAGAACTAACTTCACCGTATTTTTTCAGCAATTTTCCATTCAGGTATACCTCAGAAGCTCCAAGCTGTTGAATGGCGAGTCCTAAAACTTCTTTTTGCAGTATACTCTTTTTAAGCGTAAGTTTTAGTCGTATCCACCGAATATCAGATAGACGGATTTTTTTCGGTAAGGAATCTGTCACCTCCAAGATGTTTACCGATTGCCACCCCGCATCATCAAACTCCGCCTTTGCCCATTCTGGATTATCTCCCGCATGCCATTTCCAGCCCTGGTTCAGCAAAACGCCTTCCTTAGTCAGGCTATCGATGCGAAAAACTTCCCTTTTTTGTGCAAGGACAAGCAAAGGCAACAAGATCAAACATAAGGTTAGATTCCTCATGGCAAAGGGTTTTAGGGTGCGCATTATCGGAGTGAATGCCTTTTGCAAAATACACAAATAATGCTTTGGATACGACGCAAAAAAAGACCTGCCCCATTTTCATCAGCAAAAAAACAGGACAGGCTCAAATACTGCTAGTTTTAGGTGTTCTGATTCAAAAAAATAAAATGGGTTTAGTTTTATATAGAAAAGTGAACAGCAACATTGCCATTCGAGGTAGTATTTTTTAACATGTTTTTCAGCATTGCCTCCCGGTTGGTTATCGAATTGCAGGCAGGTAGGTTGACCGATTTGCTCATGCTCAATCCATTGGCCAAGCGGGTTACGGTTACCTTTGCTATGCCGCCACAATTACAAGACGAGGTGCTGATGTAGTGTCCGCCAGGGTTACCGTTTACTTCCCAAAGGAATGCGTAGTTTTGCGGGGTGTCTATGTTTACGCTCACCCCAGCGCCTCCGGCAAAACAATTGTTGATTACCAACGTGAAATTCATGGGAATTTGAGTAGGTCTATTCTGCAGGTTACTGGTCGTTTTTTCGGTGGGTGTAGCTATATATTCAAGATTCGATTTTTCACAAGAACTGAAGAACAGGGTCGCAACAAACAGGACAATGGCCAAGCCGGTAATTTTGCGGGTAGTGGATGGAATTTTTGGAGTTTTCATTGGTGTTTCATTTGTGCCGAATGGAGCAATTCCCAGTCCCAGGTTTCCCCTTTCAGCAAGTTGATTAATTGTGTTGTGTGGTTGTTTTCAACTGACAATACAAAGATGCCCTACAGGATGCAGGGAGACAAGGAAGGTCTTCCGAATGGTAGGAATCTGTTTCCGAATGGAAGGAAATGGTCTCCGAATGAAAAAAGAAGCATTGGCAGGTCTCAGAGGAATGGCTCAATCAACGCCCCAAAGGCTGAAACCGGATGATTGTCTCCACGCCTTGGTCGGTTTTGGATGCAACCGTCCCATTCAATTGCATGGCCAGCAGATTTACCAATCGAGTGCCAAAACCCGTGCCTGTAGCAGAAGGGATTTGTACTCCGGCAGGAATGCCGATGCCATCATCGGCAATGCGCAGACAATAGGTATTTTCAGATTCCAGGCTAAGCCCGATGGAGATGGTGCCCTGGAGATCTTCTGGAAAGGCATATTTCAGTGCGTTGGTGATCAACTCGTTGGCAATCAAGCCCAAGGGGATGGCGGTATCCACGTCCAGTTCCAGTTCAGTCATGGGGAACTCCAATTTTACTTTATCCTGGCGAACACCGTAGGCGTCCAGCATGACTGCCCCCATGGTTTCAAAATAGTCTTTCATTTCCACCGCAGTGACGTTGTTGCCGTGGTACAACTTTTGGTGGATGATCGACATGGAACGCACCCGATCCTGACTTTCGCGCACTGCTTTGAGGGCATGAGGATCGGTGATGGTAGCCGATTGCAGATTGAGCAGGCTGGAGATGGTTTGTAGGTTGTTCTTTACCCGGTGGTGTATTTCGTTGAGCAGCAGCTCTATTTCTTCGTTTTTTTTGGCCAACTGCTGGGTGCGGATGTTCAGGATGTTGTTTTCCTGAATGGCGATCATGGAACTTTTGAAGTGATCGGCAAACTGTAAGGTCTTTTGCAAGGTCCGTTCAAAGTCTTCCAAATCCAGGGGTTTTCCAATGAAGTCAAAAGCGCCGCGGTTCATGGCCAGTCGGATGTTGGCCATGTCACTGTAAGCCGAAATCATTACCGTGCGCAGGAGGGGATTGCGTTCATTGATTTCCTTGAGGAGTACCAGCCCGTCCATTTCCGGCATGTTGATGTCGCTAAACACCATGTCCAGGTCGGGGTGTTCTTCCAGTCTGAACAATGCTTCAACTCCGTTGCGGGCAAAAACAAATTCATATTGGTGTTCCCGAATCTGGCTGCGAAATTTTTGACGAATCAGTAATTCGAGGTCATCTTCATCATCTACGACCAGTATTTTGCGCGTGGTATTCATAGCTGTTGCATTTAATAAGCTTTCAGCGATCAGCCTTCAGCGATCAGCAATCAGCGGTCAGCAAATTATACTTTTGTTGAATTTGCAGCCTCGCTGTGGGTTGGGTAACGCACCAGAGTAGAGCGATCGTCCCAAAAAAAGCCGCGTACTACAGCGCCTGGACTTTCGGAGGTATTGTTAAAACTGCGGCCAATGTCACCTGGATAAGCAGGTTGCCCTGGTTCGAGTATTTTGGCGATCGCCCAGATGCCTTTGCGCATTTGCCCCTGGTGGTTGACCTCGCTTTGGCGGCCCTGGATGGACACATCAAAGATAAAGAGCAACATGTACCCCCGGGGCCCTTTGGTGGGCATATTGACCCCATTGGCCGCAAACTGGCTGATGTTGATGTACCCAACTGGCAATAGACCCGATTCTCCTTCGCGGCCTGGTTTGCGCAATGGAATGTTGACATTGACCTGGTTTTTGGGGTTTACACTCCATTCAATTCCCCCATTTTGCTGTGCGTAGGTAATTGTACTGACCAAGAGTAGTCCGATTACCAATAAATTTCTTTTCGACATGTGATTACAATTGTGTCTAACTTATTGCCAATAAAGATAGATAAAAACATTAGATTTCCCAACGGGCCACCGGACTTACTTCCTGCCCTACAAATTCGCCTTGCAAATATTTGTAGTACCCGGTGATGCCAATCATCGCGGCATTGTCCGTACAATATTCGAATTTGGGGATATAGGTATTCCATCCTTTTTTGAGTCCCTGTTGTTCCAGGGCGCTGCGCAGCGCCGAATTGGCAGATACCCCACCCGCCAGAGCTACTTCGCGAATGCCAGTTTCCTGAGCCGCTTTGCTGAGTTTGTTGATCAAAATGCTCACGATTCGCGCTTGTACGGAAGCACAAATGTCGTGCAGGTTTTCAGGGATAAAGTTGGGATTTTCAGCTACCTGTTTTTTCAAAAAATACAGAATCGAGGTTTTGAGGCCGCTGAAACTAAAGTCCAGGCCGGGAATCCTGGGTTCGGGAAAATCAAAGCGAGCTTGTCCCTCACGAGCCAACTTATCGATAATTGGCCCGGCAGGGTAATCTAAGCCCAGCATTTTTCCGGTTTTGTCAAACGCTTCGCCAGCGGCGTCGTCGATGGTTTGGCCGATTACTTCCATGTCGAGGTAATCCCGTACGATCAAAATCTGGGTATGGCCACCGGATACGGTCAGGCAGAGGAATGGAAAGTTGGGCTTGGGATCTTCTGCAAAATGTGCCAGAACGTGTGCCATCATGTGATTGACTTCGATCAGGGGCAAATTTTGACTAAGCGCAAATCCTTTGGCAAAGGAGACCCCCACAATCAGTGAGCCAATCAGCCCTGGCCCACGGGTAAACGCAACGGCGTCAATTTCCGTTTTGGAGATCCCTGCCGCATTTATTGCTGCATCTACTACGGGCAAAATGTTGACCAGATGCGCTCGGGATGCCGCTTCTGGTACTACACCACCGTAGAGTTGGTGAATTTCCTGATTGGCCGTCTTGTTGCTCAATACAGCTCCTTCCCGCACAATTGCGGCGGAAGTATCATCACAAGAAGACTCTATCGCTAAAATTGTAAGCGGCATAAATGAAAATTATAGAAATTTGGCCTTAATTTGCCAGTGATATTTGTAATCATTCCCAAGAACGTAGGATTAAGCAACCTACAAAACACATTTTATGTCTACTGCAGCCAACAAAGTTAGAAAAGACAGTCCTGGTTCGACCACCTACTCCAACAGCTCATCCAATGAAGGCTTCAGCAGTTGTGTGATTTCACAAGGCACAAAAATAGAAGGAAATTTTCAATCTGGTGAAAACGTTCGCCTGGACGGCACCGTGATTGGTGATTTTTCTTGCGAAAAAAAACTCGTCGTAGGAAAAGACGGTAGGGTAGAAGGCAGCATTCGCGCGCGCGATGCCATGATTATGGGCTTTGTAAGCGGCGATGTACAAGTTGCTGGCCTGCTACAATTGGATAAAACTGCGGTGGTGACTGGCAACATCAGCGCTGGAAACCTGGCCATAGAAGACGGAGCGCGCTTTGACGGGTTGTGTAAAATGGCAAAATAAACCTAAGGATTTGGCAAGTTTGAAATACGACATCATAGAGGACAACTACTCGCCGCACATTTCGGCCTTGTGCAAACTATCCATTGTTTTTGGACAAGACAGTTTTAGTTATGCACTGATTGACAACCAGCTCAAAATTCAGGCTTATCAAAGCCATATCCTGGAACCTGATCGACATGGCAAGATCGATTGGGCTGGTTTTTTGGGCGAATTTCAATCTCCTCGCGACATTCTGCTCAAGGGGTACAAGGCGGTCAAGGCTACGGTGGATTCTTCGGTTTTTACATTGGTACCCTCGCAATGGTACCGAGCAGAAGAAAAAACCGCTTACTTGCAACACCTCACGACCCCTTCTGCGCAATCACTCATTCAAGCAGAGGTTATTCCTGGGTATCCGGTTACGGTGGTGTATGAAATGCCCGAAATTTTTCAAACCTGGCTTCAGGGCATTCAACCCGAAACCGAATTTGTCCATTGTGTCAGTACCTTGGCGCCCTTGATTCGGAGCAGACTCGAAACGCCGCACAACGTCGCCGTTTATTTCCTGTCCAATCAGTTGTTTATTTTTTATTTCCACGAAGGCCAGGTGGTGTTTTGCAATTCATACGCTTACCAGACTCCCCGGGATGCCCTGTATTTCCTGCTTCTGGTTTTCGATCAGTTTCGATTGGGGACTGAATACACACCCTTGTGGATAATGGGCCAATACACTGAGCAATCGGAACTGCATCGGCTAATCAAGCGTTACATCAAATCGTTGCAGTACATTCAACTGCCCACTGGATTTCGGGCTGGGACAAAATTGGAGGCCATTCCTGCGCACCATTATGTTGACCTGGTTGCAGGTATTTAAAGAGCTTCATAGTAAGGAATTATGCGGATTATTGGAGGGAAATTTAAAGGGCGGCGTTTTGATCCGCCGGCAGATAAATGGCCAACGCGGCCAACGATGGATTTTGCCAAGGAAGGCTTGTTCAACATCCTCAACAACAACCTGGATTTTGAAGCCACCAAAATGCTGGATCTATTTGGCGGTACAGGCAGCCATTGCTACGAATTTGTGTCCAGGGGATGTACCGATGTGACCTACGTAGACAAGTTTCCAGCGGCCATTCAGTTTGTGAAAAAAACGGCGGAAATCCTCAAAATTACCGATCAGGTCCGCATTATCCGCGCAGATGTGTTCAAATTCATGGAAGGCTCCGGTGAGGATTACGATTATATTTTTGCAGATCCTCCCTACGACCTCGTTACAATGGATCAAATACCGGACTGGATTTTCAAATACAAGTTATTGCGCCCCGAAGGCTGGTTCGTCATGGAGCATGATCCCCGCCATTCCTACAAGCAACACCCCAATTATTTTCAGGAAAGAAACTATGGGAAAACCATTTTTAGTTTTTTTCAACACAAGGATGACGCAAAAGAGGAAGAATTGGCCTAATTTAGCTCACAAACCGAGATTATGAAATATTCAATTCTTTTTGCTTTTTTGATGCTCAGCATCAGCTTGTTGGCGCAAAGCAGCGACCTCAACGGAAAATGGGTCGGTGTGCTGACCCAGCAAGAGGGAGGTTTTCGCCAGAAATACTATTGCGAGCTGACTATCCAGCAAAAAGGCAATAAAATCACTGGTACTACTTACGTTAGTGTAGAAAAAGTTCATGCGGAAATGGCCTTCACTGGCGAAGTAAAAGGCAATACCATCAGTTTTAAAGAAAACCGCATCATCCAATACTCCAAACTGGAAGACATGGCCTGGTGCCTCAAATGGGGCAACCTGACCCTGCGCAAGCAAGGCAAGATCTGGATTTTGGAAGGCATGTGGGACGGCCAATCGGTTTACGGGCCATGCATACCGGGCAAGGTGTATTTGCAAAAGGAAATCCCCCGCGCCTAAAATCGCCCCAACCAAAGAATAACGCCGTCCAGAATAAATGCTCAATCCCGAGGATTCCCCCGACGATTTTTTTCTTACTTTTGCCACCCAGATTTCAACTTACGTTTCAACATACATTTCAACATACACGGACAAATGAATATTGTCAGTATCATTCAGCAGGGAGTCATTCAAGGCGCCATGCAATTGTACAACCTGGAAATCAACACCGAAGATGTTCCACTGAGTACCACGCGCAAAGAATTTGAAGGCGATTACACCCTGGTGGTTTTTCCTTTTACCAAGCATGTCAAGAAGAATCCGGAAGCCATCGGCAACGAACTCGGTGCCTTTGTCGTCGAACACGTTCAATACATCAAGGCTTACAATGTCATCAAGGGCTTTTTAAACCTGGTAGTGGACGATCAGTACTGGCACGATTTTCTGCAAGACATTTACGACAATCCTCAATTCGGCACCCAGCCCTCCAATGGCCGTAAGGTCATGGTGGAATACTGCTCGCCCAATACCAATAAACCCCTGCACCTTGGCCACATCCGCAACATCCTGCTGGGCTGGTCGGTCAGTAAAATTTATGAAGCAGCGGGATACGAGGTAGTGCGGGTTCAGATCATCAACGACCGGGGCATTGCCATCTGCAAGAGCATGCTGGCCTGGCTTAAATTTGGAGAAGGTGCAACGCCAGAATCTACCCAAACCAAAAGCGACCATTTTGTAGGCGCTTACTACGTCCTATTTGAGAAGAAATTCCAGGAAGAATACAAAGCCTGGCAGCAAAGTGAAGCGGGAATAGCCCTACTTGAAGAAAAGAAAAAAGAAGGCCAAACGCCTGAGGAATATTTTAAGGCCTACAAAGACCAATATTTCAACCTGTTCAGCGCGCTGGGCAAAGAAGCCCGCACCATGCTGCTGGCCTGGGAGGCTAACGACCCCGCTACCATTGAGCTTTGGAAGAAAATGAACGGCTGGGTGTATGCTGGATTCGATTCTACCTTTGACAAACTAGGCGTCAGTTTCGACAAGTTGTACTACGAATCCAACACTTACCTGCTGGGTCGCGAAACGGTAGATCAAGGTCTGAATTCAGGTGTGTTTTACCGCCTGGAAGATGGCTCGGTCTGGATCGATCTGGAAGATGTCAAACTAGACAAGAAACTGGTGCTGCGTAAAGATGGCACCTCGGTATACATCACCCAGGACATTGGTACCGCACAAGTGCGCCATCAAGATTTTGGTGCTGAAAAAATGATTTACGTCGTAGCCGACGAGCAGAACTACCATTTTCAGGTGCTTTTTGAAATCATGAAGCGCCTGGGAGAGCCTTATGCTGCGGGATTGTACCACCTTTCCTACGGCATGGTGGATTTGCCGACTGGCAAAATGAAATCGCGCGAAGGAACCGTAGTAGACGCCGACGACCTGATCGATGAAGTGGTAAATGAAGCCTGGGAAAACAGCAAAGAACGCGGCTCACTGGCCGATTTGACACCCGAAGCACAACAGGAGGTCATCCGCAAAATTGGAGTGGCTGCCCTGAAGTTTTTCATTGTCAAAGTTCATCCCAAGAAGCGCATGATTTTTGACCCCAAAGAATCGGTAGACTTGCAGGGGCAAACCGGGCCTTATGTACAAAACGCTTTTGTGCGCTGTAGTTCCATGCTCAACAAAGCTGGAAATCCAGACCTGAGCGCGGCCAAAGATTACCAGACTCTGGAAACAGCAGAAAAGGACATCATCGCCCAATTGTACTCGTTTCCGGAGATCATCCTGCTAGCTGCCGAAGGCTATGATCCCTCAATGGTAGCGATGTATTGCTATGAATTGGCCAAGGCGTTTCACCGATTTTGGCACGATTACCGCATTTTGCAGGCCGAAACCGAAGCTGCCAAAGCCTTCCGCATCCAATTGTCGATGGCGGTGCGCAACGCCTTGCGAACTGGTCTTGACTTATTGGGCATCGAGACACCAGAAAGAATGTAAACAAAGTTGAATAACTCAATCATTTATCCTTCAACTTTTCAACTATAAATAATGAGTGCCGAGAATCAATTGCACGAAAAAGAAGAACGATCACTCAATTTTATTGAGCAAATCATTGAAGAAGACATCGCCAACGGCAAACACGGAGGACGAATTCATACCCGTTTCCCGCCCGAGCCCAATGGCTATTTGCATATCGGCCACGCCAAGGCCATCACGGTCAACTTTGGCATCGCCCAACGTTTTCAAGGCAAATTCAACCTGCGTTTTGACGATACCAACCCAGTTACGGAAGACGTAGAATACGTGGATAGCATTCGAGCCGACGTACGTTGGTTGGGTGCCGAATGGGACAACGAGTGTTATGCTTCTGATTATTTTCCACAGTTGTACACTTTTGCAGTTGCGCTGATCCAAAAAGGCCTGGCTTATGTAGACGACTCTACCAAGGAAGAAATCGAAGCCATGAAAGGCAATCCAATCGTGCCTGGACAAGCAAGTCCATACCGCGATCGCAGCATCGAAGAAAACCTGGATTTGTTTGAGCAGATGAAAAACGGGGCTTTCCCGGATGGCGCCAAAGTGTTGCGGGTCAAGGGAGACTTGAGTTCGCCCAACATGCACATGCGGGATCCCATCATCTACCGCATCAAACATGCGCACCACCACCGTACGGGAGATCAATGGTGCATTTACCCGATGTACGATTTCGCGCACGGGCAAAGCGATTCTATCGAAGGCATCACCCATTCCTTGTGCTCACTAGAATTCATTCACCACCGACCTTTGTACGAGTGGTTTATTGAGCAATTGGAAATTTTCCCGAGTCGCCAAATCGAGTTTGCCCGCATGAACGTGGCTTACCTGATCACCAGCAAGCGCAAACTGCTCAAGTTGGTCAGCGAAGGCCATGTCACCGGATGGGACGACCCCCGCATGCCCACCATCTCGGGGATGCGCCGCCGCGGTTATCCAGCCCAAGGCATCATCAACTTCTGCGAACGCGCCGGAGTAGCCAAGCGCGACAATACCATCGAATACGGCTTACTGGAATTTTCGATCCGCGAAATCCTAAACCAAACCGCTACCCGTGCCATGGCAGTGCTCGATCCTTTGAAAGTGGTGATTACCAACTACCCCGAAGGACAAGTAGAGCAAATGGAACTGGAAAACAACCCGGAAGATCCCAACGCGGGCAACAGGATGATTCCTTTCTCTCGTGAAATCTACATCGAGCAGGAAGACTTTATGGAGGATGCGCCCAAGAAGTTTTTCCGCCTCGCTCCCGGAGCAATGGTGCGCCTGAAAGGGGCATACATCATTCAGTGTGATGCGGTACAAAAAGACCCAACAACTGGTCAAATTACAGAATTGCATTGCACTTATTTCCCTGAAAGCCGCTCAGGTTCAGATACTTCTGGCCTCAAGGCCAAGGGCGTATTGCATTGGGTATCTGCTGCGCAGGCCATCGATGGCGAAGTGCGCATGTACGATAAACTGTTTACGGACCCAGAACCCACCAATCACGAAGACCGCGATTATCTGGAGTTCATCAATCCTGATTCGCTCAAAGTGATTGCCAACGCCAAATTGGAACCCAGTCTGGCTGAGGCCAAAGCTGGCGATAGCTTCCAGTTTTTGCGGATGGGTTATTTCTGTGCCGATCAGGAAACTGTTTCGGGCAAACCAGTGTTTAATTTGACCGTGGGACTGAAGGATGGTTACAAGCCATAAGTTTTTGGATTTTGGGCGAAACAAAACTCAAAACCTGAAAAGTTGCACGGAACAAAAACTATCCTTAATCTTGTTATACCATCGGATTCATTTATTTAACTTTCTAACAAAACCCAATTAAAATGAATGAACGTTCTTTTGTAGGAAATCAAAGACAAGCAGATATTGAAGCCGAACAGGCCAGGTTTATTACCAAGGTGTTCGGTTGGATGGCTTTTGCCCTGGCTGTTACTGGAGGCGTGGCTTTTTTGGTGGCCAGTTCTCCTGCCATGCTCCAATTTATTTTTGGAAACCGTTTCGTTTTTTACGGACTCATCATCGGTGAGTTGATTATGGTAGGATACCTTTCTGCGGCAGTAAACCGCATGTCGGCTGCTACGGCTACGATGGTGTTCTTATTGTACGCCATGCTGAATGGCCTCACGCTGTCATTTATTTTCCTGGTGTATACCGCTACTTCCATTACGGGCACTTTCCTGATTACCGCAGGTACTTTTGCGGCCATGAGCGCCTATGGCTATTTCACCAAAAATGACCTCACCAAGGCGGGAAGTTTGCTCTTCATGGCCCTGATTGGTCTGGTGATTGCCTCAGTGGTGAATATCTTTTTGCGCAGTCCAATGATGTACTGGATCATCACTTATGCAGGTATCCTCATTTTCGTGGGACTTACTGCATACGATACCCAGAAGATCAAGGAAATGAACATCATCGGCAACGAAGGTACCGAAGAAGACCATAAAGAAGCCATCATGGGCGCCTTGACGCTGTATCTGGACTTTATCAATTTGTTTTTGTATTTGCTCCGTTTGTTCGGACGTTCGAACGATTAATTTGGTAGGAAGAATGGCTTTCAGCCATTCTTCCTACACCTTACAATATGGAAAAGCAACGCATCATCATCGGCTCCGAGCGATTTGCCTTGACCATTGATCGGCTTTGCCATCAATTGGTAGAAGAGTTCGATGATTTTACAGGAACCTGTATCATTGGCATTCAGCCCCGTGGTGTTCCCTTGTCGGAACGCATTTACCGCCACCTCATCGAAGACCTCAATATTTCCCATATCGATTATGGCAAACTGGACATTACCTTTTACCGCGACGATTTCCGTCGGGTGGGAGCTTCCATGCATGCCAGCGTAACCGATATTGATTTTCTGGTGGAAAAGAAAAAGGTCATCCTGGTAGATGATGTGTTGTACACCGGGCGTACCGTACAGGCCGCTTTGACTGCCCTGAATCATTACGGCAGACCCGATAAGGTAGAGTTGCTGACCCTGGTAGATCGGCGTTTCAACCGCGAATTACCCATCCGTTCCACCTTTACTGGCATCAAAGTAGATGCGGTAGATGAGGCTTACGTCAAAGTGGAATGGGCGCATACCCACGGCGAAGACCGCGTGATTTTATTTTCTGACAAAAAAGAGGCACAATAAAACGGGACAATGGCAAGTGCGAACCAACAACTGAGTAGCAAACACCTTCTTGGAATCAAAGACCTCAGCACTGAGGACATCAAACTCATTTTTTACACCGCGGTCAATTTCAAAGAAGTCATCAATCGTCCCATCAAGAAAGTGCCTTCCTTGCGCGACATTACCATCGCCAATCTCTTTTTTGAAGATTCTACCCGTACCCGGGTCTCGTTTGAATTGGCCGAAAAACGCCTTTCTGCAGATACCATCAACTTCTCCGCTTCTTCTTCTTCGGTCAAAAAAGGAGAAACCCTCCTGGATACCGTCAACAATATTTTGTCAATGAAAGTGGACATGGTGGTGATGCGCCACCCTGCTCCCGGGGCCTGTCAGTTTTTGGCGAAACACATCGATGCCAATATCATCAACGCTGGCGATGGCACCCATGAGCATCCTACCCAGGCCTTGTTGGATGCCTTTTCCATGCAAGAACAACTTGGTGATCTGGAGGGCAAAAACGTAGCCATTTTTGGAGACATCCTCCATTCAAGGGTAGCGTTGAGCAACATCTTTTGCCTCCAAAAACTCGGTGCCAAAGTACGCGTTTGTGGCCCACCAACCTTGATGCCTAAATTCATCCACAAACTGGGCGTTGGCGTGAGTTACAATGTGCGCGAAACCCTGCAATGGTGCGATGTAGCCAACATTTTGCGCATCCAATTGGAACGTCAAAACATCAAGTATTTCCCAACTTTGCGGGAGTATTCCCAATACTTCGGCATCAATCGCCAATTGCTGGATTCCCTGGATAAAAAAATTGTGATTATGCACCCTGGCCCCATCAATCGGGGCGTGGAAATTACCAGCGACGTGGCCGATTCTGATCACTCCATCATTTTGCAACAAGTTGAAAATGGGGTTGCCGTAAGGATGGCGGTGCTGTTTTTGCTGGCTGCAAAGGGGTAAGTTATTCCCTTGTTATCTCATGAGGCTTCCCTGGCCAAAATCACTGTTAATAATTCGGGTCTCCCTGTAAATGCCCAACTAGCTGCAAAGCAGCTAGTTGGGCATTTACAGGGAGACCCTAGATCAATTTTCCAAACCTTTGTTCAGTCACAACGAGACGTTGGCATGACTGCACGCCGCCGCATTTAACGAGCGGTTGGCGGCCACCCAGAGCTACTCTTGTTGCCAAATCTGGATTCCCTGTTTCCAAAACAATTATTCCGTCACCAGTAGCTCAATAACCTTCTTACGGTCACTTGCTCGTTGTCAAATTTACTGGGGGGGAGTTGCCACCTTTTTAGGTAACGACTAATTGGGGTGTCTAAATTTATTTTTCCCAACTCGGTTGATTTCATTACCCCAACTGCAGTTACAAATTTTGACAGAAAGGCTACTTGAAAAATCGTTTCATTTTTGGTTTTTTGGGGATGGAGTTTTGGGATTGTCACGGGGGCACTCACGCACACTGCCGTCTGCGTTGGGTTTGCAGGTTGGGGTTGGCGGTGTTTGGTGTCGAGTGCTTTGTTAGCTGCATTTTTTAATGTATGACTGCAAACCCAATGTGAACATTAGCGGTCTGTTTATCAACATAGAGTTCGCGTTCCATTGTGGTGCCATGACAGGTATTGGGGGAACAAAATAAGGACCCGCCAGCTAAGCGAATGTTGCCATTATTTTCGGTTGTTGTAATTTCCCAAACATTTCCTAAAATATTCACCTTATTCGCAGCTGTGATAGGGCCATTATTGTCAGTAATCACTTTTCTTTTATCCTCTTCAATTAAACGCCAGTATTCATTGTATGTGGGGAGCCGTGAACCGGACCATTCGCAATACGCAATGGCATCATTGTAACTGATTTGAGTTACTGGCAAATCTTCCGATTCAGGGCTATTTCTCCCATCTGGTTTTTTCCAATCAGCTCCCCCAACTTTAGAAAAATTGAATACGTCTTTTTGAACAATTGACCATCCGAATTCCTCAGCATCAGTAATGTATCCGGTCTTTTTCACGAATTCATCAAACTGGCTATGCGTAACCACTTCAAGTTTTTCTTTTGAACTTGAGTCTGTTGCACAGGACATCGTGGTCTGCACGACAAATAGTAAAACCCATTTTATGTTATTCAACTCAATTTTCATCAGAATTCTTGAAGGGGTATCGCCATTTGTCTGTCGCATTTACCATCTACTGACCACTTTAACTTGAGTCTTTGGGTTTTTATCGTCATTGGGGTCAATGGCAATATTTTCATTCACTTGTACAAGGATAGGAATACCCGCTTGTTTCAAGCAAAGGTCAATGTTGTTTTCACTATCGCCTAAGTCCGCCAATTTAAAAGGCATTGCCTTAATCGTGTCGGAACCGTTAACCAAGGTGACTATAAAATCATCCATTTCATTCTCCCCAAGTTCTTTGCCATTTACGGCTCTTACCCCTCCAGCCCAAACTACTTTCACCACCATTTTTGTTTCTTCTTTCGGACAGTCACAACCTTTTCCTTTTGCCATGTAGGGGTATTTTTCATCCATGGTAAAATATTCAGCATAACTCAAAACTGGTCCTTCTTCTAAGGGAATTACCTTAACGCTTTGCCCCTTAAAGTTTTGTCCCGTTCTCGCCATCAAATCACCTACCACTTCAACAGAGACTGGTGGATTGTCGGGATGATTGCCATATTCACCGATTAAAAGCACCGTTCTCAATTCAAATTCTTCGTTGGCAGGAAGAAAGCTGGCTGCTTCTACTATGAACACTTTTCCATTTTTGGTGGTTACAGCAAAATCAGCACCGTCCAGGGTTTTCGGGTCCAGTTCATGCGAGAATACGAGGGGCATTCCATCTTTTCCTTGTGCTTTCCAGTATATTGCTCGGGCTCGGAAAGTCAAGCCATTGTCCAGACCAAAAAAAGCAGTCAATATTTTGACTGCTCTGGCTTTATCTATCTCAGGAACTGAAGCCGATAGATAGAGTTTTCGAGGATTGCGGCTAGCACAACTGGCGAAAATTCCAATCATTGCCGCTGCAAGTAGCACGAGCGGAAAAACTTGATAGGCTAATCTTTTCATTTTTTTGGGTTTTTTAAAGGCTCTATTGCAATTCCAAGCTGGTAACGGTTGATAGAACAACTCATCCAATTTGGAATCACAATAGAGCCTAATCCTGCTTATTTCCGTTCACCAATAAAGGGAAGTTGGGCGGAAAGTTCATATCGCACGGCCGCCAGGAAATAATTCTCAACTTGAGCGAATTGTGCAGCCGTTTTAATGCCAACGGGCTTCTTCATTTTCTTGTAATACTTAATAACCAGATTTTCGAGCCCTTCATTAACTTTAACCGATTGCATTAAGATCGCCTCAATCTTATCGTCGGTCAGGCTGTTGTAATTGGCTGCATAGGCTGAGACCAGGGCAATTCTTTTTTCACCCAAGGCTTTTCTTTCTGTTTCATAAGCATCGTACAAGGCCCAGAAGGCGTCTTTTTTTGCGGCGTCCTCAATTTTAATAAACTGGGCAGCCGTGGCTTTCTTTTCCTTTCCAAATACATTTTGAAAGATTTGGACTTCTTCTTTCAGCGATTGTGAATAGGATAGGGTCATCACAAAAACTGATGCGAGTGTTAGGAATGCTTTTTTCATTTTTGTTGAGTTTGAGTTAAAGAAAATGCGCCGATGGCGCCAAATATTCATCTGTGCGCTAGTTTGAACAGCACCTGAAAAATTTTGGGGCTCGTTAAAACAAGGATAAAGTCAAGCTTCGGTCAGATAGTCGATTTACCTTTAGCTTTCCTTCTTCTGACCACAAACACGATCAATCCTACAATAAGAGCAAGCAATCCCAAAATATAAATAGCATTGTTCTTCAATACTACGATCAAGGATTTCTTTGCCACTACGGACTGTGCCGAGTACCCTTCTTCCATTTCAATCACACCTACAGACTTTGCATAAGCATCGTAAGCAGTCCTCATCGCCTGAAATTTTTCAGGAAAGTCTTTAGAAATATCTTTCGTTTCTCCAGGATCAGTTTTAAGATTGTACATATACCATTTGTTGTCGCCTAATGGAATATTGTTTTTCACAATTTTAAAATCGCCCAAATAATAAGCTGCACTATTTGACGCTTCCAGCCCAACGCCTTCGTTTTCACCATAAACAGGTACGGATAAATCCTGGATGTGTGACAACAAACTATTTCCGGTAATCGGAGCGTAGATTTTATTACTCACCGGTTTCATACCAGCTAATTCCAACATGGTGGGCACAATATCGGTGACAAAACAAAAGGCATTTGTTTGTTGGCCCTGCGGTATGTTTTTACCTGAAATGATTAAAGGAACGCGTACACCTCCTTCGCCAGTATAATATTTGAAAAAGGAAAATGGAGAAGCCAGGGCATGAGCAAACTCTGGACCTATACTTCCATAATATCCTTCGTCATCTATTCTATTTCTATCGGTATGGTAGCCGTTTTTTTCTTGCCATTTCTTTAATAGTGAATTGGCTCTATAATCGGCACCATCAGGACCATTGTCAGAGGCAACGATAAAAATGGTATTTTCAAAAAGACCTTTTTCTTTCAGGTATTTGATGTACTGGCCAATATAGAAGTCTACAGCATCCAACATACCTGCCACAACCGCCATATCTGTGATGTATCCCTTTTTTTCCTCTTCGGATAATGCTTCCCATTTTTTGAAATCCGGAAACATTCCATTCATCGAAGCATCAGCGGGGATGATGCCCATTGCTTTGGCTTTTTCAAAGCGCTTTTGCCGCAACACGTCCCAACCGGCTGCATAGGTATTGAGATAGGGTTCTACAAATTTTTTAGGCGCTTGTATGGGTGCATGGATAGCCTGAAAAGAGACAAAAGAAAAGAATGGGGCAGTCTTATCTTTTTCGGCTTCATGAAAAGCAATTGTTTGTTCAATGTAATCTTTTGTGGAATAAAAATCATCGGGCAAATGGGTTTCCTTTCCATCCGCATACCAATGCGCAAGGGGTTTCATGGGCAAATAACCCTTGGTTGAGTAGTTGTCTGCACCCGATCCCCCCAGGATGAAGCTGCGGTCAAAACCTCTAGAAGGAGGCAGGGTATTGTCGTCATGCCCCAAATGCCATTTGCCCGTTGCGTAAGTCTTGTAACCCACTTCCTTCAAACGAGTCGCCACAGTTTGCACACGATCGTTCAATACCCCAGCGTAGCCGGGTTTGCTTTCATAACCTTTTGGCAGGAATTCTGGTAAGTTGGCTACTCCCGCCAAGTGACTGTCCGTCCCCGTAAGCAGCATGGCTCTTGAAGGCGCACATACTGGAGAGGAGTGAAAATTGGTGAACATCATACCCCTACCAGCCAATTGGTCGATATTGGGCGTTTTTGCTTCACCACCGAACGCGCCAAGATCCATCAAACCCGAGTCATCCACCAAAAAAATGACGATGTTGGGCTTGGTCTTATTTCCTGATTGCGCTGATAGCGAACCAACAAACGACAAAAAGAATAGAAAGCTTAAAATTGAATTTTTCATTTACAATTGGTTTTTAGATGTGGTTTCTAGTTTCTATAAATCAGGCTAAACTCATCGGTAAATCGGTCATACGTTTGCCCGTCAATCTTCGCACAGCATTTCCTATTGCAGCGCCAATCGGTCCTAGTGGTGGTTCGCCTACCGGAAGCGGGTGGTCAGCACCTTGAATCAAAATCACATCAATTTCTTTGGGTGCATGTCGCATTAGGGCCATCTGATAAGGCCCATAGATGGTTGGGTAGAGCTGTCCATCTACAATCGTCATTTTTTCGTATAGCGCTGCACTCATCCCCATAATGACACAGCCTTCAACTTGCGCTTTTACTTGATCTGGATTCACTACTATTCCACAATCGAATACACAAGTGACTTTATGTACTTTGATTTCGTCATTTTCAATAGAAACCTCTACCACCTGAGCGCAAGGAGAACCCCCATCAATAGAAGCGGCAAAGCCCATCGCACGATCATTATTGACGCCATCTTTGTAAAATTCTCCTGCTTTTTGAATCACAGCCCTGAGTCTTTTGCCATTGCCCTCATCGCTGATGTGGGCCAGTCGAAACGCCACGGGGTCTTTGCTGGCTTTGATGGCCATTTCATCCACAAAACTTTCGATGGCAAAGGTGTTGGCCAACAAGCCCAAACTTCTCCACGAGCTGGTCGCAAAAGGTAGGGTGGTGTGCCATTGCACCGCTCTATGGCTCGGTACTTTATCGTACATGATGTTTCCCCCGCGCATGGCACCAATATCTGTTCCCATTGCCGTATTCAGGGCAGAGGGGAAAAGTGGGGCATTGATGACTACATCGCCACTGGCATAGTGGTGTTCCAATCCTTCCAATAGACCATCAGCATTGAGTTTGCCACGCATGATGTGATGGGTTGGCGGCCGAAACTGATCGTGCTGAAATTCTTCTTTTCTGGTGAAAAAGTATTTCACCGGCTTGCCTACTGCTTGCGAAAGTTGAGCTGCTTCAATCGCATGGCGAGTATCCAAGCGCCGTCCAAAGCCACCCCCCAGATAAGTAGGGATGATGTTTACGTTTTCAACAGGCATATCCAATGCTTTGGCGATTTGCTTTTGCGTCAAGCCAAGCACTTGAGTGGACATGATGATCGTTGCTTTTCCATCTTTGACAGCGGCTACTGCGCCATTGGGCTCGATTTGAGCGTGTGCGCCAAAAGGGCTGGAGAATGCTACGGATACCACACCTTCTGCTTCGGGATCCAATGCCGCACCCGATTTTTGGGTAATCATTTTGTTCCCTTTACCCACTTGAAGCAGGTCTTTTATTGCTGCTTCTGTCCACACTTTGGGTACATCCCATTCAATCGCCAATTTATTTTTTGCAGCCAATGCTTCGGGAAAGGAAGTGGCAACTATGCCTACCCAATCCTCCATTTTCACCACTTTCACTACGCCTGGCATTTGCTCCGCCTGACTAGCGTCCACGCTTTTTAAGGTTGCCCCGATGTGTTCTTTCCGTACAATGCAAGCATGCAACATATCAGGCATTTCCGCATCCATCCCAAAGATTGGTTCACCTAATACCTTGGGTACCAAGTCAACTCTTTTGACGGGTTTACCTACAAAATTGTAATCCTTAACGGCACGCAATTCAGGCGTCTTTGGCAATTTCCACTCGCTGACACCCGCGACCACTTCCGCATAGGTCATGCTTTTCCCGGCTCCTGACACGATACCTTTACTCGTGGTGAGGCTGGAGGCTTGCACGCCCATTTTTTTTGCTGCTTCACCTTTGACCATTTCCCGCATTGTAGCAGCCATTTCTCGAAGGGGTTGCCACAAGGAAGCAACAGATATACTTCCGCCCGTACTTAAGCCATCTACAATACCCGTAGCCGTAGCAGCGGCAATCACTTGAATTTGCGCTAGGTCAACATCCAGTTCATCCGCAGCGATTTGTGCCAGGCCGGTAAAAAGCCCCTGTCCCATTTCTACTTTTGGCGAATAGAGGGTGATTTGATTGTCTTTGGTGATTTCAAACCAAAGATTGGCTTCAGTTCCTGTTCCAGAGTAAGGAACAACCAGCGTTTCCGCCAATTCATATACCTTTCTTCGTGCTGGATTTCTGAATACAACCGTTCCCAATGCGAGTACTCCGAGTGTACCAATTCCAGCTCGGACCAAAAATTTGCGACGCGATACTTTCTTATTGTCACTCATGATATTACTGGATTGTTGGGTTAGAAGATTGATTGATTTCCGCTGCTCGATGAATTGCTTTTCGCATGCGATAATAAGTTGCACAACGACAGATATTGATGATGTTGTTGTCGATGTCCTCGTCTGTTGGGTTCGGCACTTTTTCGATCAAAGCAGCGGTAGCCATCATAAATCCTGGCTGACAGTAGCCACACTGTGGCACGACCTCCTCAATCCAAGCCTGCTGTACTGGATGCAAGTTTTCTTTTGTACCCAAACCTTCAATGGTTACAATGTTTTTGCCTTCTGCCAGTTTTACTGCATAAGAACAGGAGCGAATCGCTTCGCCTTCTACATGTAAAGTACAAGCTCCGCAAGCTGCTTGACCACAACCAAATTTTGTTCCTTTCAGATTCAGCACATCGCGCACTACCCAAAGCAAAGGTGTGTTGCCATCCACATCTACGGTCTGTGGCTGGCCATTTATATTGAATGAAATCTTCATGTTTTTCGGTTTTGATGTTGGTACTTGAACCCAATACTGGTGCTTATTTTGCTGGGATCACTGCCCCGGCTGCTGCCCATGCCTTGATCGCTTTGATGTATTCGTCTTTGGGGACAGGAGGTTTTTCTCTGGGTTTGCCACTGGCGTCAATGCCTGGTTCCCAGGCCCAAAGCACCAGTTCATGCTCGGTTAGGTGTTTTACGATTTCTTGCAAAGTTCTACCGCCATTTTTCTTGGGATCGAGCATTGATTTTGCGATTTCAACCCTGGAAAGTCCTTCCCAGGCCATACTTCTCGGTGCAAGACTCCATTCTGGTGCACCTGGCACCCCTGAGAAATTATTGTTCTCGTGTTGATGACAAGATTCACAGCGCAGTGCGGGCATCCCCTGGTTGTCGGTGCCACGTTTTACGCCAAAATTGTGCACATGACTATCTTCGCCTTGTCGTGGATAATCACTTGAAGGGTGACAATTGACACAGCGTTTGTGGGTGAGCACCGCCATCATTTTGTCGAAGGGCTTTTTTTCGACTTTGCTGTTCTCTGCTTTGGGGCTACTGGTTTCCGCTCCTGTATTGGCAAAGACCATAACCACAGCAACCAATATGGATGAAAGCAGCAGATATGCTAGTTTATTATTCATGTTTATGGTTTTTTGTTTTTGTCCAAGAATCCGGTTTAGAACCATCAATCAAAAAGCGCAGGCCCCCAAATCGTAATCGCATACTCCGCAGGATTGATACTCACCACCAAATCATCTGGCGTAATGCCATCCGTCAATATACCCCCAGTCATAAAACCTCGGTAAAAAACAAGGTCAATGTAAGCTCCTCGCTGTTTATCGTAATAGTTGATAAAGGGGCCGATGATGCTAGAGATCGTGTCAAAATTGAACCAATTGTCCTCGTCGAAGCGCATCCACCAACTGGCAAATTGGATTTGAGCCGTCAAGCCCTGTACTCGATCTGGATGTGATTTCTGGAGCAGTGCTTTTGCCAATGCACCGATGAGGTAGTTGTTGTGTTTTGCATTGGCGATATCCAGTAATTTATCCGCTACGAAGGCTTGCAGCAGCGCTTCACTTTCGTTGAGTTGCTCGAATTCTGCGGGGCTGAGTGGATACCTCCAATAGTCCACTTTCCAGTTTTCGCCCAAGGTTTTTGCAAACAGTTCTTGCTTAAAGATTTCTTCTGCAGGTTGCCAGATGAATTCGACAATATCCAACACCTTGTCCTGGCCGATGCCTTTCACTGCTAACACTTCTTCTATGTCATTGTATCGTTGGGCTTGTAAAGTTGAGCGGGCATCCAACAAGCTTTGGGCATTTTTTTTCCCGATGCTGTAACTTGCCAAATTTTCTTCTGGCAAATCAGGTCGATATTGCTGGATTGCGGTGAGGTCTTCGACGCGCTGCGCTTTGTTCAAAAATTCCAGCACTGTCTGAATTTGAGCAGGCAATAGTGTTTGGATGGAATCAGGTCTTTGCATTTTTATTTTATTGAAGTGAAGCAACTTGCTGTAAATCCATAAACTACTTTTTTGTTTAGTTTTATGGGACCTAATTTTTGTTACTGCAAAGATAGTACGGTCATGAATCGGGATCGCTCAACAAATGTTGAGAAATTAAACGCGTGTTACTTTTTATTTCGGCTCCTGCTCAATTGTGTGGGGGTAAAACCAAATTGTTCGCTAAAAACTATACCCAATGGAAACCGCATAGCGAATCGTCCAATACCAAAAATTGAGTTCTACCGATGAACTATTGAGTTCAATATCCTTGTAATTTCTACCTATGCTAAAATTTCGATTCAAAGCATCTGACAATCTGGCAAGCGCGTCACTGCTCAATGTGCTATTGGAATTAAAACGCAACCAGTTGGGAGCATAACCCAACCCTCCGAACTCAAAATCAACGCGCCATTTATTGAGATGGACTTGATAGCCAAGCAAAACTCCAAAATTGAAAGAACGCAATTCCAAGTCTATTTTGGTATCAAGGTTGGTAATGTTGCCACCAAATTGAGGGTTGGAAGCATAATTTATGCTATTGTATCGCACAAAGCCTCCGGTATAAAAGCCATGTGGTGAAGCACCGCATTCACTGAAATCAATATAGCGTCGTACTTCTGCCAGGAAATACAGGTTTTGAATATCTCTATTCAAAAATTCCAGGTCAGCATCCGCAACAAGCTGAAAATCCGATTGGTTAGCTCGCAAATTCGCACCAACACCGGCAACAATACTCAAATTTGGCTTCAAAAAACGCTCATAAGAGATTTCACTTGTAGCGCTCAACAAGGGTGGTAGAATATTCACCTTGAACACATTTTTCCGTAGTGGTGAAGTTGAGGATTGACCATTGGCAATGCCAGTGGCCATACAAAGCAAAAGTAGAAATAACGTTTTTTTCATCTGAGTAGATTATTCCCAGTTGGATGATAAGGAACGATTTCAAATTGTTAATTTAACTTGAAACCGTTCCTTAAAAAATGAAAAATGTCAAGTTTACGCGATGGAAATAGTAAAAGATATTCGACAAGCTGCCCGATTATCGTCAACGTGGGACGTGCAAATACCCATAGCTCTCGCCAGCGGGTGAAGCTTATTTATACCGTTTTCCGTCATAATTTACCCGCATTGGATTGTCGAGCGCTATGATCACTGGCTCCATATCCCTTGGTCCTGGCTTGGTATAGTTCACGCCTGGATAGGGTGTAGTACCTGGCCCGCCAGGATTGTAAAAAGGAGTGTAGCCTCCCTCAATGCTCGGTATTTCCAGGAAAGTGATGTTCCTGGCCGCTGCCTTGTCTCCTACCAAGATGACGTCAATGTAATTATCCGCGTCGTCTGCATAGCACTCGTCGTAGCTGGTCTGAAATTTTCCAAGGTCAGACAAGCCGATCACCTTTAACTTTCCCCCCAGCACCTGATAGTCAACACCTACCTTGTCTAGGGTCACCGTATTTCCGTTGGCGCCACGTACATGGATGCGAAAATATCTTTCGTATTCATTAGGTCTCATATGACGGACTCCATCGGGAGAAAACCCACCAGTCGTAAGCATGCGCAGTCGGAAATCTCCACCACCATAAAGGGTAAACTCATCATTGGGCAAGGCGCCGGCAGTTTCTAAAATTCGGTTCCCACCAACCCCTTCTCCTATCGCTCTGTCGCCACAAAAGTTTAGCTTTGCGCCAACTAAGCGGGGTCCATTGTTAGGATCATAAGGACTAGTTTTTGTTTCCCAAGTCAATCCTACCGCGCTAACAATCCGTTGGTTTGGACCAATGAGTTTTAATGGGGTACCATCGTCTACGATTTCGAGGCGTATGGGAAAACGCGTTTTCGGATCGGTACTTGGCAAACGGTTGGCGAATTCAGCAAATACTACAATACAGTTGCGCTCATTGTATTCTACATTGGGCGCCATACCTGCATACAGCGGGGTAACCACTTCTCCGGTATTGAGCGTAAACCGAAAATCCGTAGGATCAACATCTTCACTTAGAATAGGCCAGCTAAAAACAATGGGTAATCCATCAAAGGCCTTTGCTCCATCTTTCAAAGTACTGTAATCGGCCTCCCCAACCCATATTGCATCGATAGTCCGTTTGGTAGTCGCGCGAGTCCTGGTACCGCCATCGTCATCACTACCGCAAGGTTGGTCAGACAACCAAGCTCCATCTAGTGAGCGAACCAGTGCCTCATCCAAATCTTTGCCATCACCCGCTACAATGTCGCAGAAGCCAACCCCGGCACCGAGTATTTTGGGCTCTTCAGACCAGTAATCTGCACCTGCCAGGTTGTTATCATTAAGAGCTGAATCAATGATCAATTTATCGCAGCTACTTAGGCCAAACAGCGCGAATAGGCACAGAATAGGCAATATATATTTCATAAGTTGATGTTTTGGAAGTGAAAGTTTTGTTCGTATGGTTTTACTTATTATTGAAGGTGTATATGACATTGATGCCTCCAGTAGGTTCAAAAACCGAAGGCAATTCGTAGACACTTCCCGTTTGTTCAAAAACACGTGCTTCTCTCATACTCGGAAGTCGAAAGTTGACCCCTGCCCAAGCGGAAAAGGACAGCTTTTTCAAGTTATTCTCTTTCTCATGGAAGGGGCGCCAGTGATAACCAACAATGGCGCCGATCTGGATGTCGTCTTCGCTTAGTTTCTCGGTGTTTTCATCTTCCGTCAATTTGCGCCAATGGTATTCACCGTTGATTCCATAAAAGAATCGGTATTTATCATTCCAATAGCGCCAAAGCGATAAGCGTAAAAACTGGTCATGATCTTTGATTCCAGTATCGTTGTAAATACCGCGGTAGCGGTTGGGAATGTTCACATAGGAAATTGACAGCCGATTCTTGTGTTGTTGAATCGAGCCCCAGATGCCAAAGCCTCCAATTCCTATGTCGACAAGGTCTGTTTCAATAGCAATTTGCAGCGGGTGGGACTCAGTTTGAGCGAAGATACCTGTACCCAAGAGTGTCGCTAATGCAATGAGCACTACGCTGAAGTTTTTCATTTTTAAATTGATATTGGTTTTGACTGCTGGTTTGTTACACCCTGATGTGGGTTCAAATCATTGGTGAAAGTATTGGCCATTCAATGTTAGTAGTGAACTAGGCAGTTTCCTTGAAATTTAAAGAGTGTAAGCAAGCAAAAAGAGATACCCGAATTGCCGCTCGGTATCTAAGTCATAGTACACTTCCCTCGTAAAACCAAAGGAAAGTTCATGTTCATTTTTGAAACGTTTGATTGCCATTAACCCAAAATCTCTTTCATTGGAAAACCGCTCAAATTCTGCGGGGTCTTTGATGAAGAACCATTCAAAGGATGGGCGGATTTTCCATGAAGACTCCTCTTTACCAGGTATGGGGATGTCAAAACCAAGTTGATACCGCAAACGGCCATAGTTTTCTTTCGATGTAGGTTCCTCTTCGGTATAGAAAAATCGCCATTCGTATTTCAGTCTTTGCCGCAAAGAAATATCTGCGATGATTGGAATGTTTAATTGTAAAGCCATCCATGGCCGCATTTCAAAGAAGTTGGTGATACTTCTGTCGAAGGTATAGTAACCATTTGCCCCACCCAATAGACTAAAGCGCTTAATTTTTCGAACCCCTGCAAAGGACACACCCCATCTTCGCCATGCTGGTTCGTTATAGTTGTATTTGAAATTGGCTTCACCAACCAACTCCCATTCTTCATTTTCAATCAGTTTTTTTTCTAAAACCAATTCATGAAAAAACTCATGCTGGCCATAAGCATAGTGGCACATGATCATGAAAAGAATCCCGAAAATTGTAGGTAAGCGCCTTGTCATTTTCTTTGATGATGTGAAGTGATTAATTGCCAGATTTTCCTCCTGGACACAAAGGTATGACGGGGGCGAATGGGAATCCCTCAACAAATGTTGAGAAATCAAACGCGTGTTACTTTTTATTTCGGATTCTGCTCAATTGTGTTGGCGTGACACCGATCATAGAGGCTATGAATCGAAGTGGAAATTCTTTAAATAAGGATGGGTTGGTTGCGATCAGGTATTCATATCGTTCTTTAGCCGTACCATTTAAAAACAAAAGGTGACGTTTGACCAATTGCATGGCTCGGTCGCCCATGTATTCGCGAACAAGTATGTTGAAGGTTACATTGTGGTTTAGCAATTCCAACACATGGTTCATGGGGGCAACAAGAAGACTGGATTTTTCCAAAATTTCAATGATAATTGGAGATCGCTCATTGGTCCGGATGCTGATGATGTCAGATAAAAAATTCTCAGCCTGGAGCACTTCATCGGTTATTTCATCGCCCTTTTCATTGATGAAATAGGATCTTGCGCTACCAGTTGCCAGGAAGCCTAGATTTTTGATAACCGTATTTTGCTCTTTGAAAAGCGTACCTTTTTTGTACAATTGCTCACTGAAGATGGATAAAATCTCCTTTATGTCATCTTCTTTTGCAGTTTTTACTCTTTGATGAATAAATGCTTCGAATTGTTCTTTCATAGGAAGTGGGAATTGTTGTTAACAGCAATCAAAGAACCAAACCGTTACGTCATCAATCATACCTGTATCATTTTATCATTTTCGAACTCGCCGCGTTTTTCTCCAAAATCTCCATCCAATTACAAGTAGGACAAATCCGATAAACCAAGGCAAAATAGCATTCATCGCCATTCTTTTGACTTTTCCCAGTACAACTTTGTGTGCTTCATAATCGGCGCCCAAGTCTATTACGCCACATTTTTTGGCGTAAGCCTCGTAATCGCTTATCATTTCTGCAAACAACTGAGGATTTTCTTTGGACAAATCTTTGGTTTCGCCCGGGTCGGCTGCGATGTTGTACAAACGCCAGATTAAATCCCCGTGTGGTTTGGCATTTTTAACGATTTTCCAATCTCCTTTGAACAGGGCCGCACTTCCTGCGGATTCTATGCCAACAGGTTCATCAGGTGCATAAATACGGTCGGCTTCGCCACGGAGCAAAGGATGGAGACTTTTTCCTGTAAAAGGCACTGCGGATTGAAGGGTAGTCAAGTTCACACCTGCTATTTCCAACAGCGTAGGCGTTACATCGGTGACCATGGTGAAAGCAGCATTTTGACCTTGAGGAATGTTCTTTCCAGACACAATCAAAGGCACGCGCAGGCCCCCTTCCCCCGTATAGGTTTTAAAAAATGAAAAGGGTGAAGCCGTTGCATTGGCAAACTCCGTTCCTATCACGCCATAATAGTTTTTTTCACCCAATCGGGTTTGGTCTCGATGGTAACCTTGCCATTTCATCCAAGGATTGAAGATCGCTACTCCTTGAGGATAAGCTCCTTCGGGTCCATTATCAGAAGTGATCACAAATACCGTATTGTCGAACAGCCCTTTCTCTTTTAAATAAGCAATGTATCGTCCGAGATAATAATCCATTGCTTCCAACATCGCTGCATGAACTGCCATATCGTTGGCGGCTTCCTGCTGTTCCGCCTTGGATAAGCTTTCCCATTTTCTTAAAACGGGCAGCATCTCTCCCATGGTCATGGTTTCGGGCACAAGACCAAGTTGTTTTGCTTTTGCAAAACGTTTTTCACGCAAGGCCAACCAACCATCTTTATACGTTTCTCGGTATTTTTCTACAAACTCTCTGGGTGCTTGTACTGGAACATGAACGGCTTGAAAAGATAGGAAAGCAAAAAAAGGTTTACGATTATCCTGCTCTTCGTTCATAAATTCCATCATTTTATCCACATAAGTCTTTGACGAATAAAAATCTTTGGGCAATGAAACAACTTTTCCATCTTGATGCCATTCAGCAGTTGCCTTGATGGGCAAATAGCCTTTCGCTACATAATTACTTGCTCCCGATGCATCCAAAATAAAGGTTCTATCAAATCCTCTTTTGCTGGGTAACGTGGTTTCGGTATGTCCCAAGTGCCACTTGCCGGTCATGTAGGTATTGTAGCCAGCCGCTTTTAGGCGGGTAGCTACCGTTTTCACTTTATCATTCAAAATGCCTTGGTAACCTGGTAGTTGCTGTTGTTTTTTTGTCAAAAATTCCGGGATATTCGGCACACCGGTCAAATGACTATCTGAACCCGTCAGCAACATCGCGCGCGAAGGCGCACAAACGGGCGAACTGTGGTAATTCGTAAACATCATACCTCGCTGTGCCAAGGCATCAATGTTGGGTGTAGCTGCTTCACCGCCATAAGCACCTAAATCCATGATGCCAGCATCGTCCACCAATATTAGGACAATGTTGGGTTGTTGTGTGGAGGTATACTTTTGAGCAAAAAGAGTAAATGCACAAAATTGTAATATCAATAATGTAGCGATTTTTTTCATAAAAAAATATTTAAAAAATATTTAAAAAATATTTTTGATCCATTTAAATGTAGCCAAGGTTTGTTCCAAGCAATTTACTGGTTGGTTTTGATCCCTTTGATCAAATCAGCAGCTTTTTCACCAATCATAATGGTTGGTGCGTTGGTATTTCCTGAGACAATTTCAGGCATGATGGAAGCATCTGCCACTCGTAAGCCCTCAATTCCGTGAACTTTTAAATCAGCATCTACCACGGACATTTCATCATTTCCCATCTTGCAGGTACCAACTGGATGATAAACCGTTTCCACTGTTTTTTTGATATGCTGAATAATCGCTGCTTCTGATTCAATATTTATTGGCGGCGCTTGTGTTTTAATATACTTTTTAAATGCGCTTTGTTTAAATATTTCCATGGCTAACTTTACCCCTTTTACCAATATATCAAGATCTTCTTTTTCTTTTAAAAAATTGGGCTGCACCAATGGGGCATCGGTAGGATTATTGGAACGAAGCGAAACAAAACCTCTGCTTTTGGGATGTAGTAAAGTAGGAAGAATTGTAAATCCGTCGACAGTTGGTAAAGACTTCAAGTCGTATAAGTCATAATCATATCCTTTTCCACCCCAAATAGGTGCAAAATGCAGTTGAAAATTGACGGGGGCATCTTTGTCATCTATATTCAAAAAAGCCATTGCCTCCAACGGCGTTGCGTTAAATGGCCCTTTCTTATTGACAAAATAATCCCAGGCAGCTCTTAATTGCTTCATAAGAGGTATATATTGATTCAACCCTTTTTGGACATTCGCCTCACAACTTACTGGCAAAAATAGATGATCTTGTAAGTTTTGACCAACTCCTTTTAGTTCTTGAACAGGATGAATACCATGGGTTTCCAAGGTTTTATAATCACCAACTCCAGACAGCAACAATATTTGGGGTGACTGAAGAGCACCTGCTGAAAGAATGATTTCTCTAGTAGAAAAAACTTTTTGTTTTTTACTGTCTTTGATGTATTCAACACCTACTGCTTTTTTTCCTTCAAAGAGAATTTTTGTAACTTGGGCATGTCTAATAGCGGTTAGATTGGGTCTGTTCAAAGCGGGTTTTAGAAATGCCACGGCACTACTACAACGCTTGCCATCTTTTATAGTACATTGAGATAAACTAGCACCTTCTTGCTTTTCACCATTGTAATCAGGGTTGTTAGGAATACCAACTTTGGTGCAGGACTCCACAAAAGCGTCTGCAAATGGTGTTTTAAACCTGGTAGGGAAAGTAACATTCAACTCTCCGTCATTTCCATGATAACCAACATCTACTTTGTTAGCCTGTTCGTGCTTTTCGGAACGAATAAAATAAGGTAGGACTTCGTTATAGCTCCAACCCTTATTTCCCAATTCCGCCCAGCGATCATAGTCAGACCGATTACCTCTCACATATACCATAGCATTGATGGAGCTGCTTCCACCCAGCGTCTTTCCACGAGGTAAATATATTTTTCTATTCAATACATGCTCTTGTGGTTCTGTCCAGAAATTCCAGTTATCCTTACTGTTATGAAGGTTGGCGTAAGCGCCAGGAATCCTGATGTTTATATTGGTGTCATTACCACCTGCTTCCAAAATTACTACCTTGTTGTTGGCATTTTCTGAAAGGCGATTGGCCAACACACAGCCAGCAGAACCTGCTCCAATGATGATGTAATCAAATTCCATGTTTTTAATTTTTTACCCTCCGCTAATAATTTCCATCATCTTCTGGGCGGTTTCATGCCCGGAGTTTTGGTTTTGACCGGTGACAAATCGTTTTTCCTGGTCAATGACCGTAATGCTCGCCAAAGCGTCTAATGCCTTGGTATTGGCTTTGAAATTCGCACCTGCTTTTTTTAGTTCGGTCTCGGGATGCTTGGGCGTATACGTTATAAAAAACTGTTTCAGTTGTTTATTGGTAACCCCGGCCATGTCTCTGCCTTTAATCAAAAGATTCCCCGATTTGTCTTTTGCCTGGATCAATCCCAATGCCCCATGACAAACAGTACCGATAACGGGTGTTTCGGCATAGTAAGCCTCGCTGATTTTTTTGCCTAACACTTCTGATTGCCCTAAATCATAAGCGGCACCCCAGCCACCTGCCAGCATGATCGCATCGTATTTGGTAAAATCAACATCATCGATTTTTAAAGAATTTTTCACTTTAGCCTGGAAGTCTTTGTCTTTCAAAAAGCGTTTATCGGCCTTCGTTTTCAAGATGTAATAAAAAGATTGTGGGTCGATGGGTATTTCGCCGCCCTTGATGCTGGCTACATCTACTTCCATACCAGCATCTTGAAATTCGTAATAGGGAACGGTCATTTCCGAACCAAAAACGCCTGTTTTTTGACCGGTCGTTTTGCCTGGTTTATTCAAAACATCATGACTCGTCGTGATAATTAAGGCCCTTTTACCTTTTAGATTGTACACTTTAGAATCAGCATAGTCCGCATGTAAACCCAAATTTTTTAAAATAGCGGGTAAAAAAACGGCAAGCAGGATGATTGCTGCCACTGCAATGATTAAAGCTATTGGTATCATGATTTTGAATTTTTTATTTAGGAAAGTAATCAGGTTCTGGCAAACCAGGAAACGTAATCCTAAAAGTCTCTGACCCAGGAAAATTGGGCGCCAATAGCCTTTCTCTCTGGAATTCTCCCGATGCCCCGGCATATTTACCCGTACCTCCTAAAATGATTCCTGTGAATTTTTGCCCTTTGACGCCCCACTCAAAAAACATGATCACGTGGATAGAATCGGTTATCGGCTCGGTCCAGTCGTGTGGGTTTTTCGCTGAACGGAAGGCGAAGGTGGCGGTTTGTTCCAAAATTACCCTTCCATCCAATTTATCCACTTCCCGCACCGCTCTTAGGTAAGCATCAATTTCCTGTTTGGTATTTTTAGCGGGGAATATCAAGCGATCCATTGCCGCGGCTATCCAATCCTGGCTCACGTTGGTGAGCATTCGATTAACGGAAGTGAAATTACCGATGACCTTGTCAGGATACAGGGGAACGTATTTCTTTGGGGCAATTCTTTTTAATCCGCCCGATGTCTTTTCAATAAAATCCGGATCATTAGGATCCAAGTCCAATGGATTTTGACAGACCTTATCTTCTATCGTCCATCCAACATACATAGGGCCACCACCGTGTAGCAGAAGACCATTCAAAGGAAGATTTTTACCCACATAGGAAAAATAGCTCTTCGGAAACAAAGATGAAACAACTGGAATACGGGCCAGAATGGCTTTTCTTCTAATGCCGGAGAGTGCCCAGGCGAGGTCATGATTCCACGTTTGGGCAAATGTATGTGCATCGGTAACTGTATCAACGACTAACATGCTTTATTTCTGTTTTAATTGTTAGCAATACCAAAAGCATGGCCTACCTAAAATTCGGTTTACGCTTTTCCATGAATGCCTGAATTCCTTCCTGTCCATTGTTTCCACTCAATTGATTGGCAATTCCTTCTTTTTCAAAGTCGGTTTGTTCTTCTAAGGAATTAGAATGGGTCATCATCATTAACTTTTTGATGTAACCCAACGCATCAGTAGGCCCTTCAGCCAATTGTTTAGCCAATCCTAAAGCGGCAGGTAACAATTGGTCATCGGGAACAACTTGCGTTACCATATTCCATGCTAATGCTTCGGGTGCGGAAAGCGTTCGATTGGTAAACAACAATTCGATGGTTCTACGCATACCAATCAAACGGGGCAAAAGATAAGTTGAGCCACCGTCGGGCGTTAATCCTGAATTGGTATAGGCAGAGGTAAACTTCGCGCTTTCTGCCGCTATCACGATATCGCCGGAGAGCGCCAAACCTAAGCCACCTCCTGCAACATAGCCATTGATGGCGGTGATCACTGGTTTTTCCATCCGCATGATGATGCTCAAAGCTTCATGCAGCACTTCTGCCATTTTTCTGGTCGCTGCGCTAATTTGCGCTGTTGGATCAAGCATCTCTTCCCCTGCCAAAAATTGTGCTTTGGTTTCCAGCATCGTTTTGATGTCTGCTCCTGCGGAAAAGAAACTTCCTTCAGCCGTGATGACGACACATCGAATATCATTCGCATAGCGACAATGGTGAACCGTTTCTCTGAGTTCCTTTACCAGCGAAGGGGTCAAACCATTCACTTTAGGGCGGTTAAGCGTGATAACGGCTATTCCATCCTGCGATTCAAATTTTAAATCTTTTAGATTTTCCATTGGTGTTTTTAATTGAAAATTACGCCCAAATCACATTATCCTCATGCTCACAATAGGCTCTCAACTGGCTGGCATATTTCTGATGAACATTAAAACGCTTTACTTTCATCGTCGGTGTCAACAAACCGTTTTCCGTAGTGAATGGCTCTTTGGCAATTACAACCGTACTTACTTTGGTGTATCGTGGCAATGTTTCATTGACACCAAGCATGGTTGCTTCAATGCTTTTTTCCAATTCTGCTTTAGGTTTTCCTGCCCCGCTTTCAGACGGAACAACCACCATAACCGGCTGTGGCATTCCTAAACCCAACAAACACAATTGTTCAATATCCGAGTTAGGGCTGAATTCGTCCTCTATTTTTGTGGGTACGATAAATTCTCCTTTTTCCGTCTTGAAGGTATCTTTCACCCTACCCGTAATGGCTAGATAACCGTCGCTATCCAGGGTGCCGGCATCACCAGTATGCAACCAACCATCGCGGATGGTTTCCGCTGTTTTTTCTGGGTCTTGGTAGTACCCATTCATCACCATAGGCAATTTGAATAAAATTTCGTCGGTAGCTTCGTCAATTTTTAGCTCAAATCCCTCGTGCGCTTTTCCTATCTTACTAGGTCTTATACCCCCAACTGCTGCGTAGGTACCATAGCCAAAACTTTCGGTTTGCCCATAAGCCTCGCTCAAGGGAATGCCTAATTTCACCCACCATGCCTTGTCGTGAGCGGTCATGGGCGCTGCTCCAGTGATGCAAATTCTTGCTTTCTCCAAACCCAAAGCTGCTCTTAATTTCTTTTTGATAAAGCCATTGACTAAAGGTATGCGGAGTAAGGTGTCTAATTTTTTTTGTGGTATTTTGGATAGAATGCCTTGTTTGAATTTTGTCCAAATACGGGGGACAGCCAAAAATAAGGTGGGTTTGGTATCCTTTAAATTTTGAGCAAAAGTGTCCAAACTTTCAACGAAAGATATTTCTGCTCCAAAACGAATGGTCATGACCTCAATCGTCCGCTCAGCAATATGATTGAGTGGCAAATAAGAGAAGAAACGATTTTCATTTTTTTCATCCAATAGAAACCAATATGCCGAGGATGGATGCTGGAGTGCAGTAGCGACTTTGTCTTGCGTGAAAAATGCCCCCTTGGGAGTGCCGGTTGTACCCGAAGTGAAAATGATGGACCAAACATCGTCCATTTTTGGGATAGGGTTGCCTGGCAATGGCTCCTCTTTCATCATGGTATCCCAATCTGTTCCCAAGTCTATGGTAGGATTTCCAGCATAATGTGGAAATTTTCCAACTTTTACGCTTGGCGGAATACCTGTTTTCATATCGTCCCAAGCTTCCACTTTTCCAAAAAGGACTAGGTCAATATCGCCCAATTCGATGACTTCCCTCAATTGGTCGCCCGTCAAGTTGGCGTAAAATGGCACGCTGACAAAGCCTGCCAGCATAATCGCAATATCGGCTATCAACCACTCTCGGCAGTTTTTAGAAACGACGCTGATGTGTGCATGCTCTTTTGAACACTGTTTTTTGAGCCAAGTCGCTAACCTACGGGCTTTGTCGCCTGCTTCTGACCAAGTGTACGTTTCCCAAGTATCCCCAAATGGCTGATGTATAAAAGGACGATCTGCCTTTTCTTTTTCGAATCTGTAGAAATATTCTACTAAGGTGGTGTCACGCATGATTTTACTTGCTTTTCTGATGGGCTAATTGGTAGGTTACTTCTGATAAGCAGGTTTGTATTCGACTCCGTCAATCACCATTTTAGAAATGATTTCTTTCATGATCTCAGAAGTTCCGCCATAAATTGGCGCAATACGGACATCCCGATAAAGGCGACCTATCGGATATTCTTCCATAAAGCCATAGCCTCCAAACATTTGCAGGCATTTGTAAGTGATTTCATTCAAAAGGTCGCCCACGCGCATTTTAAGCATAGAGCACTCTTTCACTACGTTTTCTCCCTGAGCCAATCGGTAACTGGTTTGGTAAGAAAAAGCCTTGTATGCCTCATATTCCGTAGCCATTTCCGCTATTTGGTGCCTCAATACTTGAAATTTATTGATGGTTTGCCCAAAAGCCATACGTTCAGAGATGTATTGCAAAGTAATATTCATGACATATTCTATCAAACCAATACAGGCTACGGCACCGGTCAATCGCTCTACTTGCAAGCTTTGCATTACATAATAAAAGCCTTTTCCTTCTTCACCCAAGAGGTTTTCTTTCGGAACACGAACATTATTAAAGGCCAATTCTGCAGTATCTGAAAGTCGAATACCTACTTTATCCAGCTTCGTTCTGGTTACACCTTCGCTCTCTAAATCTATGACCAACATAGACATCCCTTTTTCCGTTAATACGGCAGCAACGGTGTAATCCCCATAGTAAGCATTAGAAATAAAGGTTTTTGAGCCATTGACTACATATTCGTCACCCTCCAATTTAGCGGTTGTCCGGATACCCTTGAAATCAGAACCAGCAAATGGCTCGGTCATGGATAGGGAACCAATCAGCGTTCCGGCTACACTTGGCCGCAGGTATTTCTCTTTGATAAAGGGAGAGCCTGCATGAATCAAATAATTCATTGCCAAATAGCTGTGACCTGCAACAACGGTTTCGAAGCCAAGACTGCCGGTTTTTCCCAGTTCTTCGCAAAGAATGGTCGAATACATATAGTCCAAGCCCATGCCGCCGTATTCCTCTTCGACTTCTAAGCCTAAATAACCCATCTCTCCCATTTTTCTCAAAATGGCGCGGTCGGTTTTGCCAGCTGCCTCCCATTCATTGATGAAAGGATTGACTTCTGCTTTAAAAAAGTCTTGGAGCGAACTTCTGAACAACTCGTGTTCTTCGGTGAAAAAAAGTGATTTCATCTTCTTTGGATTTTAAATGTTAATCGTTCTAAATTCATCAATCACCTCTTTTACCGACTTTATGGAGGTGATACTTCCAACCCCTTTCCCAGCTTGCCAATACTTAACATTATCATTAAAAGCGGCATCGTTGTATTTTTTCAAACCTCGACTCATCAAATACATCCGGGCGTATTTTTTGAGTTTATCGTGCTTCAGCATGTAAGTGATGATGGGACCCGTTCGCAGACCGCCTTTCATAATGTCGTCCGTTTTGATCATTGACGAATTATTTCCGGCGATTTTGTTGGTCCAAACGATGTCTTTTTCCTCAGCATCAACAATGGCCTGTTTGTAAGCATTAGAAACTTTGCACTCATGCGTCGCTAAAAATCGAGTACCCAATTGCGCCCCGGCGTAACCCATGTCCAATACTTTTTGCAGGTCATCAGCATTTCCAACGCCACCTGCACAAATCAGTGGAATCTCAATGTCGTGGAGTTCTTCCATGAATTTTTCAGCAGATTGCGTACCTGTTTGACCACCACCTCGCCAATTGATGCAGTTGATACCATCCACACCTATGTCTCGCATCGCTAAGGCGACTTTTTTATTGGGCACATCGTGATAAACTTTGATGCCGTTTTGATGGGCTATTTTTACAATTTCAGTAGGTTTACCCAAAGAAGTTAGAAAGAACTTCACGCCTTCCTCGATGGAAATTTCCATCCATGTTTGCATTTGTTCATGGTACTTCTTGTTTGCACCACCGAAGATGGTAAAGTTGACACCGAAAGGTTTATCGGTCAATTTTTTTATCAATTGCAAGCCTTCACGGAAATCATGGCCATACAAAGCAGTCATCGAAACAGGCTGAACAACCCCAAAACCACCTGCATCTGACACAGCAGCGATGAGTTCTGGATTGGAGCCAGGATACATGGGGCCGCAGATGATCGGCACTTCTGCGCCAGAATCTTGTAAAAATTGTTGTGTTGTTGGTTTCATATCTGCTTGATTATATTTGCCTTTTGGTCAAAACCATCGGTCAATCAACTTCGATTGACTTTCCAAAGCTTCTTTAAATTCTCTTTTCAATCGGTCAATCAATTCTGAAGCAGGAAGATTATCCTTTATCGTTGCCACACCTTGCCCTGCTGACCAGATGTTTTTCCAAGCCTTAGCCTCGCTATCCGTTGTTTTACTAAAATCCATTTTTGCTTTGGACGCCCACAATTCCTCAGTAATACCCGCTGCTTCCAGGCTTTGTCGGAGGTAATTGCCATTGACTCCTGAAATGGCAGCTGTATAGACAATATCCGAAGTACCACCCTGGATAATCATATTTTGATATTCCTCTGTGGCAATGGCTTCTTTGGTATTGATAAAGCGAGTTCCCATGTACGCCAAATCTGCCCCCATTTGCATCGCAGCCGCGACGTCCCGTCCGGTACTTATGGCGCCGGCTAATAAAATCAGCCCATCAAACATTTCTCGAACTTCGGCAATAAAGGGCATTGGATTCAGTAGCCCACCATGTCCGCCCGCTCCCGCTGCCACACAGATTACCCCATCCACTCCAGCTTGAATGGCCTTGTAAGCATGCCTGGCATTGATCACATCATGAAACACCAAACCACCGTAAGCGTGTACCCTATCCACTAAATGGCCAGCCGCGCCCAGGGAGGTTATGATGACGGGCACTTCTTGTCGAATCGCGATTTCCAGATCGGCTTCTAGACGCACATTGCTGTTGTGCACAATGAGATTCATCCCAAAAGGTGCCGCCTTTTTACCGGTTGTTTGCTCAAAATCCCGCAGCTCATTTTTGATTTGAATGAGCCATTGTTCCAAACCTTCTGAAGTTCGGTTATTTAATGCGGTGATGGTTCCCAGGACTCCATTTTTACAACATTCCAATAATAAATCCACCTGAGAGACGATAAACATCGGTGCGGTAACAACGGGTACTTGTAATTGATTTAAGAGTTCTTGCTTTGTCATTTTTGTAGGTTTTATATGCCCATTTTGGTAGATGGATAAGTAAGAACAGGCACAAAAAACAAGAAAAATTTACCTTTACGTGCTTGACAAAGGCGAATATAGCACTTTTGTGCTAATCTACAAAATTTTTAGTACTTTTATGCTAAATTTTACAAATGAAACTAAAGGAAAAGATTTTGATTAAGGCGGTTGAGTTGTTCAATGAGCAGGGTATAGCTTCAACATCACCCAATAATATAGCGGCTGCATTAGCTATTAGCTCAGGCAACTTAACGTACCATTTTAAGACCAAATCCAGTTTGATAGAAGCAGTTTATGAAAGAATGCACGCAGATTCGCAGAATTTTATAAAACTGGAAGGTTATTTAACCCTGGATGATTTCAGGAAGATAATGGTAAGGTTTCGTGATTTTATGGTGGAATATCGTTTCTTCTTCCAAGACTTATTTTTTATCCTGCAAAACTATCCTGAAGTGGGAAAACTATATGAAGAAAGTAACTTGCTGCGCTTAAAGCAGGGTAGGTCGCTTTTTGAATACTACATCGAAACGGATAGAATGATTCCCGAAATTGATGGGATCAATTATGATTTTTTGATGCATAATGTATGGATGGTAGGTGCTTTTTGGAATTTACAGCGCAAAATCTTTACTTCTGGAGAAATCGTTGGACGTTCGATGGATTTGGTAGATATGACCTGGTATATGATTTTGCCTTACCTGACTGAAAAGGGAAAGGAGGAGTACCGTCAAATCAATGATTTTTTGGAAAACCAACAAAATAGGGAAAAAGTATTAAGCCTTGAATGATTTTCAAGTGGGAATAGATTCATTAGGATGGGTAAAAGCCCATTGCGGTACCAAAAAGAATATTTCAAATTGGTGCTAGGTCATTGGTCGTGACCACCATTTGACCATGCGTATTTGATACACATATATAACACCCACTAAAACAGTCTGTGGCTCTACTCAATACCATTAACGATAACCTTTTTAGTGATATTTAAATTTTTATTGGAAAAACGTAGAAAATAAATACCGTTTGTAGAAATATTTAAATCAACATCGCCTTGCCCGATTATCGTCTTTTTACCAACAATCTGACCTTGTACATTTATGACATTTAGCTCAAATTGCTCATTTATCGCAGAATTTATCCGAATATTTCCTTGCGAAGGATTAGGATAAACCATGATTTTATTTGAAACATCCACTTGATCAGCATTTTTAAGGCTTGTAACAGTGCTTGGAACTATAAATTTTGACAACAATTTAATATAAGCGGCTTGATAGTAAATGGCATTTTCCGTCAATTCCCAACCATTGACAGGCCAGTTGTGGTTAAAATCTAAATACGACTTTTGTCTGGGTTGCCCGACAGGCAGATTCGGCACTGCATCGCAAAGCGCATTGTTTGAGGTACTACCACAACTACCAGCTGCACAACAAGCATCTTTTTTATAGCTCGAATTGGGCCCACCAGGAATATAACCTGGAGGCGGACCATATTCCGAAACACCTACTTCGTCCCATTTCGCACTGCCATTTCTGAACCAAGTATGCCATACTTGAGTACATGATTTTTCAGCACCTGTGCTACCCATATTTGTCAAATAGACCAAACCCATTGGATTGATGCCGTGCATTTTATTGATAACACCATAAGCTCCATTTTTATAAGCCGTATGATTAGCAGAATCCTGATTGAATGTCAACATATTGTAATGCATGCCGCCTTGTCTGCACAAAAAAGAATTTGAACCCCACACATAATTTGGAATAAAACCCCTATATGGGTCTCTATCGCTCAATAAAGAAGGTAAATTATCAGGACTTGTGCGTAAAGAGGTGACATATTTGCTCAAAATATTGTCGCGTACTGAAGGAGTGATATTTGGTAATTTTGTATAATACAACAACATGTCTTGGTGCGAGGACTCATACATATATGCAAAAGTCCACTTAATCATATTGATATTGACATAATTTTCTTCAAAAGATGTTTTATAAACGGTTTGCCCTGTCAAAGCATAGAGATAGCAAGCTGCTCCTACTTTAAAATTAATAACACCACGGCTTTTGTCAGATTGCCCAGCACCAATGCCTTTTGAATTGTAAGCGGCATCGTTATTGCGCCATTTTACTGAGGGGTTGGCATTCGCCCATGTCCACGCTTTTACAGCCGCTGCTTCTAATTTATTGGCATAAGTATTCATGCTGGCGTTGTTGAGTGACCTATAAATTTTAGCCCCATAAGCAAAAAGGGCTGCCGACATATACGTTGCGTCTGTGGTCGCAGGTCCATAAAGCGATTGCCCTGTGGTAGCAGAAGGGGGCGAAGCATTAGCGTTTTTAAAACCCCCTGTGATGCTTTCTGTAATTCCAACACCAACAATACTGAATACAGAACCATCAGTTTGCTGCATTTTGAGCAACCAATCCAATTCCCATTTTATTTCATCTAAAAGATCGGGAATGCCGTTACCAGATTCGGGAATATTATAGTCATCTGCCCATACCCTCGGGTTTTCTTCATAAGCGGAGAGCATTTGAGGCACAACATCCCACAGAAAAGTTGTGTATTTGTTGTAATCGCCTGCATCAAACCAGCCTCCAGAAAGGTCTCTTTCAGTAGCTGCATTATTTTTATCACTGTACAAACGGCAATTTTTATCCTGCAAATTGCCTAAAAAACAAGCATCATCAGCCCAACCTACACCTGCATGAACAGATAACTTGGGCGTACCAGACCGTTGATAATAAAAAGTCCGAACAGCGTGTTTCAAAACCTCATTGTAAACATCATTGGCAATTCTAAAACGGTACGAGCCAACATTGTTTTGAGGGTCAAATACATAATATTCTCCTTTTCGGGTAATCGTTGAAAAGTCAAAACGCCATGTTTTGTCGCCTGAAGTAGAGTCCACCAAACCACCATTCCAAGCCACGATATTGGCAGTGAAAACAACGGAATCCGAAAACCATTCTCTTATTTGATAGCTCGTGCCAGGTGTGAAGGATTCTGCTCCATCAAATCCGAATTGAGGGTCTCTAATGACTGCAATTTTTTGAGCATTGGGCAAATAGCCAAATTGGTCAATGGTAATGAACTTAGTTGTAACGGAAGGTCCTGCCCATACTTGCAGAAGTATGTGACAAAAAACAAAAGTCATAAGGTGTTTTTTTTCAAAAGCCATGATCAATAGTTCTTTAAAAAAATAGAGAGATGATAAGAGATAAAAAAGAAAAGGTGGTAGTTATTTCGTTCTCGTTCCTTAACACATACACAGCATGACAGGAACCTGCGAGTCCCTAGGGGCAAAGATAAGAGTACTTATCAAATCTGGCGCAGCTAATCGGCGAATATTGCAGACGATGTTGCCGTTATTTTTAACCGTTCCGCGGCGGTGTAATTTTACCCAGTTTTGTAGTTGGACGTCGTTCAATGAAGGGGCACTACACAACTGGTTTAAGCGGGATTTGGGGCTGGCGTCGTTCAACGCAGGTTTAGTGGAAGGTTGCGGCAGCGGCAATTGTGTTGTGTTAGATACCCAACAACTGCCGTTGGTGAAGCAGGACGATAAGGAGCTGATATATGCAGGTCGTTTTAGCTGGGCCAGTCTTTTGCTTGTTGACGAAAATCTTCCGGAAGGCGATGTCGTTTTTGATGTCAGCGAAATCCATTGGTCAAACATTCGTGTAAAGATATGCAAATAACTATAAATCATAAAGTTGAGACGAAAATGGTTTTGTGTTTTCTTTGTTGGTGTGCTGGTGACCGTGAGCATGTGCGACGTGGCGGCGAGCGTTGGCTTTGCGAGTTGGGCTTTCGCCACCATGCGCGCCCATGCTTTGTTCAACGATTTTTTTGTTTTTGAAACTAATGCTACCGAGTAGCATGGAAACACACACAAACATATAAAAAAATTTTCAATTCAAAGTCTCAATCTCTCCAATCGCCTTGCGGGTACACTTCATAATTATATCCTGCAAATCAGACCCTTTTGAGCGTAGTGGGTCAATATTTTGCACCAGTTTTGTCCGCAAATCATACAATTCTTCTTTGTTGAATTTTTTACTGGCTTTTACCAATTCCAATTTCATCAAAGCGGCTTGTTGGTTTTGTTTGGGATTGTGTACGCCGTTGAGTTCTGAACATTGATTGCAGACGCCATTTTTATTGATTAAAGCGCAACGATGGTCAAAAATAGTGGTCATCGTTTTGCGGGCATTAATCAAAAGGTGCTTGACGACCCCCTCAGTATTGTCGAGTATTTCCATGATTTCTTTTACCGAAAAATCATAGACATCTTTTAAAATCAATGCCACTTGTTGCTCAATGGGCAGGGTTTTAGACAAACAAGTAAAGCAAAAATCAATGTGTTCCCGCATATCGTAAGCCTCTTCGCCACTGGCATAACTCACCGAATTGATGGTATCATACACGCTTCTATCGCCCAAAGCAAGGGCTTTTGACATGTCTTGGGCATCGGCTGACCATCGTTTGTAGCGTTTCAGGTGGTCATACGCCATATTGGTGGCTATTTGAAAAACCCAAGTTTTCAGCGAAGATTGCCCTTTGAACGTGCCTATTTTATCAAATGCTTTCACAAAGGTATCGTGGGTCAAATCCTCCACATCGTTTCTATCTGTCAACAGGCGGTAGAGGTAAGATTTCAGTTGATTTTGAAATCCTGAAAACAAAGTTTGAAACGCCACAATATCCCCGTTGATGGCTCTTTTGAGGGTTTGGTCGTTGCTATTTTCCATTTTTCGATTTCTTGATTTTAATAGTTATCCAAATTCATTTATCATTGCTTTTTTGTGCATTTTTCTCTCTTTTTAACCGATAATTTTGCTGTCTTTTGCATACGCCCCTGCATACATCAGAGCCGCCCCACTCATTGCCAAGTCTCGAATCGAACCAATGACTGACTTAAAATCACCCGTCATTGCCGCAGGAATGTGGACTAAAACCACGAATAAAATCAAGCAAATTGCCAATAAGACTGCCGCCAATTTGTCATACTTTTTAAGGATGACGCTAAGGGTAAAAAGTAGAAAACACACGCCTACAAAATACACCAAAAAGGCAGGAAACGGTAACCAAGTCGGCACATAAGGCAGACTAAATTCAAGCGGACCGAAGTGCAAAAAACCAAAAGCAAGGAACGGAACGGCAAACAACCATTTGCCCATTTTAATAAAATTATTCATCTTTTAATGATTTTAAAATTGTGAAATCAAAAAGCATGCCCTTATTATGTAATTGATTTTCATTTTTTTAGATGACGGACATACTGCCAAAATCCACATCCATGATATGGCTGTTGAAAACTGCCCCCGCATCGGAGGCAAGGAAAGCGGCTGTTTCGCCAACATCATGTAATGTTGGGCTTTTTTTTAATAGATATTGAGAACCAAGCATTTGCTGTAAGGCTTCGGCTTGTATGCCCATTGACTTGGCACTGGCTGCGTTGGTTTCTTGAATGGTTCGGGTTTCATTCAGAGAGGTCGGATTTAGGCAAATGACTTTGATACCCGCTTGTCCAAATTCGGCAGCAAACACTCGGGTCAAGCCTTCGATACCTGTACATGCGGCGGTCACACCTGCCATAAAAGGTAATTTCAAGCGAGAAAGGCTGGCGGTAAGCATCAGAATTGTGCCATGCGATTGGGTTTGCATCATGTAACGGGCAGCAATTCGGGAAGTCAAAAATTGAGAACCCACATGGGTTTGTATAGGTTTCATAAATTGTTCAAAGGAGATTTGAGTCGAGTATGTGCCATAATCGCTTTGGCTTGGGCGAACACCAATTCCGTTGAAAACAATGTCTAATTTACCGTTTTTTGCCACTATTTTATTCAAATATTGGTCGATTTCGGCTTCGTTCATGGCATCTACTTGGGCGGCTTCGGCTTTACCACCTGTCTTTTTAATGCTATCGGCTAAGGCTTTGACGGTTTCAAAATCCCTGCCCGATACATAGACTTTTGCGCCATATTCGGCAAAAGATTTTGCAACCGCCCCTGCGATTGCACCACTTGCGGCAAATACTACCGCTACTTTGTTTTTTAAATTGCTCATTGCGAGTACATTTTATTGAATAATGCACCTCTGACGATTGAGCGTTTGGAAACGGTCGGGAATTTCTCTTTTTATTTCGTTGACGGGAGCATGGGCGACGTGGCGGCTGCGCGGTTGGTTTTGCGCGTTGGCTGGTTAACCGCCATGTGAGGCCATGCATGGTTCGCTGTATTTTATTATACTGGCTGGTACAGGACTATACCCGGCAAAAAATCAAAATCCCGCATATTGTAGGTATAAAGCGGTATTTGATGAATAACTGCTGTTGCACCAATAATCGCATCAGGTATCTGCAATCCGTGGCTGACTTTATATGTCTCGATAAATTCGATTGCTTTTGCAGATATATCTTGGTCAATCTGGACAATATCGTAATACTTGATCTTTTTCTTCATCCGCGCCAATTCTTCCTTATTGCCCATACCCTGAAATAACTCCATCACCGTCACAGCAGGCAGTATGATCTCATCCAGTCCGATTTTGTCCAGCTGGTCGATGGTATCTTGTCGGCCATTGAAGGCACTGATAAAGATATTTGTGTCGCAAAGAACCATAATCAGATGTTCCAGTTACGCTTCCAGGCGGCTGAACGTACTTGTTCCAGTGTGCGCGGGTTACCTTGCCAAATGCCAAAAAGTTCCCTTGGGTCTAACCTTTTGTCGCCTTTGGTGATGACTGCCTGTCGTTTTGGCGATGCCTCTTTTATGTTTATATTTTTGATATTCAATGATTTGAGCACTTTAAGCAGTTGCTCAACTTCTTGCATGCCAGATGTTTCGATCGTGACGGTCATACGAATAATTTTAGTGCAAAGTACGGATATTTGAGTGAGTTTTCAAAATTTTATACTCAATATGACTCTTCGTGACGTTTAAGCACATCCTCTGGGTTCATATTGCTCATTATTTCATCATATTTTTGAAGTAACTTTCTTGCAGAAATACAGTCATCAGGGTCGCCAATCAATAGGTCTTTGTTTTCATAATCCCAGCCATCTGGGCTTCTTGTAGAAATCACAGGCTCCTTTTTTCCTCTTTTTTCCATTTTTGCACTTGGCATTCTAGCATTACTTAGGTCTCTTTTTAGGTCGTTTATGCTTTCAATAAATTTACCCGAAAAACAGTCCTTTGCTTGACTAATAGTTCTGATTACTTCATATGCCCCTAACGTCCAATACCACACAAGAGTTGAGGCATGACCAATTGGTTCGGTATTTAGTATGCCTGATGAATTCCCTGAAAAACCTATGTTTAAATTTTCAATAATCTCATCCAAAGTACTCAAAAGTATCCCATGTCTGCTATTAAGGTAAAATGAAAACTTCATTAGTGGTTCTCGTTCAAACACTTGCTCTTCAGTTGGATTTACCAGGCACTCAAATCTATTCTTTTTCATGTGTATATTTTTTTCTTTGATCACAGCGAACGTACAGGTATTTGCGATGGTGGGGGCTTTCAATTCCGTCAGCCCGTAACCAAAGAACAATAAAAGTACAAATGCCGATGTTTAAATACAAATGCTCAATAGTATTTCGTCTGCCCGAACTGAAGCCAAAAAGAATTACAAATGCTGATGTTTATTCCGTCTGCCCCACTATTGCAAATACCATGTTATCAACTGCCCTTCTGTCTGCCAATATGTATTTATTTGTTTTTATAAGTAACTCAACCACCATTTTTCTTTATTGTTTTGTTTATAACTATCAAATTTTTTGCACAATGGATAAAGCAAAGCAATGACTACAATCCAAATCAAATAAACGATTAACAGATTGAAACCAAAACCCTTTAATTCTTCTGAACTATTTACTAATGTAGGCAAAATCATTTTTTGCCACCCAAAGCCTGTAAATTCAGCAACTATCAACGCTAATAAATGTATAAGATAAATGTGAATGATGTAAAAGAAAAATGGAATTCTTCCGAATACAGAAAAGAAATTTACTACCCCGCCTTTTAGTTTTTCAGTATTTGCTAAAAACAGGAAAGCTGCCCCTAATGTTACCAATAAAAAGTCAAGTGAGGGTGGGTATTTAGTTAGGTTAAAATATGAAAACATTGTTTGTTCTAAATTGCCGTAGTCTTTCCATGGTGTTAAGTTGCCATAAATATTGACGCTTCGTAGTATCACAAAAGCTATAATGGCAGTAATCCCAATCGTATTAAATAGTTTTTTGCGTTTTATGGAGTCGTGAGTCTTGTCATAAAACGAACCAAAGCAATACCCCAAAGACATTACTGCCACCCAAGGTATTATCGAATAAGGAACTCTGAAAATATGTTCTGGTGTCGTTAAAAAAGGTCCTCGTTCATGTAAAAATTTCCAAAGAATACTGCCTTCAAAGTGAATATTGTCCAGTAGGTTATGTCCAAAAATTAAAACACAACTAAAAATAAGAAGCATTTTCCTTGGAAAATGTATCAGCCCTGCTAAAAGAATCATGCTTATTCCCAAGACCCAAATTACTCCAAAAACAACAGTGCTATAACCTGTGTCAAATCGCCAACCAAAATTCATGACTACAAGTTCTACAAAAACCAACCAAAGTCCACGTTTCAACAAGAAAATTGATAATTCATTTGGCGATTTTCTTTGACCAACCATAAAGGCTGAAAGTCCTGCTAAAAAACTAAATGCAGGTGCACAAAAATGAGTTATAAATCTTGTAAAAAATAAGGGTAAAGTGGTTTGCGATGGGTCGGTTGAGTCAAAAAAGAAAGCCGAATAATGAAAATATTCCCTTACATGGTCAAGTGCCAATATTACTATCACTAAACCTTTTAAAAGGTCAATGGATTCTATTCTATTTTTTGTGATTGCTGTCATAATTTGATTTTATTAAAAACTTCAATTCAACGCAGTTTATATCTATACAAGTAACTCCCGCCTTTTTCAGAAGGAAGTTTTCCAGCAGTCCAATAGAGATATTTTCCTTTGTCATCAATGGCGGTATTTGAAGTAAATTCAGGTGTTTGAATGTGAGCCAAAAGAATGCCTTTGGGTGAAAAAAACCAAATGCCACCACAGCCAGCAGCTATTACAACACCTTCTTTGGAAACTGCCATGCCGTCCCAAGCCTTCCAGCCAATTTTAGTTGATGGAATCATATGCTCCCATACTTGTGGTATGTTAAAAAAGTTTACGGCTTTTACGATGTCCCCATTAGTGTCTAATTCATAACAATATAAATTTTGCCTGTTTGTTACGTATAAAAATTTGTCATTTGGTGATATACCAATCCCATTTGGTCGGTTCAATGTGTCAATTAGTAGTTTTAGTTTTCCGTTTTCGTATTTAAAAACACCATTAAAAGACAACTCTTTTTCCTTATCTGAATCACCATCTTTCAACCCCAAAGGTGGGTCAGTAAAATAAATAGTTCCCTTTGAGTTCATGGTAGCATCATTTGGGCTGTTAAATTTCTTTCCTTCATAATTTGTTACAAAGTCAGTTATTGTTTTATTCGATTTAGGGTTAACAATTTTACCAATCTGCCTCTTTGTTTCATGAGTTACATTATGATTCCCCTGCATTAAAAGCAAATCGCCATTCGCATCAAGCAATAATCCATTTGTGTATCCAGAAGGTTCAAGCCAAAGGGACAGTCCTTTCTTTTTATTCCAGAAATAAATCTTGTTTTCATTCATGTCAGTGAATAAAAGACCTTTTAAAGATGCAACCCAAACAGGTCCTTCAAGAAATGTTTTGTCCGAAACTATTTTTTCGATTTTGTTTTTGCTTGAAAAGTAATTTTCAAATTCGTTAGAGAATACCAAAAGTTCAGGAAATGTAAGATTCTCTTTTTGCTTTATAGAAATACTATTTTGTGCAGAAACTTTTGTACACAATATGAATGAGAAGAGTAACAGGAATAAGTTCTTCATAATGTACTATTTTTAAATTGTCTTTTTAGTGATAATATTTATTGTCATTGAGGTTTTCTGTTAGGTCTGTCAGGGTTGCCGCCAACGTGAGCATGGGCGACGTGCTGCCCTACTTTGGATTTGGGTTAGGCATTGGGCGGCATAGACGACTTTGCATTGTTCTCGGGCACTTATCCTTTGATGATCTGGTTTGCTTTGTAGATGTCTACTATGAAATTTCCCAATATTTGGCCCATTTTTTCGTCATTTTCCTTTGCCCATTGACGAACTCGACCATCTGTAATTTTCACCTTAACAGATATTTCTTCGTCACCAAGGCCATTATTTTCTATTTTTTCTGCCAACTGTATCTTTTCTTCCCAAGTCATTTTGAGTGGTTCTTTGCTCCATTCAACCTCATCAAAATCAGGGTCATAAGCTATGTCGTCATCATTATAGTAGATGTTTTGTTCCGGAAGTACAATGCCGTGTTCAGCTAGTGCTAAGGCATCAACAGCCCGAACTTGGGTATCCATCAAGTCCTCAATGACGAGCCCTTTCAGGCTTTCGTTGTTTCTTGCCATTGCAATTGCTTGCTCAACTTTCACTTTCATCATCAGATTGTTTTGATAAACTGTTCTCAAGATAAGACTTTGTTTCTTCTTTACTCGCTTGTCTTGCAGAAATAATTCTGATCGAAACGGATCTAAGTGTATACACCACAGCAATCAATATCTTACTCAGGGTCTTACCGATCCTCATAATTCTGAATTCAGTAGATGAATTACCGCGAAATTCTACTGCATTTTGATCTTCAAAAACCTCTTTTGCTTTCTCAAAACTAATGGAGTGTTTTTGCTGATTCGACTTATTTTTGTTTTCGTCCCATTCAAATTCTGGCATCTTGGGAAGGCTTTATGTGTTTTAGATTTGAGTCACTAGTTCACGAGGATGTTAGCAAACCCTTTGTTTTACTTGGTTCAAAAGTAAACACTTTTTGGTTTTTTTTGATTCCTTTTGTGTTTTTATTTTTGCTGTCTGCGTTTGCCGAGAACGTTACGCTCCCCGAAAATGTGACGCTTAGGAGCAATTTTCGGGGAGCGATTGTTGGGCGATTACGCTTGTTTTAAAGTCTCAATCACTTCATTAATTCGTTGGATTGGCAGATCTAAAAGATCAGATATTTCTTCAGCTGATTTATTTTTACCATGCAGTTTAGCAATGGTATTGACTTGCTCCTCCTCTTTTCCTTCATTTTTAGCCTTTTTAATAATTTCTTTTGCATCAATTTCAATCGTATGATTCCTACTGGCTATGCTCATCAAATGATTTTTGTAGGCATTGTATGCAGCCCTTTCTTTTTCGGGCAGTTTCATTTCATCTAATTTCTCGCTGGCAGCTTTCAATCCTCGCGCAGAAAAAGTCGGCTTTATTTCGGCGTTTTTGAGAAAATAAACCCACTCGTCCAATTTGTCCTTTACCCGTCCGCTGAATTTGCCAGTCTTAATCACCCAGTATTCAGGATAAATTTCATGTACTTTGGTTTTGTTGTAAGCATCCATCTGCTTGTCTGAAAGTCCCAGAATATCACCCTTGTGAATGCCTTTAAAAACATTCGTACCATGATAAACATAGTCCTTTCCCTGTCCGAGGTCAAAGTAGGCAATGGTGATGGATATAACTTTTTTTACGTTAGCGTATGCCGAGCCTTCCTTGATATGCTCGGTAATGGCTTTCGACGCTCCATAAAGCATCCGATGAAAATAGTCGTGCTCCTGCGTGTTTTGCACTTCGATGATGACGAGTTCGCCTTTCTCGTTTTCCACGAGAATATCTACCCGATTGAATTTGTCGTCTTCCGTCTCCTTATTGCTTTCGCTGTCAAGGACTTGCTTTATTTTTACATCTTCCATCAGCAACTCCGACAGAAAACCTTCCAGAATGTCAAAGTTGGCTTTGTGGCGAAGCATTTTTTTCATCGCCCAGTCGAAACGAATCAATTTTTTGGCCATTTAGTGCGATTTTGACACAAAAATACAGTAAAAATCACTGTTTTTCAACTTTTTTTGAGCGGATATGACTACAATGTTGAGTTATTTATCAATAATTGATGGTCAATCTATGTACTTTGGCAAAACGCTCGTACCCTGTCCGGAGAGGATTAACCATTTCCCATCGATGAGCATTTGAACCAGCAGTCCGCTGCCTGAAGGCGAAGCAAAAGATGTACCTTTCTAACGGGCTTTTTGGCGTTTTCTGATGATGTAATTGAAATAAGCCTTAATTTTAGACCGTGCATATTCGTGCGTCAAAGACACGGAAATAATGGGTTCAAGTCGGAGTGAAACATTGAACCAGCAGTCCGTTGTGGTGAAAGACTTAGGCCAGCGGGTAGTTTTTTACTTTGCCTCGCCGAACATATGGTCAATCTATGTATTTTGGCAAAACATTCGTCCCTTGTCCGGAAACGATTAACCATTTCCCATTGATGAGTTCGTAAACAATTGTTCGCCTTACATAGGAAACCCCTGAATCTTTTCTTGTCAATTTCTTAGTGACGGACATTGTTGCTATTTTATCCGAATATTTAAATATGTCATATTTTAAAGCGGTTCTCTCCACAAGCTGAAGTGGAAGTTTTAGTAAGGTCGCAATTTCATCAGTTTTGGAGTTAACGTCTCCCAATGGGGTACAGTTTATGAATGATTCAGCAAAATGGGCAGCAAAAAACATTGAGTCCTTTGTCACCATAGCACGGTTAAAAGCGTCGTCAATTTCATAAAAAAACTGCTTCATTTTTTCGATGTTTTTGCTATCCATTGTGCTCAGATTTTTTGTTTGTCCGAAACACGTTGTGCAAAGTCCAAATGCTAAAAAGATAAACAGAGTTTTCATGTTTTTTAAGTTAAGCTATCCTTTGTAATGCATTGTTTTTTTTGAGTTGCACCCAACGGAAAAGCATTTGTGCAGGGTGGGCTTGATAGCACTATTGCCCCACAAAGCACTAAACCTAATAGAAAGCACAAAAGTTCATTTTAGCACTCTTGCCCACCTTGCACAAATGCAATGTTGGTGGCTGTTTTTTTAGTTCTCGTATTTTGAAATGCTTGTTTCAAATGCGACAAACTGAGCCGTTTTATTAATCCAATCCGAAATTATAGATGCAGTTTCAGTAATTTTTTGAACTTCCCTTACCGCTTCTTCACTGTCCCAACGAATAAGCATTAAGAATTCGTCTTCGTTTATTTTTAGGATTTCTGTCCCAACATAGCCTTTTAATGTTGATACAAACTCATCAACTTTTACCCGTCCTTGCAAAAATGCTTCTACATTTTCTGGTAATACTTTGAGCCTAATAAGTTCAACAGCCTGCCCAACTTTTAAATTCTTTTCCATTGTTTTTATTTTAGTAAATGATTTCAACTTGATTTCTTGCTTCGTTTAAGTCCCAAAATTTCTGTGCAAGTATTTTTGGTGAATGTGTTTCGCTGTCAGGATTTATCCCACCGCTTTCTAGGCGTACACTTTTTCTAGCTGAGAAAAAGGAAAAAGTTGTTTGATATTTTGGAAAAAAGAATAGGAGAAAGAATTTTGTGTTACCACACAACAAAACCAATCTCCTATGAGCCGAAGCCT
>Ga0247834_1001016_pt1 | contig 50819 bp, 61 predicted proteins | sample LaCruzMarch2015__8_FD_187118 | JGI IMG/M metagenome (GOLD analysis project Ga0247834, IMG submission 187118) | Freshwater microbial communities from meromictic Lake La Cruz, Castile-La Mancha, Spain - LaCruzMarch2015_12m | ecosystem: Environmental > Aquatic > Freshwater > Lake | place: Spain... | reverse complement strand
TTGCCCAATTTATTACACGGTGTATTTTGTCTATGTTAAACTTTTCCAAGTGACCGTTTCTTTTTTTAACATGAATAGTACTCATACAAGTTACAGCTTATTTATTTTTTTGCAGCAGTTAATCTATGATTTTGGGTCTAAGAAGGCAAACATGTACAAACTACCAACGCGTTGATAAATAGGAATGTTATTCTCATTGCCATCAAAGCTTTCTGTATTTATATCAGCAAAGAATTTTTCCCTGTGAGAGGTATCAATTGGATACAGATAGGGAAAGAAATACAGGAAACAAGAATAGCATGATATGTCTTGCTCCACACAAAAGCTGGAGTAATCACTCAGATTGATGGGTTGTTTGTCCTGCAGGTGTTTTAAGAGTTTGTTGGGCTTGTTGTTCATTATGCCATAGAAATTTAATTTGTTGTTGGTAGGATAAGAAAACCTAACCGGTTTGAGAGATTCACAAATGCTGTACCTGGCTTCATCATATTTATTTTTTATGATGTATCCTAAGAACAAGCAAGGATATTGATTGGTATCGAGTGTGTTGTAAGGCTTATCTAGTTCTTGGTTTGCCAGTTCACAATCTAATATCATTTCCATGTTCACATTGTATAGACATATTATTAATATTCAATGGATTAAATTGTGAAAGTAGAAGAAACTGAGAAGTTAGGAAGCTTGTAAATGTAAACGACCAGCTTGCCGCCACCTTTGTCATAAGTCACAGCCACCCTGTCTCCTGTGACCACCAACGAGGAGACTGTGCCTGAATTTATCTTGTAAGAGGCCATGGGAATGCCTGTCTCCAGATCTACGCATCTTAAATTCTGGCCATCTTGTACAACTGTGTATGCTTTCATAATATTTTGTTTAAAAATTCTTTGACCTCAGGATCAGTATTATTTATGGTCAGAGATGATACAGCCGAGAATACAGTGTCCTTTTTAATGCCATATTCGTTGCGAAACAAACCATCAATGATGCATGCATCAGGCAAAGGAAATGCATCTGGTGTTTCAAATTGTTTTCTTATTTGTTCCACAGTGAACCCTTGTTCCAGCAGATCTCTTGCTTCTTTGCAAATGTAAGCAGCATGCAAGGATTCTTCAGAATCTGCTTTCTCCAGCTTCTTGCTGTAATAATCAGCACTGGCGTTCAGCACTTTGCCTGAAATGATGCAGGTTAGTTTTCTGCTTCTCATCTCAGTGACTTGCTGGCACACAAACAATGCTCATGATAAGGACATGTTCTGCAACGGCCCTCTTTGCTATATTCATTGTTGTAATAAATGTCTGGTCTGATGCATGTGCCTCCATATGGCACTTGGCATTGATTGGGACCACCTGTGGCCCATTCTGTGAAAGCCTTGCTGCAGCTTTGTATCTTTTGTTGCAATTCATAGTAATCTTTTTCGTTCTTTTCTGATTGTTCTCTGCGAGCTTTGACATCTTCTGCAGAAATGGCTCTTTTTCTGTTCTTCTTGAGCAACTTCAATTTAAACAGTACCTCTAGGTCTACTGACTTGGAGAAATCGGTTTTCAACATGGATCTCACCTGTTCTATTGTATTTCCCTGTTTCAACAGCTTACTGGCTTCTTTGCACACAAAGAATTTGTGCACCATTTCCAGTGATCCGAATTTGTTTATCTTATTGTTTAGATTGGAAGAACTTACATGTTTCTCAATGCCGGTCACAATGCAATTTAATTTTACGCTTTTCACAGAATCTAATTGTAATTGAAGTAGTAAAAATATCAAGAATAATAAATAATACATATGCCCTTAGATCCAATCACCAGAATATTAGTCAGAAGAGGTAATGATTCGGAGAGAAAGACCATTGCTCTGTGGGCAGGTGAACCTGCGTATACCATAGACACCAAAAGATTGTATGTGGGTGACAACTCGCAAATGGGTGGCAATGCAGTGGGCATGAGAAACCTGGGATTCACAACTTTCATTGGCAACAACACATATGTGAATCCTTTGTCAGGTCCTGAAATTGGTGATGTGGTGTTTGACATGAATTCCAATCTGTTGTGGACATTGACTGGCACTCTGTACCAATACAAGGACAATTGGAGATCATTTGGATCCAACTTGGCTGCTGATGGCATCACCATAGGCAATTTCAGCAATGTGTTGAGTGTGAAGCAAGGTTCCTTGGATTTTACATATTTTGATGTCACCAACATAGGCAGGGGGTTGGAGCTGGTGGACAGTGGATCTCAGATTCAAATTGCCACACCGGCACCTGAATTTACTTTCTCTGGCAACATACTCACACTCACTACCAATGGTGTGACAAACAACAAACTGGCCACCATGGCAGGTGACACACTCAAAGGCAGACTGGGCACTGTGGGCACTCCATCGGATATTCCATTGTCCACCTTGGCAACTATTCTGGCTGGCTACATGTATGGAGCAGGGGGCAGTGTGGACATAATTGTGCCTGCAGGTGCATTGTTGGATTTTGCTGGTGCTGCTGCACCCAGTGGTTATCTGATTTGTGATGGCAGTGCAGTGAGCAGAAACACATATGCAACTTTGTTTGGTGTGATTGGCACCACATATGGTGCTGGCAATGGCTCCACCACATTCAATCTGCCAGACTTGAGACGCAGAGTCACGGTAGGTGCAGGTGGTGTTGGCACAGCAACCTTGGGCAACACAGTGGGCAGTTCTGGTGGTAATGAGAATCATCTGCTGTCTGTGGAAGAAATACCTTCACATGCACACACCAATGATGCCAACATAGTGTATGATGATTTGACAGGCAACAACAGATACATAGCAGGTGGGCAAAGAACCAACACTGCCAGCAGAACCACAGGCTTTGCTGGTGGCAGTCAACCTCACAGCAGCATGCAACCTTCTGTGGTGGTCAACAAAATAATAAAAATCTGATGCAAAAGTTTAACGCAAATTATAAAAAAATACTGGAACAGCTGGATGGTGGCAACTTTGAAAGACCAGGCATGGGCACAGGTCCCAACATGAATTTTGGTGGTGTCACTCCCAGCGGATTCAAGGGGTCAGGACCTGCAGGTGTGGCTCCTGGTGAAACCACTCTGGTAAAAATAAAGATAAACAGGAAAAAGAAAAAAACTACTTGATGTCTTTTAGGTATTGATGGCTGCCAATTTGATTGGTTTTCTTGGTTGGATTGGCCCAGTAGGGGGCTTTAATTTTGTTGATGCCTTTGTTGGCATAGTAATGTGTTGAACCTTGTGTTATGTCCATCAATTTGCCTTTCAATGCACTGTCCACCAAGGATAATGCTGCATTGTATGCAGGATGCATTTTGGTTTTTTGTATCAACACATCCATCATTTGAGGTGTTTTAATGGCATCAAAGCAGCTGAATTGTCTGGGCTTGGTGGCCACTGCCACAAATTTGCTGGGGTCTCGTTTGGCTCTGTTCACCACAGCATTCATCACACCAGCCATGCTGGACACATAATCTGCATCACCACCTGCTTCTTTGACCAGCAATGTGGCCAATATGTCTCTGTCTCTGCTGGAAGGACCTGTTGTTTTGGCAACAGGTGATGGCAATGCCAACTCAATCACCAACTTGTACAAATCATTCAGTTTCACATGTTATTTAGTTCAGCACAGCCACCTTGACTATCTTTGGGTACCTGTTGGCAAACAACATGGCATCCTTTTTGTTCTCAAAAAACACATCAATCACAGGCAATTTGCCACCTGAAGCGCGCTTTTGCACCACAGCAGTGCCAGTGTCCACAGCTTTGACCAATCCCACATTGGGTATGATAACTTCTTTGGTGTATGGTATGATTCTGGGATCCACAGCAATGGATTCACCTTGTTTCAATGTGTAGCCTGTGGAGCTTCTGCGTTTGGCACTGTCACTGTCTGTGTCACCGCCTTTGGCCCAATACACAGTGATTCTCACCGTGAGCACACGGAATGAATTGGTTTTGGGTATGAAATCTTCCCGGTACTGGATGCCATCATTTTGAACCTTTATGTCCTTGGCCATGTTTTTTTCTTGTGCTGCAGGCACTGATTGCAATTGAGCCTTGACGTCTTTCACATCATTGCAATGGGGTGCTTTTCTGTATGAATTGATGCAGCTGCTGCTGGTGGTGAGACCCAGCAACATGAGTATTAATCCTAGCTTGTATGTTTTTGTTGTTGTTTTCATAAAGATTGTGCCTGTATGGTACGGGCGGCCAAATTATGGCCAAATTAACTGTTGATGTGCATTATTTAGTCTGTTCCCAGGGGAAAACAACCCATCTGTTGTCGGAAAGCTGGGTGCCAAAGTGATTTGGAGTGTACACATCATTTGATCTGTATATGAGTGTAATGGAAATCATCTTCACAGGCAACAAGTAATTTTCTACAAATTTCAATGTGCCTCCAGTGTCGCAAATGTCATCCACCACATACACTGTGTCTTTGTTCTTGATCATGTGTTTGTCTGGATATTGAAACATGGTTTCTGCATTTTTGTTTTGATCAGAATAACTTCTCACACCACAACAATAGAATGTGTTGATGTTTTTCATGTGTGACAGCATGACTGCTGGCACCAATCCTCCTCTGGACAAACCTATGATTGCAGCATTTGCATCCAAATGTTTGGTTTCATTGTGTATTGCAGTGAGTTGTGTGGTTATGTCTGGCCAGGATAGATGCAACTTGTTCATGCATCATGATACACTTGCATTTTAAAAAATCAATCGTTACTCACCACCAACCATTCATTCAAATGCTGGCTCAATACCTTTGCTGTGTTCAGATAGTAATCTTTGTCGCTTTTGGATTTGGATTTCTTGCTCTTGTCATAATATGACAACACCAAGTCTGCTGTTATCTTCTTCTTAGTCTTGCCTGCTTTTGAGCTCATCTTTGCACACCTTTTTTTCCAAAATTTCAATAAAATTTCTTAATTCTGGTGAATTCAGGATGTGCTTCAATTTGTCCATGTTGTATCTGTCTGTAGTTTTGAGGCAATCTCTGGCCTCTTCCAATTTTGCCTTGATGGCAGCTTTCAATTCATCATATGTCACTTTGCCCAATCCATACACTTGCACCTTCTGTTCTTCACCTTCATATTGAGCACCTTCCCAGTTGGGAGCATGGTTGTAACCATTGTTCTTGGTGGTGGTGTTGTTCATGTTGGCTGAACCAGGTGCAGGAGGCACTGGTGACCAGCTGTCTATTTGAGGCTGCCAAATGTTTGACATATGCATAAATATTTATTACCTGCATGGATGGTCTCTTCAAATCTATGAAATCAGAGAATATTTTTGATGAATATGTGAAAGTGTGTGATGTGTGTGAGAGCTTGATTCTGGACAAGTTCAACTTGTGCCCATACTGCAAATCCTACAGATTCACTTACAACATGAGCAGGATCAAGAAATGCATTGCCAAGTTAAGAAGAAAAATTAAAGAAGAACAATCAGATTGATTTTCTAATACCCAATTGCCATGGTGTGATATTGACCAAGTGCCATTTGACTCCAATTGCCGGTGAGTGCAGTGAATGTGTTTCTGTCAGTACCTGCACCACTGTTGCCCAGTCCCAATGTGCCATAAAAATTGTCTCCGGTGCCAAACAATACCGGTGGTGGATTGTGAAAGAATGATGCCTCTGAGCCAGTGACACCTGAGTTGGTGATGGGTCTCATTTTGAAAGTGATGGGTTGGTTTTCAAAATTATCCACAACCAACGGAGATGTGAAGTTATTAGCTTGCAGTATTGCAGTGAAATTAGTACCACCACCTGCTTTGGTGATATAACTGTTTGTATCAATAAAGCTGTAACTGTAGGAGTTGTTGCCTATGCCAAATTGACCGTAAGTGTTACTTCCTGTAACAAACAGTTTATTGTTTTTTGTAGACAGAGCCAATATCATCACGGTACCACAATACACATCAAGCCAGTTGCCTGGTATTTGTATAAACGCATCTTGTGTTTTATTGTTGCCAGTACCAAGAGTACCATAGCCATTGTATCCTGAACCATATAATTTTGTTGTGCCTGCAGATAATCCAAAAGAATTATAAGCCCCACAAAACATCTTGCTGAATTTTGGAGCTCCAATCCCGTGAATTGTTAGTGCTCTAAAAGTGGAACTGCTAAAAATCATGCCAAGTGGTGAATCACTTGCATCACCACAGCCATACCAAAAATTAGTACCTGCTGACAGTGCAGCTGTGAAGTCAGTCCCACATGCTACATCGCTCCAATCACCTGCTACTTGAGTGAATGTTTTATAATCGCCATAAATAGTCCCTAGACCCAATTGACCATATGGATCGCATTGCCCTGTGCCAAATAGCTTGGTAGTACCAGCAGACAATGCCATGGTATGATTACCACCAACAAACACATTGCTCCAGTTGCCAGTTAATGCAGTGAATGTGTATCTTGTAGTAGTGTTACCTAAGCCTAATTGACCATAATTATTTGCCCCTGTGCCAAACAATGTGTTAGTTCCAGCTGAAATGGCCATGGTAAATGTGGCGTTTTTACCGCTAGGTACTATTATCCTCCATTCTCCGGTTAAAGGTGTAAGAGTATTATAATTTATTGCGTCAAAACCTGCACCTAATGACCTATTATACCCTGTGCCAAACCATCGATTGGTGCCAGCTGATTTTGCAAACATGCATGTGCTGCCACAAGCCACATCTTCCCATTGTCCTGTCAATTGTATGAATGTGTTTGTATCAACATTGTTTCCTAACCCCAATTGACCAACATTATTTCTTCCAGCAACAAACAGGGTGCCAGTGGGTCTGACACTTCTATTATACCAAATGCTGCCACCAGTGTTGTATTGAAATGCAGTGAACTGTGCATATGGTATGCCACGATCAATCGTGTTTGCATCGTAACTGAAATATGCAGATAAGCTGGCCATGTTAACTCACCGATATGGATGATATGGTCACAATGCTGCCTGGATAATGCAATGGTATTTTGTATGCAACATTGTTCACACTCACAGGCAAGAACAGTCCAGTGGACACACCAGCAAATTGTGTGTATTGATCAGTGATGCAAGTGCTCAAGGTGAACAGCTGTGAGTGTGCAAATGCAAATACTGCTGCTCCATATTTATTAAAGATTTTTGCAATTTGACCACTCAAGGGTTTGGCAGTGGTGTTGAAAGGCCAATTGGACATTCCGCCATTAACTCCCCTGACATACCAGGTTGACCCACTCAATAAGAATAACGATTGCCAATAATTGTCACCCCCCAAGGAAACATCATCCCAATCTGTTGATTCCCGGTAAAATGTGGGTAGTGAAGCATTACCACTCGCTGAAAGACTATTCCAATCATTGCGACCACAGAAAAACCATTTTTTTGCTGTACCAGCAGTGGTTGACAGTGCAAACACAGCATTGTTAGCAGGTTGTATGTCTGACCAATTGCCAGTGACTGCTCTGAAAGTGCATATTTGCGTTTCAGGGGCAGTGGGGATGCTCAATGCACCGTTAGAATTGGTACCCACAGCATGCCACCGGGTGGTACCAGCAGACAGTGCCCAGGTAAAATCAGTACCACCAGCTTTAATTTGACTCCAATTGCCAGTCAACATGGTGAAGTTGGATATTGCGCTTGGGAATGACCCACCAAATCGATCTATGCCTAATGCACCAGTAGAATTTTCTCCTGCAGCAAACCATTTTGCACCAGACAGTGCAAACGTTTTGTATACACCTGGTACAACATCAATCCAATCTCCAGTGAGTGCAGTGAAAGTGTTGAATTTGGTTACTAAGGGCATGCTTAACCCCATTTGACCATATGTATTGTCACCAGTGACAAACCATTTGTTGCCGGAAAGAGCAAAATTGGTTTGATATCCTGTTACTATTCTCTGCCAATTGCCAGTTAGCATCACAAATGAAGTGACTGAATTTGTATGGCCCAGTCCCAATTCACCGTTGCTGTTGCTACCTGCTGCAAACCACCTGTTGTTGGAGAGCGCAAACACATTGGTACCAGTGCCAACCACTATGTCTTGCCAAGTGCCAGATACAGGTGCAAGTGATGTGCCTGGGTTGGTACCATCAAATCGATAGCCCAATGTTTGTGCTGCATATGGATTGTTGAAGCTCAATGCAGGCACTGTAATTTTATCAATTACAGACAATGTTGCAATGGTGGTGGTGGTGGTGGACAAGGTGTTCAATTTGGTAGCAACAGACCAAGTGGCACTCAATGCACTCACAGTTTCATAAGTGCTTTGCCATGTGGCACTTGATGCACGCACTGTGGCAAATGCATTGCTCACATTGGCAGTGGCAGCATTCAGACCCCAATCGGCACTCAATGCACTCACAGTGCCATATGTGCTCTGCCATGCATTCACTGGGCCAACACCAGCACTCAGTGCCAGTGTATGGACGCCACCACATACCATCTGTGACCAGTTGCCAGTCAATTGAGTGAAAGTGTTTCTGTCAGTTGTGTTGCCCAATCCTAATTGGCCAAAGCCATTGTATCCTGTGCCAAACAATGCATTGGTACCAGCACTCAGTGCCATTGTATGGTATTGACCGCCTATGATCTGTGACCAGTTGCCAGTCAATTGAGTGAAAGTGTTTCTGTCAGTTGTGTTGCCCAATCCTAATTGGCCAAAGCCATTGTATCCTGTGCCAAACAATGCATTGGTACCAGCACTCAGTGCCATGGTGTGAAAGTCACCACATATGATCTGTGACCAATTGCCAGTTAATGGTGTGAATGTGTTTCTGTCAGTTGTGTTGCCCAATCCCAAATTACCACTGGTATTGTATCCTGTGCCAAACCATTTATTACTAGTACCAGCACTCAGTGCCATGGTGTAGTCGTAACCGCATGTGATCTGTGACCAGTTGCCAGGCAATTGAGTGAAAGTGTTTATGTCAGTTGCGTTGCCCAATCCTAATTGACCATATGTATTGTCACCTGTGCCAAACAATGCATTGGTACCAGCACTCAGTGCCATGGTGTGCAAGCCACCGCATATGATCTGTGACCAGTTGCCAGTCAATTGAGTGAAAGTGTTGAAGTTGAATGTGTCACCCAATCCCAATTGACCATAGAGATTGAATCCTGTGCCAAACCACTGGTTAGTTCCAGCACTCAGTGCCAGTGTATGGACGCCACCGCATATGATCTGTGACCAATTGCCAGTTAATGGTGTGAATGTGTTTCTATTGGTTGTGTTGCCCAATCCCAATTGACCAAGGGTGTTGTATCCTGTGCCAAGCAATGCATTGGTACCAGCACTCAGTGCCATAGTATAATTTTCACCACATGTCATCTGTGACCAATTGCCAGTTAATGGTGTGAATGTGTTTCTGTCAGTTGTGTTGCCCAATCCCAATTGACCATAGAGATTGAATCCTGTGCCAAACCATTGTGTAGTGGGCACTGCTAAAAGGGTTGCATCATATGTGTTTTGCCAGTTATTACGCAAAGCATTTAATGTAGCATATGCACCTTGCCAACGGGCACTCAAGGCACTCACTGTTGCCACAGTGCTCTGCACTGTGGCACTCAATGCATTCACAGTGTCACCAGTGGTGATCATTAGTGCACTCAAGGCACTCAGTGTTGCATATGCACCTTGCCATGCAGCACTCAGTGCACTCACTGTGCCATATGTGCTCTGCCATGTGGCACTTGCAGCATTCACTGTGCCATATGTGCTGTTCCAATTGGCGCTCAAAGCGCCCACTGTGCCATATGTGGTAGGCAATGTGGCACTCAATGCACTCAGTGTTGCATATGCACCTTGCCACGTGCCACTTGCAGCATTCACTGTGCCATATGTGGGTGTCCAATTCACATAAAGTTCACCAATGGCACTGTTGGATTGGGTCCATGTGGTGCTGTTGGCTTGAACCACAGTGTAAGTGTTTTGCCAATTGGCACTTGCAGCATTCACTGTGCCATGTGTGCTGGTCCAATTGGAACTCAATGCATTCACAGCCCCATAAGTGCTGGTCCAATTGGCACTTGCAGCATTCACTGTGCCATGTGTGCTGGTCCAATTGGAACTCAATGCATTCACTGCACCATAAGTGTTGTTCCAATTGGCGCTCAGAACATCAACTGTGTCTCGTGCACTCTGCACACGAGCACTCAATGCATTTGCAATGTCATATGCACCTTGCCATGCAGCACTCAGTGCACTCACTGTGCCATATGCACTTTGCCATGCAGCACTCAGTGCACTCACTGTGCCATATGCACTCTGCACACAGGCACTCAAACTGCCGCTGTCGCTAGAAATCATAGCACTTGCGGATATAGACAATGCCATGGTATGCTCACCACCACAAAGCATCTGACTCCAGTTGCCTGTCAATGCAGTAAAGGTGTTTCTATTTGTATTGTCTCCCAATCCCAGTTGACCATTACTGTTGTCTCCTGTAGCAAACCATTTGTTAGTACCTGCAGATAAGGCCATGGTAGCTCTAAAACCACAAACCATCTGACTCCAGTTGCCTGTCAATGCAGTAAAGGTATTTCTATTTGTATTGTCTTCCAATCCTAATTGACCATATTCATTGTATCCTGTAGCAAACCATTTGGTTGTACCTGCAGATAAGGCCATGGTAGACCCTGTACCAAAAAAATCATAACCACAAACCATCTGACTCCAGTTGCCTGTCAATGCAGCAAAGGTATTTCTATTTGTATTATCACCTAACCCCAAGCACCCAGGTGTATTGTTACCAGTACCAAACCATTTGGTTGTACCTGCAGACAAGGCCATGGTGTGCTCGCCACCACAAACCATCTGACTCCAGTTGCCTGTCAATGCAGCAAAGGTATTTCTACCTGTATTATCACCTAACCCCAGTTGACCATCACTGTTTTCTCCTGTAGCAAACCATTTGTCAGTACCTGCAGATAAGGCCATGGTGTAAATACTACTAGCAATGTTTTTCCCAAGTACCATCTGATCCCAATTACCTGTTAATGGTGTAAAATATATTCCAAACTGTCCATCATAAAGAAAACCAGTTGCAAACCATTGAGTTGTATTTGCTGACTGTGCCATTGTTAAATTGATGCCGGCGATCATCTGACTCCAGTCACCTGTTAATTGGACAAATACACTCGATTTTTCCTCCTCTCCCAATCCGTAAGATCCAACTATACTAAAATCAGGATAATAATTAGCACCTGTACCAAACCATTTGTTTGTACCTGCAGATAATGCTACTGTATGAATATACCCAGGGCTTAGCTGGCTCCAGTTGCCTGTCAATGCAGTGAAGGTGTTTCTATTTGTATAATCACCTAATCCGAGTTCACCCCAATCGTTGCGACCTGTGGCATGCAATTGTGCAGGGTAGTGCACTATTGAAGTAGTAGCAGGGAGCTTGATTGCTTCATATGTGCTCTGCCAATTGGCACTCAAAGCACTCACAGTGTCACTGGTGCTCTTGTAACGGTCATAAATGACCTTGGCAGCAGTGTTTTGTTGCACATAAGTGGCACTGTTGGTTCTTAGGGTGGTGTAGGTGTCATTGTAAATGGATGGCAATGCAGTTTCAAAAAATGCTGAAACTGCTTGCCAGTAGGAGCTGTTGTTGTACACCATGGTGTATATGGTGCCTTCTGGGCCCAGGAAGGTCCAGAAAGTGCTCAGTGCATTCACTGTGTTGTAAGTGTTGTCATAATTCAAATTCAAATATTTTGCATTGTCCCAGTACACACTGAGCATTTGCACAGTGCTGTTGGTGGACATCCATGCAGCACTGAGTTGTTGCAACACTTCATATGTGGCTTCATATTTTGCAGAATTTTGTCTGAATTGTGTTGAAGCACTCACCAATATGACCAGTGTGTCTTTCCATTGATTGAAAGTGTCAGTCATGGAATTCCAGCTGGCAATGTTGCTGGCAGAGTAAGCCAATGCACCAGTGCCAGTGTCAGATATGAACAGTGTGTTGTTCTGTCCTAATCCACTTGAGAATTTAAGTAAATTGTAGGACCTGCTCATGTTTAAAAATAGTACAGTGGAATTTTTAATGAACTGCCGGCCACATTCACAGTGATGTATGTGTTGGCCAGTGCACCTGCAGTGCCATAGGATTGTGTGAAGTTCAATGAATTGGTGCTCAGAGAATTGGTGATGATGGTGCCACTGCTCACATTGAGAGTGTTGGTGATGTTCACAGAACTCATCACTATCAAATTGGTGGCCAGATAAGGCAACAAGTTCCATGTGGCACTGTTTGCACTCACGGTGGTGTAAGTGCTTTGCCAGTTGGCACTGCTGGCAGTCATGGTGCTGAATGCACTTTGCCAGTTGGCACTTTGTGTTGTGAGTAGATTTGTCCAACTAGCACTGTTGGTGTTCACAGTCACATATGTGCTTTGCCAATTGGCACTCAATGCACTCACTGCACCATAAGTGGTTTGCCAACCGGCGCTCAGAGTGTTCAATGCATCATATGTACCAGACCAATTGGCACTTGCAGCATTCACAGTCACATATGTACTTTGCCAGCCTGCACTCAAGGAACTCACTGTGCCAAAAGTGCTGAAACCACCAGCACTCAATGCATTTGCAGTCACATATGTGCTGTTCCAATTGGCACTTGAAGCATTCACCGTCACATATGTGCTATTCCAATTGGCACTCAATGCACTCACAGTACCATAAGTGCTTTGCCAATTGGCGCTCAAACTACTAACTACACCAAAGGTACTGGTGCCAGCACTTAGGGAATTAGAAATCACATATGCACTGGTCCAATTAGCGCTCAATGCACTCACGGTGTCATAAGTGCTTTGCCAATTGGCACTGTATGCTGCTACAGAAGTGCCTGCATTCCAACCGGCACTCAATTCACCCACTGTGACATATGTACTTTGCCAGTTGGCGCTCAATGCACTCACAGTATCATAAGTTGACTGCCAACCAGCACTCAGTGCACTCACAGTGCCATAAGTACTTTGCCAATTGGCACTCAAACTACTCACAGTACCATAAGTGCTTTGCCAATTGGCGCTCAGTGAACTGACGGTGCCATAAGTTGACTGCCAGTTGGCACTCAAACTACTCACAGTAGCCACAGTACTGAATGCCATGGCACTTGAAGCATTCACCGTCACATATGCACTGGTCCAATTGGCACTCAATGCACTCACAGTATCATAAGTGCTGGTCCAATTGGCACTTGCAGCATTCACTGTCACATATGCAGTCTGCCATCCTGCACTCAATGCACCCACAGTGCCATAAGTTGACTGCCAATTGGCACTCAAGGCACTCACTGTGGCATATGCGGAATTGAATGTGGCACTATTTTCATTGAATAAATTGGTAACATTCCATGTGCCACTGTATGCGCTCACGGTGGTGTAAGTGGAATCCCAGTTGCCACTGGAACTGCACAATGTTGTGTAGCCACTGGTCCAATTGGCACTGTTGGCAGTGAGGGTTGTCAGGGCACTCAGATATATGGCACTGTATGTTATGTAGTTGGTTGCATTGCTGTCCCATTGTGCACTGTATGTACTCACGGTGGTGTAAGTGGAATCCCATCGGGAGCTGTTGGTCACATAACCTGTGTAGGACAATTGCCAGTTGGCACTGTTTGCACTCACGGAGGTGTAAGTGCTTTGCCAATTGGCACTCAAACTGCACAATGTTTGATAAGCAGAATCATACTTGGCAGAAACTGAACTGAATGCAAGTGCACCTGACAAGTTGGAACCCCAAGTGCCACTGTTTTCTTTCACATATGTGTATGTTGCATCCCACCCTGCAATGTTGGAAGCACTGTATGCCGGGTTGTTTGTAACTCCTTGAGAAACAATTAAGCTGTTGTTTGGTCCTGGTCCTGATCCCAAGAACGTAATGTTGCGTGCTTTGCTCACTTGTTATTTATTTTGCAAGGGAGTACTTAGCAGGTAATTCAGCAAAAGCTAAGAAAATATATGCATTGCCTGTTGCATTTATGCTGTTGTCTGTCCCTTTGATCTTGAACCCATTACTGAGTATGTCCACATTCAAACTGGTGCCATAGGCAGTTTCCTGTGCAGCTAAATTGGCATATAGTACAAAATTGTTGGCATTTCCTCTGCACCTGGCATTGTCATACATGGCCCAATTGCCTGCCACATTGCCTGCAAAGTGTTTCACCATGATGAATGCAGGTTTGAACCCACACCACACAAAGGGACCATCATTGGACACACCATTGCCTGTGTAACAATTGAATCTGGAGTACCCATCCACCTCTGAGAACAAGTAGGCTATGTATGGTATGTCTGTTAAATTGGTGCTTTGTGCAGCCCAGTTGGTGCCACCTATGCTGTTGGGCACAATCAAGCCGTAGCCTGCAGGGTTCACATTGTTGCCCACATTGAACATGGTGCTGGTGGGTGCTGTATTGCCTAATGGATTGCCAGCTATGACTGAGTTGGGTGAATTGGGTGCACCTGCATTGAATGCTGAGTTGGTGTTGTTCAGGGTGAGCCAATACAGACCGCCCAATGGTGCAACTGTGCTCTTGTGCCACATGGACCATATGGTGTTGCTGCCAGACAGATTCTTGATGATGGTGACACCAGGTTCTTTGCCCAGTTCATGTGCAACATTCAATGAGCTCACCCCTGTGCCAAAATAAGTCACCACATCCAATCCAGGCAAGCTGCCTTCTTTGAAATTCCAGGAAATATAATTGTTGAACAAATTGTTGTAAATGTTGTTGCCGGTGGGTATGTTCACACCATTGTTGGAGAAGCTGAAATTGTACAGGTTGGTTTGTGCAGCTGCACTGTTGCTGGCAAGACCAGATGCAGCTCCCCGGGTGGTGTCCATGAGCAGATGATTGGTGGTGGAACTTCTGTTCTTTATCCACACCAGATCTGGGGCAAAAGAAGAAGTGCTTACATTGATGGAAGAATTGGAACCTGCATAGTCTACTGCTTTGAAATATTGTGCAGGCACTTTGATTGCAGGTTCACTCAAATTGTATGTGCAAAAAGATTTGAATCCTGCAGGGGCATTGTAAACAAATGGCCTCTGACCAAAGTTTACTGTTGCTTCTTGTGCCTGGTACATTCCCATGGCAGGGAACCAGGTGCCACTGGTGGCAGGCAACACAGCTGCAGGGTTTGCGCCATTCACTGGATTGCCAGAATTTTGCCACACACCATTTATGGAGAAATATATTTTCCTGTTGTCAATGTCCATGGCCATGCCTATGATGTCACCTTGGTTGTATGCATTACCATATGCTGTTCCAATGGCCTTGCTGTATATGTTTCCGTAAAAGCTATAGTAACCATAGCCATTGGTTAGGAATCCTGGGAATAAAATGGGAACAGTGGCACTTGGCTCATATGCGCTGAAAGTTTCATTCACGGTGCCAATCATCAATCCATTGCTGCCCATGTTGCCTGAGACCCATTGAAATTCACAATACCATTTGCCATAATTGACACCCATGGTGGCAACTGCAGATCTCCAGTATGCTATGTTGGTGCTTCTGGCACTCAACGCACCATCTCTGATGAAAATTGTGGAGTGTTTGTTGTAATAATTGAGTGCAGAGTAATTGCTTCTGACTTCACCACCTTTGCCTGTGTCAAGACCAAAATTGCCTGGCACATCCACAGTCAAATCATTCAAAATGGAAGACAAGGGACTGGTTGTGTTGGTGTTGTTGGCAGTAAAATTATTATTTTTGTCTGATGAATCCTTGCCAGCATTGGAAAAATCTTGATAGTTCAAATAAAATCCATTGGTTCCAAAGTTACCATTGTATTTTTTTGGTATCCAGGTGTTGTTGCCATTGTCATATGCACCAAAGTAAGAAGGTGTCAATTGCAATCCATCCACAAAGGTTGTTTCAGTCAATGCGCAATCACTGAAAGAGGTGGCGGCCAAGTCTGCACCAATGTGGTGCTTGCATGCTGAGCCCACATAGTAAAAGGTGTTGGTGATGCTGCTTCTCTGGTCCACATTGAGTTCGTTTTGCTCTGCACTGTTAACATACAATTTTAATCTGTTGGATGCAGTGGCTTGTGTGCTATCAAAACTAACTACCACATGATACCAGCTGGTAGGATCCATGAAATAAGCAGATGTCATCAACAAAGTGGTTGTGGTGCTTGCAGCAACATAGTACACACCCAAACCAGTGGTGGTGTTGTTTATTATCACTCTGTTGTTGTTATCCAACCCTGCATGCAGTAGTCGGTGACTTGTGAAAACAGCAGGTCTGTACCAGGTGCTGTAAGTCCATTTCTTGCAATCACCAGACACTGTGAAAGTTTTGGACAAATAATTTGATGCAGCTCCTGTGCCATCACCATTGCTGCTGGCCAAACGAAGGGAGTACTTGGCCACATTAGATGCCTGGCTTGAATTGAAGGCAACCGGGAAAACTGGAAACATATTAGATGTATCCTTGGGAGCCTACACCATAAAGAAACCTGCCATCACTCACAAAGCTGAAGATGTCCACAGCAGATGGTGCTGTTGTGACAGTTGGTGCAACATTGTTGATGAATTTGTAGTTGGACTGGAAGTTTAACACTCTGCCTCCTGTGCTGTCTTGTTTCACAATCAACATGTATGTGCCACCGGGTCTCATGTTGGTTGGATTCCTCAGATAAACTGGTGAGCTGCTCAAAGTGAATATAGCCACTTGTTGTGTGTCCAGATTCCAGTTGGCCGACACATCACCCACACCAAAGGTTGTGGAATTGTCCAATTTTGTTGCACTCACACCATGGAATGCAGTGAATTCTTGTGCAGTGGACAACACAGCAATTTGTGTTTGTTTCACTTTGTCATCACCCACTGGCAATATGAAATTAGAGATGAGCCCAAACAATTCCTGGCCACCAGACACATATGTTGCACCTGTTATGGTGTTGGAAGCAGATATGTTGCCCAGCACAGTCAATCTTTCAGATGGTGCAGAAAGTCCTATGCCCACCAAACCTGTGTCAGCAATGTGCAGAGCAGGGCCAGACTCTTTGTCTATGAAAGTGGCCACTGGCTGTGCACCTGTTTGTGTCACTGACAATGCAGGCCCCGTGCCAGAATTCACTATGACCACAGCACTGGATGTTATTATTTTGGTTTCAAAATAGGAAATATTTCCCAGAGCAGTAAGATCGCCCACAACAGTCAAATTGTTTGCAATGCGCACATCACCATTGCCACCCACAGTCAATTTGGCACCTGCAGCATTCTTTACATTTAAAATGTTGTATGCAGCACTGTCCGTTCTTCTGGATTCAATCAACACCACATCTGCATCATTGTTCACTGAAGATGTGGAGTATGCTTCCAAGAGCATATGTGCACCACCTGCTTTTGCAGATGTGTTTCTCACATGCAACAATGATTGTGGTGTGCTGATGCCCACACCCACAAAGCCACCATCATAATTTAAATTGGCAGCACCTGCAGGAGCACCTGCAGCATTGTATATGAATTGCTTGTTGGAACCTGCTACCGGGCCTGTTGCTCCAGTGGGTCCAATGGCACCTGTGGCTCCTGTGGCACCATTGTCACCTTGGGCACCACGTGGACCGGCCACTGCATTGAGATTGATGGCCCAATTGCTGAATGTGGCACCACCGCCCACGGAGCTGAGTGCCAACACAGTCAATGTGTTGGTAGCAGTTGAATACTCATATATGAGACCATACATGGTGTTGTACAGGTCATGTGAAACCAGCACACTTTGCGAGGGAATGTAGGAAAGATTCGTTTCATTCAGAGCAAAGGATACATATTTGTTTATGGTTGTGGGTATGGTGACTGTGGAGGATGATGTTGCATTGTATCTTTCTCCACCAGTGGCACCAGTTGCACCAGTGGGTCCTGTGGGGCCAGCTGGCTGTGTGCCAAAAGCACTCAATGTTTTAATTTGAATGGTGTCACCATACAGCAAAGGCACATTCAATATGACATTTTTGCCATCTGTAGCAGCAAAGTCAGCCACATTGACCAGATTGACACCATTGACAAACACATCCACTGCTTGAGGGAAATAATCCAACGTTTTGCCATATGTATCAACACCACTTATGGCCACTGCTCCCACTGGTATGCCAGCTGTAGGCACCGTGTAGAAGTAATTCAAAACTTGACTCACATAGTACACTTTGTAAGGGGCAAAATTAAATGCACTCAACACAAGAACGTTCACAACATCTGTTGTGTTCAATTGGCCACTCAAAGTTATGGTGTAACCGTTTGTTGCAGTGTAATCCAGGGTATCAATCAAATGAGAGCCATTTTTATACAAGCTGATACTGCCTGGGGTGTAAGCCAGGAGTCTGTTGGTATCATCAAATCCTGACACTGTGTAATAACCAGTGGGTATGGAAGTGAGAGGATCAAACCCTACAGTGTATCGGAAATTTTGCAAATCGTTTCTGGTGAAGATATCAGGATTAAAATCAATGCTACCAGAAACTACTACCACTTCAATTTTATCTGAACCTATCAAACTGCTGGCTAGCAAAATATTTACACCATCGTTGGCTGTGAAGCTGACGTTGTTGGTGAGTCTGGATCCATTCTTGTACACATTCACATTGTTGGGTAACAATGCATTGTATGTTAGTGTTCTGCCATATTGATCACTGCCTGATATTGCATTGCCTGTGGCAGTAGATGGTTCAATGTAGTAGTAAGAAATTGCATTGGGGAAATATGACGCACCAACTGGTCCAGGATTACCAGTTGCACCAGTGGAGCCCTGGGGACCACCCACAGAGCCATCAAGACTCACTTCCCAGAAGCTGTAAGTGCCAGATCCTTGACCTGCACTGAGTGCACTCAATTGCATCAATCCCGAAATGTTGTTGTAATCTACAACTGTGCCTGTGAAATAATTTTTACTATTATAGGCAACAAGAATGCGGTGAGCAGGTATGTAAGCCAACAACGGCTCCACATTGATTTGCAGATACGAGGGAAAAGTTACCGGTATGGCAAATGTATCAGTGGAGATGGTGGTGTATCTGTCACCAGTGGGTCCAGTGGCACCAGTGGCACCTGTAGGTCCAGTGGGTCCAACCACACCCACATCATTGAATGGTGCCCATCTTCTTACTCCATATTCATTGGTTGCTAACACATATGCAGATGTGGGTGCAACACCCAGGTTGGGCTCAGCTTGATCCAATCCTAGAAAGGTATATCTATCAGCAGTAACATTTAACGGTGCAACTACTTGGGCACGATCCGATAATAACTCAAGTGACTGATTCACAGGTTATTTATGTTAAAAATTATGAGTTTACAGTTTCTAGTAATGCTATGGTCAACTTAACTTCATTGGAGCTTGAATCTTCTCTGCCAAGCAGTGTATCACCTTCTGTCATCACTATTTTACCCAGAATTAAACTGCGTGAATCATAGGCTGGTATGGCAATTGATTGTCCTAGCTCAGTAACTATTCCATCTGAAGCAGATATAGACATTGTGACTGATTTGGTTGCTGCACCAATGTTGGCTGCCTGAGCAGTCAGAATAATACCAGCTTTGCCTGCAGGTGCTTTGTACAGATCAGCATCAGTAATGCCCAGAGTTGACTGCAGTCTTTTGAAAACATTAAATTGCGTTTTTGCCATAATACTATTTATCCTTCTATGGTCATGACAAATGGTGTTACAAGTGAAAATAATGACTTCTCAAATGCATCCCCTTCAATGGTTCCAGTGGATTGCACTATGGTCAAATCATTTCCAATTCTAAAATCACCTTTCTCATCAGTCACAGTAAAATACACTTTGCCTCCATCTGCTGCACAAGCCTGATTTTCTGTTTTGGATAATCCACCAAGTGCTGGCACTGCTTGTGATAGAACTGTTCCAGATCCAACATATTCCATGGTGTGTGAACTTGTTGAGATCTGACTTCTTATGTAGAAGAAAACTGCTCTGTTGGCTGGTGCATTGGTGACTATGACATCATCCACAAATATTCTGTATGTGCCAGGTGAAATGTAAGCTGCAGAGCTGAAAGTGTACAGGGTGTCTGTGGTATCACCTGACAGATTCATGACCAAACCAACATATGGTTCTTTGACTGGTACATTAGTGTCACTGGACACAGTGCCTGTTATGGTGAAATATGCATCATTAGCAGAACTTGCAGCAAACAGAGTAGCAGACAAAACAGGAAAAGGAGATTTGCCAATGGCAACCAAACCAGACAACCCAAAAGAACAATTGCTTGTGTTGATCGAACATGTACCACCACTTTCACATTTTATGCCTTCTGTGCAACAAATTGTGAATGTGCTCACCAATTGTGCATATCCATTGTTAATGATGTGCACACCTATGCCACCTTCATTGAATTGAGTGTAGGAATCCAGCACCATGCTTCTCAGGAATCCCCGTGCCTTGCTGCCATCAATTCTTACACCGCAACCAGCATCATTGGCGCCAGGAGTTGTGGAGGAAGTTATGCTGCTGCACCCCTGAGGATAAGGACTGGTCACAATGAAGGGTTTCAAAGCAGGGATTGTTACATATGCAGCTGGGCTCAGATTGTTGCCATTGGGATCAGTATAAAATGCTTTTGCATACATGGAGGGATTATCAACAGAATCTATGTCATAAAATGCTATGGCTGCAGGTGTCCTGGCAACAGGAGGAGTACCGTATGTATGATAGCCTTTGTGCCCTCTGAAAGTGAATCCCCAGATGTAAACAGAATTGCTTACCCAAAACAGATCATAAGTTGTATTCTTGGGATATACGCTGGTTCTTCTCAAATTGTCGCCAATTAATGATGTGTTGCTTGCCACATACACAGGATTCTCTTCATAGTAATCACCTGTTCTTACAAAGATTGTAAATTTAGTTGAAGGATTATCAGCTGCAACTTTGCATGCAGCTTTGATTGATCTTTTTGGAAACTGTTCATTTGTTCCTGGAAAGATATCATTGCCACTTGTTGTTACATACAGAACATTGGGTGTGGCCAGCAATCCACCAGACAATACTTTGGAAATTGTGAACAAGTCGATCTTGTATTCGCCCACTGTGGGGCGAAACATGATGATATTGTCAGTGGGCAGCGCCGCTGTAAAATTGGAGAAATCATTAAATGAACGATACATACCTATTATTTAGGTACTTGCGCCTGAGATTATGACTGTACTTCAGCAGAAGTGTCACTTGCTTTGGAACTAGCTGCAGCTGGTGCCAAATCAATGCGACTCATTATTCTATCACCAGAAATCATGGTAACAGGGACAAGTATGGCACTATATTCAGTCAAAATCTCTTCAATCTTCTGCTTACACTCTAATAGCTTATCATTCATTTGTACGTTCATAAGAACATTTATTAGATAAACAGACAAATCAACTGCCTATTGCATTTTATCATGAGATTGACACATTTAGGAAGTTAAAACACGAATGAAGGTAAACCCATCCATTTGAGAGGCCTTTATGTAACCAGCAGGATTTGCATATATTATATCCAGTTTTTCTGCTCTGGTTCTAGCGGGCATTTCAAAGTTTAAGATATTATTGTTGTTAACGTCATAGTTGCTCAGAGGGTATGCACTAAATGGGGGGTTGTTGGAGCTGATGCTTTTCACATTGCTATATAAATCATAATATTTCTGTGATCCATCAAAGCTGCTGGAACTCAAATACAATCCAACATCAGTTCTGTATTTGAACATGTCACCTTGAAGGTGATTCTGCGACCAGAAACTCCAGTATAAATGGTAAACACCGGTATGAGTGGATTTTTTTGTTTCATATTGAAGGATCAAGATTCACATTGGTGATGGTGGGTCTGCCAGATATGGAGAATGTGTCAGTATTGTAGAAGCTGGACAATATGGTGTTATCTGCAGTAATGACTTGAGCACTCAGAGCAATGTAATTGCCATATTCAAGCACAGAGCCTGCAGAAACCGCTGTCATGCTCACATCAATTTTGAATATATTTTTGGCAGGATCTTGCTCAATTGGAAATATGAATCCTTTTATTGTGAAAGAAGTGCTGGCGACTATCTGTGCTTTCTGATTGCCATTTATGTCCACTGGGTACTCCATGTTGAGTTGTCCATTCCATGACACCTCTGTTCTGATTTCTTGTGTGTAAGGTAAATTGAATTTTTTGGGCACAGTCCAGCTCAATATGATGTAGGGGTTGTTAAAAGGAATAAAATTGCTTAAAATTTGATCCATGTCAGTTTGATATCTTGCCAGAATGCTCATGTCCACAGAAATATTGACTGGTACTGGAGATCTGTAGAAATTTGTCAGGTAACCAGGATTTCTTTCGTATGGTGTGCCAGGTGCATAAAAACCTGCAGTCTTGTTGAACACCCTTTCGTTGTCCCTGGCGATGTTCTTGATGGTGACACTCACAATTGGCAAGGTGAGATTTTGCCCAGGGTTTATCAAATCAAACAACACCCTCTGTTTGGGAGCATAAACATATTTGACCTGCAATTGACTCTTGGCTTCTCTGTTTTTGTTGTATCTGTTGATAACTACATCATTAAATGCGGCCAAAAACTGTACCAACAGGTCTTTTACTTCAAAATGAAATGATTTCTGCTTCATTGCCTATTATTTAATACAACTGCAGAAGTATTAATATATTCTATCGAGAAAGTATTTGGGTAGTTTATTCTTGCAGTTTGTAATTATTCTAGGTGCATGGCCGTCAAGTAAATACGTGGAGCTGAAGTCATTCTTGCTTCTGGTGGTGCGGCCACACATTTGAACAAGATTGTTGAGCATGGTGTTCTCATACCACTCCTTGTCAACAGTGAATTTTCTCTTGATTCTTTTGTCACCTAGTGGCAAATATGGCAGTTTCACAATGATGCAGAATCTTGCCAATTCATCCTTCAGATCAACACCATGGGTGAGAGATGGACTCACAAGCACTGTGGGTTCAGGTGAGTTGAGATGTTGTTTTAATATTTCTTCATTGGGGGTGATTCTGTCGCGAAAGAGAAATTTTGCATCATCCTTCAGATGTGACTTGAGTTTTTCGGTGATGTCCAGGCTGTGTGTATGTATGATGCCTTTTTGACCTTTGTGCATGTTGCATATCGACTTGATGCTCTTGGCTAAGTTACTAATGCATCTATCAATGTTGCTATGATTTAACTTGTTGCTAGTGGTAACATAGATGGGGCTCTTTGATGCATCAAAGGTGGACGGTGCTTCAATGTAGGCATATTTTTTGATGCCAAGAGTTTGAGCGAAAGCCTTGTGATCTATGATGGTTGCACTCATGAGAATCACCTGATCTGCATAATTGAATATGTTTTGCGCCAGCACATCAGTTGACAAAGGTGTTAGTTTTACAAATCTTGCATTTCTCTCCACCACCCATTCAATTTGATCCCAGAAGCGATCCACAGTCATTATGGAATTGAAGAGGTTTTTTAGAGATATAATCTTCTTGCGCTCACCCATGACTAAATTACTATCTTTTTTTCCAGTGGATCGGTTTATTTGTTCAGTGAGTTTAAATGCCAAATCCATTATCCAATGTCTCACTTGATTGGAGTTTTCATTGTATATTTTATTGACATTAATTTTATAATCTTCAAGCTTCTGATATTCTATGACAACACTGTACTGCTTGATTATTTCATGCTCCAGTTCATTAGCTTCATCGCAAACAATGTAGTTTTTTCGCTTCACATGAGATGGTAGTGAAAAAAACATCTTGTAATTCAAGACCGACACAGTGGATTTTATTGCTGCATTTCTGCTGTTATAATAACTGCATTTGCTTTTCTCCCAGCATTCTTCTTTTAATCTTGATACAAACAGACAAGGGGCTGTTTCCACATCATAATTTGTATCAATGTTGCAGCAGTAATTCGTCTTGCCCTTGAGAACAGGCAAATAGGAAAACAGCTGACTGTATTGATCTTGTAGATTTTTTGTTATGGTTAGTATGAAAGTACCAAAAGGTGGTTCAGATTCACATTCAACTGAGTGTAGATAATTGCCGTGATGATCTTGTCTGTACACATCATAGGAATCTACCTTCTTTACAAACAGTTCTGAGGGCTTGTTGCTGCTGTTGCCAACTGTTACTGGTATGAAACTCTTGCCTATGCCAGTAGGTGCACTGACAATAATAAATTTCTCGTTTTTGTGTAATTTGTCAGTTATCTGTTTTAACAAATCTACCTGTGTACCACTAGGTGCATACTCCTTGGGAAAGAAGTTAATTAATTTCTGAAACACAAATCAATAGAAGCGCCACTTGAGATGTTTTGTCTGTTTGTTTAGCTTCCTCATCTGTGAGGGCTTAAGAAAACAAACCTTTTTTCTCAGGTCTTCCAAAACACCACTTCTCTTCACTTCACGGGAAAATTGCTTGAGCTTGGAATCAAAATAATCCTTGTCTGTGCACCTCTTTTTGTCTAACTTCACTTCACAATGTACTGTTCTCATAATTGGTATTATTATATAATGGAGACCGAGTTATTCTACGTATTTTATGTGCACTTGTTGATTTAAAAATTTATTTGGTTTCACAATGAAGAGCTCCGAATAGAAATCCGGCTTCCTACCTTTGAAAGTTATGTGTTTTTCTTGATAGCACAAAGTAACACCTTGTTCCAGGTAATCAAATTTAAACGGATAAGGCATTTCATATACTTTTTTGACATTGTTTATAAGCAGAGTGAAACATATGTAGAAGTCTTTTACCGAAAATAGTATCAATTTGCCTGTTTTAAGAGTTTTATTGTTGAGACATATTTCAATTTTTCTTTGCAGCAAGCCATTCATGTGTCTTTCTAGTTTTTCGTATAACATATTATGAATCCATGAATGCAAGCTTTTGTGCAGTGGTTAATTTTATTAGATTTTTTTGAAAATAAGTCCAAAAAGCGTCACCTGCCGGTATGGAGGTTATGAGGTCACAGCTGTTAGTATTCACACATCTGTAATCTTGCATAAAAATATCCCAAGCAATAACCAGGCTTTTCTGGTTAGGATCATACTTCAGGGGTTTGGTTGAAGGTCTGTAGTTTAACGTTATTCTGCCATTTACAGAGTTGAGTACTGCAGGTGAAGTGGTACATAACATTCTTCTGAATGGAGGTCTACCTGGTCTGGGGATACGTCTTACAAACTTTATCTCGCAAACATTATTTTGTAGCACGGACTTTAGGCTTGTTAGATTGATTAACATTGTCCTCTCTTGGTTCAACAATACCGAATATCCTCTGTTCATTTAAAAATATGCCTTGCCTGAGTGTGCCATATCCCTTCACAACTATGTTTGCAATTGGTATGCCCATGTTGTTTGGGAAACAGATGTAATCATCTTTCTTCACCAACTTGCAGGATGGGCCTGCAATTATGGTCTTTCCAATTCTCCAGGCATTTGTGTCTGCATTAACAGGCACCACAATGCCATTTCTTATTATTTCATTTCCTGTGTGAGTTGAATCTGTGAATTCCACCAACAGAATATCATCCAACACATTCACCAGATCATAACCCATCAACACACTGTTGAAGGTATTCTTTGGTAGTCCGCTTAAATCAATTAAACTTTTCTGTACCGGTAGTGAATCAATGCTTGGTTTTCCCATGCAATCATTTATGGGTAAATACTACTATATCAACTATCTTTAATCTTGGGCTTCTTGATGTATTCTATTCTTTTAAACTTATATTTTGGCAATACATTTGCTAGAAATCTGTAACATTCGTAACTGCTTAAATTTCTGCCATATTTGTTGAGTGTTTCATTGACTATGAGGGCTGCAGATGGATCCAACATGGACATCCATCTATTCAAGAGAAACGGCTGGATGTTCTTCTCTTCTTCCAGGTTGAAATTGGGTCTGATCTTCTTGGAGAAGGCCACATCATTAATGATGTCAAATATGTTCAATGAGATATAATTTTTGTCGTAGCAATGAAGATGTCATCATTCATGTTGTAAAAGTGCTCGATAACCTTGGTCATGAATTCCTTGCATTGATCATCATTCAATTTGGTACTGTAAGCAAAAGCAGGTGCCTTGTCACCGGCTTCCACATTGATACCTGTGTGGCCTAGTGCAGCTCCATCCTTGACATGCACTATGCTCACGCTGCATTTTCCCTTGGTTTGGGTAATTTTGTTTTTGGTAAATTCTTTGACAATCATCAAATCATCACCATCCACCTCAATGGGTGCATCCAAGTACTTGGCCAATATTGAGGCAACGTTGGAGTTGAATAGTCTCTGATAGGCCACGGCACCAAAACTTTCCTTTATGAGAGGCATTTCATACAGAAAGTGGATCATGTCTTCACTGTAGATGAAATCCTTGTTGATGGCATCCTCTTGATCAATCAATCCCTCTGTTTCAACATTTGCTGAACCTCTGAAAGCTATGATGTTGCCAATGGGTAAAACTTTACTCTTGAAATATTTGTAAGCAAATCTACTGTGCAACAATACACCATCATATGTCTTAATGTCTTTAATTATCATAATTCAATTATAGCTGATATTTTCATTTATCAATATGATAATATTTTGACAGCTGATCCACAAGCCTGTAATGCAGATCATAAGATGTGTTGATTTCATCAATGAAAATCTGAATGTTGTTGTGGTTCAATCCCTGTTCAATGAAGTGTCTGATTTTCTTGATCTTGGTCCTCAGATTATCAAAAACATATTTGGTACCAAATCTTACTTTTCTTTTGATTATCTGACCTCCATACATATCTGCCAACCATCTGATATACAGGTCAGTCTTCCGGAAGAACTTGGGTTTGCTCTTGATGTGATTCAACCAATCTTTGTAATAGCTTGCACAGAATACATCTGAGTTTAGATTTAAAAATTTCTTATAAGATTCAATGTCGTGTAGAATTTTTTTTGTTTGAATTAAATCCATGCCATTAATTTCAGTATAAAAATTATGTTCAATTTCCCTGTATATGTAGCTTAGGTTGAAAAGGTATGCTGCATATGCTTCATCATTCAAAGTGCCTTTGATAATTTGTTTTATGAAAGGGTGAGACTCAATTAAATCATGTTTCTGTTTCGTGGAACTTCTGATTAGCTTGGAATATGCAGTTGGTTTGTAAGCTGTAATTACATTTACCAGGTGTAGGAATTTAAGTACTACATCCACCATATGCAGATTCCAAATCCAAACAATTGTATTCTCAAATCATATCCATAATCATATGCACACATATGTACACCTGTATCTAGATTAGTAACATGCAATCCAAAGTTTTTATCATCATATCCCTTGTTATAAATGAATAGAATTTTTGGAAAAGTGAACCGAACGTCAAAATATTTGATTAATCTCATTATAGATACCCTTTATACCGTTAGTATTATAATCGAATAACACAATAAAATCAAGTGGTAAAAGTTGATACACCAGCTTTTTTAATAAATAAACCATATGAATGATAACTCCAATGCGGATGCCGGTAGATCCTCAACGTTTGGCCAATCATTAATGAATTTCATCAACAACCGCATGCCCTATCAAGGCTATGCGGCCATCGATACCATAAGCAAATTGAACCCCAAGTTCAAGGATTTTCAAAACACTGGTAGCAAGCGTTCAGAAGCACTGGCACGTCACAGCATCAGCAGCAGCACCATGTTCAACAACACTGATCCAACTGGTGTCATTGGATTGGATAACAACTTCACCAAGTTCATGTATGCAAGCATACAACATGACAAACTGGCCAGGTTGCGTGATTACAGAGTCATGTCGGCATTCTCTGAAGTTGCTGATGCATTGGATGAGATTTGTGATGAGTGTGTCAACAGAGATGACAACAACAGAATTGTTTTGTTGGAACTCAATGACATGAAATTAAAAGAGGATGAAAAACAAAACCTGGAGGATGAGTTTCAGAAATACATAACTTACTTTGATTTGAACAGAAGAGGTTTTGAATTGTTCAGATCATTGCTCATTGATGGTGAGATTTACTTTGAACACATAATACACAAAGAATATACAGATGAAGGCATACTGGGAGTGGTGACTGTGCCCACTGAATTCATTGATCCTATATTTGGCAATGTGCAAAACATGATCATCAAAGGTTATCTGTTGCGCAAACCAGTTTTTGATCCCAACAATCCCAACAAGATAGTTCGCTATGAAATGATACCCATGGATGTCAATCAGATCACTTACATCAACAGTGGCATCTGGAATGAGAACAAGACCATGAGACTGCCATTCATTGAAAATGCACGCAGAGCCTATCGTCAACTCAGCTTGATTGAAGATGCAGTTGTAATTTATCGACTGGCTCGTGCACCCTCGCGCTTAGTGTTCAATGTGGATGTGGGTGCAATGCCGCCACCCAAGGCTGAAGCTTATTTGAAGAGATTGATGCAGCAATATTGGTCCACAAAGACCTTTGATGTGGATCAAGGCAGCACAGTCAAAAAATTTAACCCACAAAGCATTCTGGATAATTTCTGGTTTGCCAAGAGAACAGGGTCTGATGGCACATCAGTGCAACAATTGGAAGGTGCAAATTCTGCCTGGGGCATGGAAGAGATGCTTTATTTTGTGAAGAAATTGTACAAGAGTCTCAAGGTGCCAGTAACACGATTGAATCCAGACGATGCCTACACACCTGACATGAGCGTTCTCAGGGAAGAATTAAAATTTGCCAAGTTCATTGTGAGGGTGCAGCAGCATTTTGCAGAAGGACTAAAGAATGGATTCATCACACATCTCAAATTGAGAAAATTGTGGGACAAGTATGAGTTAAAGGAACAAAACATATCATTCATTTTCAATGTGCCAACCAATTTTTATGAAATGAGAGAAGCACAAAAATTAGAACTCAAAGTCAAAGCATTCAATGATCTGACTGCTGGTGACAGTGTTTCCAAGACTTATGCACAGAAGAATTATCTGGATTGGAGTGACGTTGAAATAAAGGCCAACAGAGAATTCTTGAGAAAAGACAATGAGTTACGCTGGGAATTGGAACAGATTGCAGCCAATGGGCCCAATTGGAGAGATGTTTATGCAGCAGGTGTACAACAGCCTGGTGCTGAAGGAGCTGTGCCAGGTGGCCTCACAGGTGGAGGAGGCAGTGCTGTGCCGGCAGGTGCTCCTCCAGCCTTTGGACCGGCTCCAGGTGAAGCACCAGCAGCTCCAGAAACTGCTGCAGCACCTGAAGCAGGAGCCCCAGCACCTGCAGCTCCTACAGCCACACAATAGAGCTGTAGATTTTTTTGAGCAATTGATTCAAATGCTTCCTCTCAAATTTCCTGGCATCTATTTCTAAGGGATCATTGAAATATCTGTGATTATTTTCACGGAAGTCATAATCGGTATAAGCTATGTTTGTAATTCTCTTGTGTATTTTGTATTGTATGAAGTGTCTAATCTCATGAATTAGAACTCGGAGAAACCCCTTCACAATTAATTTTTGATTGTTTGAATCAGAATATCTGCCAATATTAATCACATTGCCACATGGATTGAAATCACTGTTGCGCCCGGACTTCTTCACGTTAATAACCACACGCGGATGAATGTTGTCATCCTTGCCCCTGCATAGTCTGAAGATCTCTTTTCTGAGTACCTCTGAGTTTATGTGATGTTTGTAGAGCCAGTCTTTAGTTCTTCTGGTGAAGTGTACTATCATTTAAGCCAAACAGTTGTAGGATCAAAAGCTGCAGTATCAAGAAATCCCCACACCTCATACTGGGGTTTAGTTTCAATCTTTGCTGCATTGATTAAATTGTTCAACAGAAATTCCAAATCTTGAATGTGCCACACATCATCCAGCAGTCTCTTGCCTGATGTTCTGGATTGGTGTGCAACATGATCAGCGTATGAATAAGCAAACCCTGCAAATGGCGGTATCATACAACCCAAGCTGACCAAGTTGCCTAATATTCTAGACACCACTTCTTTGCCTCCAACTGAATGCATGGTCACAATGGCACTTGCCGGCTTACCTACAAGATATTTTGAACCCTCAAGTACAGTCATCTTCTCAAACAACTGCTGCATGGGTGAACCCCAGCTATCCCAATAGGTACCTGAAGAAAATATTAAACAATCTGCTTTCTTGATATTTCTCTTGACACTGTTCCAACAGAAAGACGGACTCAAGTGCACCACTCTTACCTTTATATCAGCATCCTTCTTTAAAATCATTTTTTTGATTTTCTTCAGAAGCATTGAAGTGTTGCCTGTTCTGCCTCCTATGGCCCCATTTATAATCAGGACATTTAACATGATCTAATTGTAAATGAATATTGGGCGAAATCAATTACTCTATCTCGAATAACTTGTCAAACGTCTTAATACTATTTTTGTAGCTGGCAAGTGTTTCCAAATCAGCATCTGTTGTGTATTGCCAATTAAAACTAAGATCTTCTGGAACCTGAAAACCAAAAAATTCAAAAACTTTCTTCTCATTAATGATAACATTCCTTCCATTATAATTCTGACCTGTTAAAACCATGCCTGCATCTATATTCTTAACAATATTATTTTCTTTCAGAGTCGTGTGTCTGTTCTCAATCCAAGTAAGTCTCTCTATAAGTTTTTGGTAAAAGGAGTTGGCCTGTCCCCATCTTACAGAAGCAAAAAATACAACTGCATCAGACTCAAACAAAGCCTTGGCCACTTTCCACAACTCATCATCTTTGTTATTATATGAGGCCCAACACCTCAAATACCCAGTTGGGTTTTTTTCTTTGTCTTTGATCTTTGCACCCATTAATCCACAAGAGTTGCCGTTTTTTGAAGATACATTGCCCTCACAAGGGTGAATTTTTAGTTTTGTTGAGTCAATTATTTTCACATTATTCTCTGGCAACAAATCTCTCAATATGTATGCTAACTGTGTACTTTTGGGCACATCTTCCGGGTGCTTATCCCATCTATTAGAGGTGGTTATAAATAGAATATTACTCTTCTTTCTCAAATGAGTAATCATTCTGTAAACCTTGTTCTGATAAGTATTGACGTTATTTTCTATCTTTTCTGACATCAATTGATCATGAAGGTCTTCAAACACTTGATATTTATATCTTGATATATTTAAAACACTACCTATTATATGATGGTGGAAGAGAAATTTACAATATACGTCAAAGGGTCAGTCACAGGTGACAGAAGCAGAAAGTTTAATATCTTTGCTTTTGATCACTATCTGGCCCATAAATATGCTATCAACAGGACCAATCAAATCAAAGAGGAAATTGTATCAATAAAAGACAGTAGAAGCAATGAAGTGTACAACATGGATGCAGGTTTTTTGTTTGAAGAATAACAATTAAGATGAACAACTTCTTGTTGAAGGTTGTAGAGAAAACCAATAACAATAATTACCATTGCAAAGTTTATGTGGATGGTAATGAAAGTGGTATTTTGTATTTGACAGAGAATCAATTTCTAGAATTATCTGGAATTATTTCTCGCGGATGCATTGATAGAGAAATACCCTATGAAATAAATAATGATTTTGATTTTGTTGAAGAAGATTTTGATTAAACGAAAAGAAAAATAATTCCAGAATAAATATATGCATGAGGAAAACTACCTCATCTATAAAAGGAATTTGTGAAGAATTCTGCGACTATGTGTATGAGGACGTATCTAACAATAGCTTCTTGCTGAATGTGCCACATTCATGGTTCAATAGGCTTTCGGATGTGTTGAAAAGACACGGCTTAAAGTGTATCCATACAACAAAAATGGAGAACACCATCACATGTGTTTTTTATAAGAGTTGATTTTCATTATTTTTTCTTTATTATTAATTGGTGCCTGAGTTTCCAATAAAAAAGTCTTTCAAAGGCAAAGAACCCATCTTTGATGAAATGAGGCATCTGTATCTGGATCAAAAAACCAGAGCACCCTACTACAATGTGACCAGATGGTTATCTAAATTTAAGCCTGAGTTCGATTTTGATGCAATGAGCGAAGTGTATGCTAAAAAATACAACATGCAAGTGGATAAAGTTAGGGAAATGTGGAATAAGAAAAGAGATGACAGCGTTATTTTCGGTAAAAAATTTCACAAAGTTTTTGAAGAATATCTAATCAGTAGCTCCATCATAGAGGAGGACTACAAGCCCGTGGTGGAGCAGTTCAATTGTCTCAATCTTGTGGATAGAAAACATCATAATTTCTTTGAAAAAAGATTATACAATTCAGATTTAAACATTGCTGGTACTGCTGACATCATCTCAATTAATGGGGACACTTTTGACATATATGACTTCAAAACCAATAAAAAATTAGGATTTGAAAATTCCTTCAAACAGGACAAATGGCTCAAATCACCTCTGGACCATCTGCCCAATTCAGAGTATTTTAATTATGCCTTACAATTGAGCATGTATGCATATCTTACTGAACAAATGACTGGATTGAGATGCAACCGTCTCAGAATATTCTGGTACAACAGACATCAACCAGAGAACTATGATTCTTTGCAGGGCAGATGGCAGATCTATACAGTGCCATATTTAAAAGAAGAAATTAAAGCCTGTATCAATGAATTGTCACAATAGACTCAGTTGGGAAGAATATGCCATGGGTCTGGCTTGTGTAGCATCTCTGAGAAGCCAGGATCCTCATGTCAAAGTGGGTGCTGCAGCATTGAGCCATGATAATAGGGTGTTGGGTGCAGCATACAATGGATTGGCCAGCGGGTTTGATCTGTCTGCTGAAGTGTGGCAAGACAGGGACAAAAGAAGACCGTATATACTTCATGCTGAACAAAATCTTCTGAGTTTATTCAATAGAAAAGAAGCCAGATTAGTGGCAGTAACCTTGTTGCCATGTTCTGATTGTGCCAGACTTTTATGCAGTTGGGGCGTCCAAACAGTTTGCTATATCAATGAATATGATAGAGATTCGGGCAGCAAAGACATATTTAATTTCTACAAAGTAACACTTTTACAGATAAAAAATCCTCTGGAAAATATGTTTTAAATCATAAGTAACTATATGGCACTAGCAACTATTTCAGTTAATTTCGCAACAGACGCAGAGGCCCTTGCCGGTTCATCTACTGATACAAGCATCAGCCCAGCGCGCTTAAAATACACCCTCATCAATGCAAATTATCCAACAGCATTTGTGTTGAGATCAGGTGACACCATGACAGGTTCCTTGAATGTTCAAGGCAGCATTGTTGCCAGCGGTGATATTACAGCATTTGGTGCAGTGTCTGATGAAAGATTAAAAACCAATGTTCTTACCATTGACAATGCTCTTGCAAGAGTATTGGCAATTGATGGAGTTACTTTTGCATGGAATGATGCTGCAGCTGCAATAGAAAAAACTGGTGCAGATGTGGGTGTACTTGCACAACAAGTGGAATCAGTTTTTCCAGAAGTTGTTGTGACGCGTGACAATGGATACAAAGCAGTTTATTACGAAAAATTGGTACCCCTGCTCATAGAGGCCATTAAAGAGTTGAATAATAAGGTAGATGCCCTCTCTAAGCAACTATCAACAGGGAGTTAATTTAACATGGCCTCACCCGGCTATACCTTACAGCTGAGTAAGCTGGCCCTTGCCACTGGCACAACACCTGCCAGCATGTCTCTAGCCATTGGCAGTTCCACACAAGGCAGTTTCACTGATTTTGAAGCTGCATCAATCACTTCCCTAACCAATTCCAACCCCACACCAGGTTACAATCAAAATTTTACTTTGTCTTTGAATTTTGCTGGTGAAGGATCAAAGTTTAGCAGAGTTAAAACCAGAGCAGCAAACTTTACGTTTGGTGCCATTGGCAACACAACTGTTGTTGCAGATAATGGTAGTTCCAAACAATATCAGAACACATTCAATCCTGGAGGAACAAACTGCAGTACGAGCACAACCATTCCCCTGTTAGCAAAATTTTATGATCAAGGATTCAATTTCAATGCCAGTGGGTACAATACCAATTTCAGCAGCTCAGTCACCCTGTATGCTCCACCCAAGCCTACCATCAGTGTAACTGGCACAACCAAACCTTCTACTTGCACCAACCCTGCAGCCCCTTGCCCAGGTGCAACCATAACAGTGTCCATCAATCCCGGTTCTTACAACGGCATAACTGGCAGCACCATGTCTGTGTACAGGAATGGTGCATTAGAATCCACCATTTCATCTTCTGCCACTGTATCCTATACATTTGGTTCAGGCAGCAGCCCCATCATGTACACAGGCACCTCATATACTCTTTACATAACTAATGATTTTGGGTGTACAAGTGATAACGCCGTTGGTGCAACAACACCTTCCTATCCGTAACGTGTTAGCAGAAGCTGAAAAGATAATCAATTCTGGCAATTCGCTCAGAGCGTTCTACCATGACAGTGAAGGCGGAGATTATTTTTTAATTTTTCATAAAAAAGATAATATACTTAAAAACGCAATAACCGGTGAAACCGTTTCACTGGAGAAATTTTACAGAATAGATTATCACAACATAAGCACGTCTTTTGTAAAATATTTAAAAAAAATTTATATTAAGACCAAAGACAAGGAAATATTTAAAAATACAGAATTCTTAGAAATTTGCTTACGCAGAAATTTTATTGAAATATTAAGATTTTTCAATTTAAAACCAGAAGAATACATCAACCCCAATCGCAATACAATTCACAGAATTGCAAAAAAAATGGCAAGATATTTCAACCGATATTTGCATAAAGAAATAACAGAAAAATATTTCCTTATCTTATCAGAAATTGATTTGCAAGACATGGAGGTGCTGACAACATTCTGGCCCATTGAAATTAACACAACACCGCACTTCCTTAAAAATACTGTTGGACTGTCCTCAGTTAGATACATTGAAAATATTATGTACAACAACATTTTCAAAATACCTGGATTAATATACACAAATTTTAGTATGTCAAATCCTGATATTCTAGAAACATTGAAATCAAAGATAAAGGAAAGAATTCTATTAAGATCTGAGGAATGCAAAGCATTGTTGAACAACGAGAAGCAAGAAGCTGAAAAAGTTGCAGATACAGATAGTATCTTTGAAATTAATACTGTTCTTGATATCATTCGAAATGAAGAGATTAATATAGACAACAATCTTAAGAGCAGAAACACTGTGAATGAAGTGTTGGGATTTTGGCCAGACATACTGCTGCCAGCACCCCCATATATAAAGATATTTTAAAAAAACATGTAGAAAATGCATAATGCAGTGTAAATAACTATATGACTGATACAGAAGTAAAAATTCACCTTGCCTCCGCCATCTCCAATTGGGCAGATTTAGAAACCTATGCTGCCAGATCCTTGAAGGATTCATTGGGTGCAGTTACAGAAAATTCTGGATTCATGCCTTTTGAAGTGGTAGATACAAACAATGATGGGTTCATTGATTATGCAGAATGGAAAGATCAGCATCACCCAGTATGTGTACATAATTTCGGATTAGTTCCACAATCTTTCTATGAAAATTCGATCGCTGAGTTTGGCAGCGAAACAAATGTATTGAGCTACAAATGTGGTGTGTGTGAGCTCATCTGGAATCTGATTACTAACAGCACCAGTGATCTGATCAACAAGGGTCAATATGTGGCAGTTCTTGGCAATCTCGGTTCATTGATTGCCTTCAACAATGATCATTCTGTAACCTACAAAGGAACAGATGCAGTCAAGTCTGCAGCAGTGGCTCTGTTTAATTCAAAAGTAGCTGCACTTAGGAAGTAACGTCCTGCACAACCATGATCAATAAGTTTGATCTTGGAGAAGAAAAAATCAAACCCTCTGAAAAGGGTTATGCCTTTGTCACAACAGTTACAAAAGAATTTGTAGATTTTGCAGTCAATTGGCACCTATCGTTAAAAAACATACAAGAAGAAAAGAACAGCATTGTAGTATGTTTAGATACAGAATCTTATTATGCTCTGGAAAAACATAACATATGCTGTGTGTTGCTTGAAGCTAAGAATATTACCAATAATAGCAGAGCTGATTGGATAGAAAATGAGAAATACTACAAAGCTGCAGGCCCCTATTATTTGCAGCAAAAATATAAATTGGATATCATATCCTCAGATACTGATATAGTATTTTTCAGGAACCCAGTGGGGTTATTAAAAAAGGAAATTCTGGAAGGTAATGATTTGGTAGTAATCTCCGATAAGCGGTTTGACAGATTTGTTCCTAACAGGGTCAAGGGCAGGATTAAAATGCTGGATTATAACAGAAAGAATGTTGTAGATTATGGCATACAAGACCAAGCCAAGTTCGGAGAACCCAATGGAGCATTTGGTTATTTTCCACACACGGAAAAAATGACAAAATTATGGGAAGTCTTTTTCCCCAATTCCGAGTACTTGAAGCAATTTCCAATTGGCATTGAAGAGGGTGCTGCACAGACCATTTTTAATAAAAGATTAAAAGAACTGGACATCAAATGTAAGGTTTTAAGTGTTTTAGATTTTCCCAATGGAAGCGTGTGGCAAGTGCCATATTTAAAGGAAAAAATTAAAAACACTTGTTACATAATGCATTACAACTTTTGTTTAAACAGTGACCCCATACCTGCTGCCGAAGAAAAGCGGAAATGGATGAAGAGCGATGGAACCTGGCTTTTGACATAGTTCATTTTAAAATAACATATGGCCGATGTCAGCTTAAAAAAAATCGACACAAGTGATTCTGCAGATCAGCTGTTCACTTATGAGGTGATCAAATACAGGTGGGAAAAAGCTCATACGGTTAACATCAAATACAAGACACAAGAACACATACCCTCATTTGATGATCACTTGAAGGTTTTATTTTCCGAAAGATACAAACAAATATATAAAATATTTTTAGCAGAATTCTTAATAGGCATGATATATATTGATAAGAACGATGTAAATGGTACCTTTCTGTTGCCCTACTTACTCAAGAAAGCTTTTAAAGAATTAAAGAAAAGAAATGAGCCTTTAGATATAAGGAGCATCACACCACAAACACACATACAACTCTTTAGGAATCATCCAGATGTAACAGTGCATTTTGCAACAGTTAATCCCAATAATGTATTGTCCTTGAGAGCATTAATTGAAAATGGCTATGAACACATTGAAACAGTTCTAGCAATGAAAACAGAAGACGGGGAGATTAAACAAGGCCCATGGAAAGTCTAGCACACTCATATGATGTGGTGGATCTGTTTGAAAAGAGAATAGCCCAGTGGGCTGGTTCAAAATTTGGTGTATCAGTTGACAGCTGTACGAATGCACTCTTTTTATGCTTAATGTATTCAAACAAACAATCTGAAACAATCACCATACCCAAACGAACTTACATATCAGTTCCAAGCTCCATCATACATGCAGGCTATAATGTACAATTTGAAGATTTGAATTGGTCAGGTGTGTATCAATTGAAACCGCTTCCAATCTATGATGGTGCAGTTAGATTCACAAAAGGTATGTACAAAGGTGGGCTGCATTGCCTGTCATTTCATGTGAAAAAACATCTTAAAATAGGCAAAGGTGGAATGATTCTTACAGATGATGAAGATGCAGCCAGGTGGTTTAAACTAGCAAGATTCAATGGTCGCAATGCCATCAACCATGATTCAGATACTTTCAAGATGATAGGTTGGAATTTCTACATGTCCAATTATGATGCTGCAAGAGGTTTATGGCTATTTGACTCAATGGGTGATTATTATCCAGACATTGTAGGTGGATATCCGGATTTATCATTATATAATTTTACCAACAATAGAAGCGGAGGAATACTTTTAAATGAACGAGTTAACAACAGCAATTAAAATTAACGACAGGGTAATTGATCTGCCCATTACTGCACAAAAATTTGCCCCTGGCAAAGATGAAGTGCTGTTCAATATGGATATTACTCCAGTCAGTACTTCCTTACCGTGGTCAGGGCTGGGCTACACCATACAAGAATTTTTAACACCAGAAAAAAACGAAATAATAAGACAGGGAATTAAGGAAATTATTGTGGATATTTTAAATTCTATTGGAGTAGAGACACATGGGTTTAAACTCGAAAATTATCATAATTTTGTTAATGATGAAACACATATCAAATTCGCCGATGCCATAAGAGCTGGATCTGATGGCACAGGTGGCATCTCCATGGATAAATTCCCTCTTGACATTGATGAAATAGATGAAAGAATCAGTCAAATATGTGAAACCAAAGTTACAGCCAGAAAGATATTCGAGTTGGGTGATGGAAAGAGCTACACTGTTAAACATTTCTGGATCAGAGTAGTGCGTCCACAGCACTACAAAGACAACAATCCCCCTCATCGCGACGTGCATCTGGACAGAAGTCGTGGTGCAGTGAATCTGTACTTCCCTCTGGCTGGCAGTACAGAGGATTCCTCTCTCCCCATTATTCCTGGCAGCCATCTCTGGTCTGAATCTGAAATAGTACGTACATATGGAGATGCCTGCGTGAATGGCGTTAAGTATACCAATCCGGCAACAGTTGCTGCAGTGAGAGGTCTCAATTTAATTACACCCAATCCTGGACCTGAACAAGTAATGGTATTCACGCCCTACACCATTCACGGTGGTGGTTATAACTTCAATAAAGACACAACTAGAGTTTCTCTGGAGATGAGATTTTGGAATACAAATGATTAATTCTACTTCTATAAAATACAAAGCATCCAGACTTTTTTGCAAAGCAATCATTCAAACTTTTGAAAAAGTATCCAGAAAATATAACAATATGGCTCTGCCTGAATTTGATAAAAGTCTCAAACTCAATTTCAAAAGCATAAAGCGTGAGTTTTTAAACCATTACAACACAAATAATATTCCTTCTGCAGGTGAAATATCAAAAGAACAGTTGAGGATTGAAGATCAGAACAAATGGAGAACCTTGGTATTGAAGGTCTTTGATTATTACAACAAAGCCAACTGTTCTCTATGCCCATTAACACATGAGATCATAAGTTGTAGCAAAAACCGTATTGTGTCTGCATTATTTTCAGTCATGGAACCTGGAACACACATCAAACCACACAGAGGGGTATTCAACGGTGTATTAAGATATCACCTGGGCATTGTTGTGCCTGATTCAGAAGATGTCTTTATTAACATTGACAACAACAAGACTTATTGGCATGAGGGTGAAAGCTTTATATTTGATGATACCTTGTTACATGAAGCAATTAATAATTCTGCAGAGCGTAGAGTAGTACTTATCATTGACTATATTAAGCCGCTTCCCCGTGTGTTGAATTTGGTGAATAAAATGATAATTAATATAATAAAAAAATCACCTTTAATTCAGAATATTATAGAAAACTTAGAAAATGTTAACATTAAACGAAATAGCCAAAAAAGTACTAACTAAAGGCATTGTTGTAAGACTAGTTTTTCCACACAAAGGTAAAAACAATTATGTTGTTATAGCACAAAAGAAATGGCTTGATACCTTTGGGTTTGTTACAGATTTTGCTGAAGATGATATTGTGGATGTTATTCTGGAGAGAAAATTTGATATAGATAGTATTAAGATATCTCTCATCGAGTATATAGGAGCTCCAAAAGATGTTACCTTGGAAGATTTGATTTCACCGACCCCATCCTTCCAACAACTTGGTGATGATTTTCTTTTAACCAACGAGACCTACATCAACAATATTAAAAGTACCATCATCAAATTAAAGTTAAACTTTAAAGAATATAAATCTTATCATATAGATTTGTATGAACAATTAAATTTAGAGCAAATGAAGGAAGTATATTATCTTAGATTCTTTCCTAGCACTGTCGATGATAAAAATCGTGACGAAATATTGACAACTATAAAAAATGATGTTCAAGAAAAATTCTTTCTGCATAGTGAACAGAATGAAAACTTACCCAATCTGCTGACAATTGTTCCCTCATTATATGTTCTGGGCATTGATTCTAATCAGATTGACAATGAAGATGCTAGGTTTATTAATGCTCTAAAATTCAGGTGGTTTGACTTGATAGATAGTGAAAGGCAAAAAATAATCATGGATTTAAATGTGCAGCTTGACAAGCTTAGCAACATTGATGCAAGTGATGAATGCATTAAAGAATCTAAGAGGCAGACCCTGGAATACATATCTTTACTCAAAGACATAAACATAGATTGTCTGAACAACCGTACAACTGTCAAGGATATAATAAGCTATTGGCCAAGTATCATGCAACCAATGCCTTCGTACATTTATGAGAGTTAATTTCCTCTGGATAGGTGACTCCATTGGCAAGATGGAACAATTGACTCTCAAATCGTTCTTAGATCATGGTCATGAATCAGTACTATGGGCATACAACACCAAGCTTGCCAATGTACCAGCTGGTGTGCAGGTACAGGATGCTAGAGAGATTATACCAGAAGATAGAGTTTTTTCTTATACTGGCACAGGTGATTGCAGAAAGGGAAGCTATGGAGGTTTTTCTGATATTTTTAGATATTATCTTTTGTTAAAAATTGGTGGGTGGTATTGTGACATGGATGTGACATGTCTTAACAGCTTTGAGGAAATCGATAAATCACATGAGCTTCTATTCAGACCTCATGTTAAGACAGAATTAGTTGGCAACATCATGAAAACACCCAAGGGGTGCAAAGTTATGGAAGATTGCATAGTTGAAACCGAGAAGGTCATTAATACAGACAATAACAGCTGGATTCGACCTGTGGAAATTCTAAGGGATGTTGTTCTGAAGCACAACATGAGACAACACATATGTCCTGTGACTTGGTTTGGTGACGATAATTCACACATGCTTCTAAAGTATGTTGCCACATCATTTGTCACCAGAGATACAGAGCTACCAAAGTATGCTATACACTGGTGCAATGAAGCAATCTCCACCGGCAGATGGAACAAGCAATTGAAAAGATCTTGGAACGAACCCATACCGACAACACTGTTTTATAATTTATTAAAAAAACACAATTTGTTATGATATGAAGAATTGCATAGCGACAATTTTGGATGATAAGTATTTAGCAGGTTTTCTATTAACACTATTCTCTATTACACAGAGTACAAAAAATATAGACTTCGATATCATAGTACTTGAATGGGGTGAACTATCTGATGAGAGTAGGGACAAAATAGCCAAAGTGTATGACAAGGTGATTTATAAAAGGATTGATACCAATTTATATGATAAATGTTTCTATGATTCCACATGGAGAGAGTGGACATATAATTGCAATTATAGGTTTGATATTTTTGTGTTAGAGCAATATGATAAAGTTTTGTTTTTTGATTGTGATATAATCTTTCAGATAGATTTGAGTGATATGTTGGCACATGATGTAGATTTTGGTGCATGTCCTGCAAATCCGAGAAAAGTTTCTCAGACCAACAAGATAGACGGATTTGGAGGTGGGTTGCTTCTTGTGGGTAAAAAATATTTAAACAATGATACGAGAATGAAATTGATTGAGCTTGCGCTCAGTAAGCCGCTTGAGGATGAGAATCTCAATACAGATAAATGGATAAGCGATGAACCCATACTAAACGTCTATTTTCATAACAAAGTAACTTTTCTACCAGAAAGCTACAATTTAGAGATTACTAAATTAACTTCTGAAAAAATGAAGCATAAAAATAACTACCATTTCGTAGGCCATAACAAACCATGGTATGGAGAACGTATGGACGAAAGATTTGACAGTTTTATATTCAAGGAGATGACCAACAAGGAGGGTCACTACTCAAATATATACTTAATCAAAGATCTCATAGAAATTTACAAGACAACTGCGCTTAATTTGAGTCAGCAAAAAAACATCAACATAATGGATTGCGTTGGTAGAATACATCCCAGGCCATCTAAAGTATGCTCTTTTAATACCAATGGTGTAGATGTTACTAAATTTTCGTGTTGGCCAATAGTGAAAAGATAAATGAAAAAGGCACTAGTAACATTATTAGACGACAAATATTTACCTGGTGGCCTACTTACAATTAATTCACTTGTTAATAGCAGCCCGGGGTTACACATGGATCTAATCATATTCGAATGGGGTACTCTTTCAGAAGATAGTAAAAACCTTCTAAGAAAGATATATAAAAATATTATCTTTAAAAAAATAAACACATCACTCTATGACAATTGCAAATATAGCGGGCAATGGAGAGTATGGACATATAATTGCAATTATAGATTCGATATTTTTACTCTAAAAGAATATGATAAAATATTATTTTTTGACTGTGATATTTTGTTTAATTTGAGTGTTGATGAAGTGTTTTCTCATAATGTAAAGTTTGGAGCATGTCCTGCATCTAAAAATCAGGTAAAACAGATTAATTTAGAAACTGGATTTGAGGGTGGTTTGCTTTTAATAGATAAAACTTTCTTAAGAGATGAAACTAGGGATGATTTGATAAAAATTTCCTTATCTACTCCTCCTCATGATCCCTACATTAAAAATAAAAAATGGGAGAGCGATGAGCCAATTTTAAATACTTATTTCTTAAAAACAATAACTAATTTTCATAAATTCACTTGGTTAGATGAAAAATATAATTTCTTAACTGATCGTCTAACATCAGATTCTTTTAAATCCAATAGAAATTACCAACTCATTGGACACAATAAACCATGGTATGGCAACAAGATAGAGGAGCAATTTGACTCCTATGTGATAAAAAATATCATAAAGAATAATGACAGATGTTTGGCCAGAGTAATTTTAAAACGCCTCCTGCATAACTACAACAATGAAGTCAATAAATTAAAGGCTATAGACATTGATATTCATGATTTCACCTGTAAAATTAAGCCTATAATAACAAATGAATAAAGTCGCTATCATAGTACCACATGGTGATGACGAAGCCCTGGGTTTCGGTGGAGTAATACAGAAGCATGTATTGAATGGAGACATTGTTACAGTCACCATATGCAGAGCACCACATGATGAGAGAACCAAGACACAGTTGTCTGATTCACATAAAGCCAAAGAAATCTTGAAATATCAGAATATTAGACACATGCTCATTTCAGAGGATACCATTAGCAACAGGCCGCTAGATCTGTATAAAGCTTTGGAAAAAGAGTTGAGTGATATTAACCCGGATATACTGTATACTACGTTTTGGGGAGACAACCATCAAGACCATAATATTACATATGAAGCAGTCAGAAGATTGGTAAGAGTGTGGGGACCTCTTAAAGTTGGAAGCTTCCTGGTGGGGGAAATCCCCAGCTCCACAGATCAGTCGCCAAAGATTTCTCATAATATGTTTCTACCTAACAAATACATAGAATTAACACAAGAACAGCTCAATTTAAAGATACAGGCCATGCAGGCTTATTCAACAGAGCAAAAGTATATGCCTCATCCCAGATCGCCATATGGCATAGAGATTTTGTCCAGATCAAGAGGCATGGAGTGTGGAAGGGAATTTGCTGAGTGTTTCATGACTATCAGGGAGATAGAGTAATGTATATTCTTGATTTTTTTGATAAAGACAAGCCTTGCCCGGTAGGGATTAAAGAATGTAGCGAACTAAGAGAAAAATATTTTGGTGAATTAGAGCACAAGGGATCAAGCTGTAGTTCTTGTGATGCTCGAATCATAAGAGACAAATACTTAGATATTATTATCAATCAAACAAAACTCTGATAAATCTTTCAAACTGTTCACAAGCGGTTTTCCCTTTATATTTAAACTGGTATTGAGTAACACCGGGCAGTTGGTTTTCTTAAACCATAATTTTAATACTTCATATAAGAAGGGATTATTAGAATCCACAGTTTGAACTCTGGAGGTTCCATCTATATGCACAGTTGCAGGTATGGCAGTTGGCTTCTTGCATTTAAATGTGTATTGCATGTAGGGAGATGCACCTATACCCATGCTGTAAAAATATTGATCAAAATATTCTAATAATATGCTAGGGGCAAATGGTCTGAACAGCTCTCTACCCTTTATGTTATTAATCCTATCTTGCATGTTTTTATCTCTTGGATCTGCTAGTATGGATCGATTTCCCAAGGCTCTAGGTCCAAATTCAGCTTTGCCATTAACTACAAAACAAAATCCATCCTTGATGATCTTATCAACCACTGATTCAATGCTCTGATCTGGTTCTTGAAATCCCAGAAATGCATTATTAAATTGTATGGTTTTCTTTTTATAAAGCAATGCCGCTCCAACGCTTGCACCCCCATCACCAGGGTGAGGAAATATGTAGATGTCGTCAACCAAATTAATCAACTTGCTGTTGGCAGTGCAGTTCAAAGCACAGCCCCCACCTAGCATTATTTTTTTAGAATTATATTTATACAGCTGTTTCTTAACATATGATAACAGTTTATCCTCATATATTTTCTGTGTTGCTGCAGCTATATCAAACTTGTATCTTGTAATAGTATTATCTTCAAACAAGCCCCGGCATCCCCTGTTCAAATAATACAAATGTTTGAAACCATTCTTGAAAATCCTATCATTCACCCTGTTATAAAACCTGTATGGATCTCCGTAAGATGCCATGCCCATCACTATGTATTCCTCTTCATTGGCTTTATATCCAAGCAAATCCGTCATTGCAGAATAAAATAGTCCTAATGAGTTGGGATAATTTATCACATCTAAAATCTTGAGCTTGTTGTTCTTCACAATATAAGTTGACATGCAATTCAGCTCCCCAACTGCATCAATTATGAAAATTAAGCTGTTCTCTGCATTTCCACTGTATGTATACAGACACGCTGCTGCATGTGAATCATGATGGTTGCAGTATTTTATTTCTGTAAGAATACCTAAATTTTCAAGATATTTCTTTGCATTAAAGAAATTTATCTTCTTATCCCAGATAATATTTCTTAAGAAACGTTTGTGTGGCTTCTCATACCACATGCATACATCTGGATTGCCAAACGAATAAGCACAATTCAACAAATCAACACTCAACTCTTTATCATTTTTTATTCTGGAAAATCTTTCTGATTGTGAAGCAAAAACAATCCTATTATTCCTTACAATGGACACAGATGCATCATGTCCTCCAGCGGAAATTCCCCAGATGTTCATAAAATGCCTCTGTCTTTTATTTCGCTATATAGATATTTGGCTAGTTCTTCATGAGCCGCAGCTCTCAAATGACCGCCACTCTTGGATATACCGTATTGCTTGAAACTCTCTAATGCGGAAAATTTATAAACCCCTTCTTCATCATGTTCAAATATATTATTTTTTTTGTTTAATATTTTTTCTGAATTTATAAATGTTTTATCTCGCTCTGGGTCAAGATGGTTTAGTATTGTACCGCTTATGGTATGAGATCTTAATGTTGGAAGAGTTAAAAATTTTAGGTTCTCCTTTAGTAAATAATTTTCAGCTGCTAATTTTGCATAAGTGTTCATGATATAGAATGATGGAGTTCTGAACAAATAATTCATCACACCAAGTAAAAATTGCTCCATGAAGGGATATTGTTTTATAACTGTATCCACATCAAATCCAATATCCCGCATTACTTCGGTGTCAATAGGTTTGAATTGCTTGGGAAAAAACTTGCACAAAAGAGGATATTCACATATATCTATGATCTGTCTGAATGCTTCTTTGAACGGTATGATGTGTTTCAAATACAGTCTAAGTCTGTTATAATCAGTCCAGCCTACAATGACAAATATCTTCTCAGCATCATGTTTTTTTATTATGTCTGGTAATTCTTTAAAAATTCGTCTAGTGATTTCAAAGTTCGAAAGCCCGTTTTGTGCTAAATTATAATAGTTCTTACATTGTAATGAATCCGACAGATACTTTGCATAGCTATGATTTATGTTGTCAGGATTGTTATGATCAAAATCATCAATTGATTCAGCACCAAAAGTGTTGCTGCAGCCAAAAGCAATCAACGTATCAATCATACAGACATTTGTTTACTCTGTTGCGCTTCTTCATGTTATGAATCAATATTCTTTTTGAAATATATTCTAAAATCTTAAGCTTTATTCTGTAATATAAATCTATCATGCTTTACTTATAATGCAGTAGCCAAAAAAAAAGGCAGAGATTGTTATTATTCTCTGCCTTCCCTTGTGCTGTACTCCAACACAAGTACCGTTTAGGATATTATTATTATAATGGAACTGATAATATTTGCAACTAGAATATTTTGCTTAGTTGTACTGCCTGATTAAACTTGGATAATTCTTTATTCTTCAAGCTCTGCACCTGCAGGTAAGAACCCTTGCACATCTAGACCAGAGCCAATGTAACCAGTCTGCTTTTCAGTCATGGTTTTCTTGTCCACAGTGAATATGCCCCACCCGCCTTCAGGTAATTTTCTCACTTTAATATCTGACATAATATATTTTATATCACAAATTAACAGTTGCAACACAAAAGTTAACTGTTAAAATGTATTGTGCTTAAGCTTTGCATCATAGGTGACGGCTTTGTGGGCAGATCAGTATACAAAGCTTTCTCCAAAAACTTTACATGCAGTATACTTGGTCCACAGCAGGAGAAGCTAAAGGAAAAATTTGACTTTTGTTTCATATGTGTGCCAACAAATACCATCGATGGAAGCACGGATCTAACCAATGTGCACGACAGCTTGAACAAGATTGACTCGGACGTCTATATTCTTAAATCTACTGTGCCAGTGGGCACAAGCAGGGAATTATCCAAAGAACATAACATTGTTTACTGTCCAGAATTCTTGAGCGAATCAAAATACTTCAACCCCACCAATTTTGACGGTGATCTTATCAAATGGCCATTTTTTGTGATGGCTGGAGAAGATAAGAACACAAACAAAGTTTATAACTTGTTCTTATCTGTCTTTGGACCATGTAAAAAATATTCTTTTGTTAATTTTGAAACTGCAGAACTAATGAAGTACAGCATAAACAGCTACTTTGCCACCAAGATAGCGTTTTTCAACAATATCTTTGACATATGCAAACAATACAATGTTGATTATAAATTATTGAGGGAGAATATTCTTTTAGATGAACGTATTTCTGCGCTACACACTGCTGTTTTTGAGGAAAATAGGGGATTTGGTGGTAAGTGTCTACCTAAAGACCTAGAATCATTTCTCAATCAAATCAAAGACAGTAAGAACAAGAGTCTGTTAAATAGCGTGAAGCTTTACAGTTCAGCGCATCTTGAAGCCAATTGATTCACTGTTAGGTGAGTTGGATACTTCCTCTTCATTAAAATCTAATATTTTGATGTCATCCAAGACAAACCATGAATCGCCAATCTTGATGCATCGGTTGTGAGTAGAGAACTTTTTTACAGTTCCTTCTGAAATGGAATAAGGCCTACTCAAAGATGGGGTGAATATAATTTTTTTCCCCAAGATATCTGCAGATGTGTATGAATTGCTTTTTGTCATAACCGGCCCAAGAGGGACTCGAACCCACACTGCAACGATTTTAAGTCGTTTGTCTCTGCCATTGGACTACAGGGCCGAATCTTATTAAACATACGTACATTATAACCACAAAACAGACAAATCAATACTATTTCTGAATCAAATAGCCGCCCAAAATCTTTGCTTCAAGCATGATGGTTTCTTGCTGTTTTTCAGTTAACACCAACTCCCCATTAACACTCTCCACAACCAAAATTCCTATGAATTTATTATCCAAACACTTCACACCTGCACTGTAAAATCCTTTCACGCCTCTGCTCAACATGAATTCTCTGAAGCTCTCATCTTTGATTCTGCTGTGCTGCAAATCAGGTATTCCAAAATGCTCTTTTTCCAGTATTCCCCTCAACATGGTGGTGAACACAGTCACAGGTATGTTCTGTATGGTCTTAATTTCTGAAGAAATGCCTCTTCTGCAGGATTCAAACAACAGAGTAATTTTTTGAAATATTCTGGACATGTCTTGAGGATACAACACCCCACCATTGTGAAACCTGCCAATCCAAACTCTGTCAAAATTATTTTCCTCTCTCAGCACCTCCAGTCTTTCATCAATCTTTGAGTTGTGTCTTATGAATTGTGACATCTCATCCTCCTTTCTCCCCACTTGCTGTGCATCATCATTCTTAATTTTATGATTTAGCCATGAAACCAACATAGGGCTCAATATACCAGTTATAAAGGAAATTATAATAAGTGTTATATTGTGTTGCAAATCAACATTAAAAAGTATATTAGATAACATGATGTCAATATTATTTATTTCTTAAAGCTTGAATTTTACTACATAAACACCTAAATTCTAGATGGTTATAGCAGGTTGCTTGATAGTGAAGAATGAGAGCAAGATCATCACAAGGTGCTTAGACAGTATCAAGAATGTCATTAATTTTCTGTATGTACAAGACACCGGATCAACGGATAATACACTGGATGTGATTAAAAATTGGGCAAGCTTGAACAACATTGATATGGATTGTAATGTTGTGCCTTTTGTGGATTTTGCCCACAACAGAACCAAGGCTTTGGAGAGACTGAGACAGCTCACACATGTGGATTATGCATTGGTATTGGATGCAGATGAAGTCATAGACGTTAAGGGCACAATACCAGCACTGGACAAGGATTTCTATTACACCACATGCAAATATGGCAACATACAGTATCTGAGACCATTCTTAATCAGCAACAAAAAACCATTTCATTACTGCGGTGTTCTGCATGAATTTGTTGATTGCAAAGAGACATACACAAAAGGCATACTTGAGGACGTTTACATCATACCATTTACTGATGGACACCGCAGTGATGATCTGCAAAAATTCAAAAAGGATTCTGTAATACTGGAAGAAGCAATTAGCAGGGAGGATGATTTGTTTCTTAAATCCAGATACACATTCTATTGTGCACAGAGCTACAGAGACTGCAACGAACATCAGAGAGCTTTGGCTAAATATTCTTTGAGAGCCACACAAGGTGGCTGGTTTCAAGAGATATACATCTCTTATCTAAACGAAGGCAGATTGAAGCAATTGACAGGTGAGAGCGCACAAAGCATAATAGATTCTTTTCTAAACGGAATAGACACAGACCCATACAGAGCAGAATGTTATTGTGAGGTGAGCAGAATGTTCAGGTTGACCAAGAAGTACAATTTGGCACACATGTTCAGTGAAAGAGGTCTTGCATGCAAAATGAACAATTCTAATTTATTCTCTGAGCCTGAAACCTATGGATGGAGAATTCTGGATGAATACAGTTTGGCTTGTTACTACACATCCAGATTTGCGCAAGGTCATTCGGCTTTGATCAAACTAATTGAAGAGGCTCCAGATTCAGAAAAAGAAAGACTTAGCAAGAACTTATCTTTTTTTACATCCATCCATGCCTAATTTTTTTCTCAACTTGAGCAGAGTCTTCATGCTGCTGCATGACAAAATCTGCATGGCCAGCTTCTTTGTTATGCTGTTGTGTATGGTTTTGTAGTTTTCTAAAGTGATGAGCTTGTAGCGCTCGAAATCCTCTCCCATGTATTATTTATGGGAATTTGGCCGAATTTATTTTTTCTTCTTTTTGGAGGACTTCTTTTTCTTCTTCTTTACAGGCTTGACTTCCTCAATAACTTCTTCAATTTCATCTATTACCACATCTTTAACTTTTTCGAATTTGCTTGTAACGAAGTAAATTAAATCCTCGATGCTGTAGCGCACAGAATCTACGATGTTGAGTAGAGAATATTTCACTGTATAATATAAATCAACAAGCTTATCTTTCATATTATTACTTATGCGGTGCCATTGCATTCCTTATGTTTAATATATAATATATGCAACACCTATGATTATTAACAAGTTAAATACGTCCCTATGAATATAGGTGTAATTTGTGATGTCAATTATTCTGAGAGTGTGTTTCTCTCCAGCTATTTTCACGCTGTGAATAATTTGTTCAATTCAGTAAAATTAGTCAATAACATTGAAGATTTGCATGATGTGGATCTGCTGTTTTGTGGCAACGAGCACTTCATACCCCACAGGGCCATATGGGACAATGATGCCTTCATTGAACAAGCAAACAAAAGAAACATACCTGCATGCATTTATACTGCAGAATACATACACACTTCTTTGTATCCATGGAACAGAGACATACAAAAAAATCTGGAAAAATTTAAATTGTTACATCAAAGAGTCATTGATGTGGACGATTCAATTAAATTGAACAAGAAAATTGCCAGATGTTGTATATCTCGACACTACAAAGATGCTGTCAAAGCACCAGAAAAAAAGCTCAACAAATGTTTGTTCATTGGTAAAATGTACCCACACAGACAAGTGCTGTGTGATGAATTGAAGAAAACCATAGAGCTGGACATAGCTCCACATGGCAGTAGCTGCTGGAATGATTACATCAACACCTTTGCATCATACCGATTCATTCTGTCACCTTACTCCAATGATAGCAACAGTTTCCATTTTAAATTCTACGAATCATTGCTGGCTGGTTCTATTCCTGTTCATCAAGTTTATGACAATACTCTGGATTTTTACACCACTGAAGCATCATACAAAGATGCCATATACTTTAAGAATGCTGAGGAAGTTGCTGAAAAAATATCCAAATGTGATTTGGAGTGCAGCTTCAACAAGCCCTGGCTGGAAGACGAACTAAAGGAATTTTTCAGTGATATGGGTGTTCAAACTGATAAACAATAGTGTATGAACACAAAAGCCCTCATCAAGACTATGGTGACCCTCGCGCATGTTAGCAAAGAGGGACACCTGGGCAGCTCATTATCAATTCTGGACATTCTCCATGTTCTGTATAAAAATTTTATATTCAACAATGAAGATAAGAACGAGTGCAATCGATTCATTTTGAGCAAAGGTCATGCGTCTCTGGCATTGTATGCT
>Ga0247834_1001015_pt1 | contig 50832 bp, 50 predicted proteins | sample LaCruzMarch2015__8_FD_187118 | JGI IMG/M metagenome (GOLD analysis project Ga0247834, IMG submission 187118) | Freshwater microbial communities from meromictic Lake La Cruz, Castile-La Mancha, Spain - LaCruzMarch2015_12m | ecosystem: Environmental > Aquatic > Freshwater > Lake | place: Spain... | reverse complement strand
CAGCCCCACGACCGTGGGCAAAGAAATGGCCAATGTGTTGATGCGCTTGCACACCGCCCGCAGCCGGGTGGCGCAGGTGCCTTTGTTGGCCAAGATGAACGGCGCGGTCGGCAACTACAACGCCCATGTGTCTGCCCGCGCCGATTTCGATTGGGAAGCGTTTGCCAAACACGTGATTGAAACCACCGACACGCCAGCCGATGCCACCGCACCGCTGGGGCTGGGCCTGCAATTTCAGCCCTACAGCATCCAAATCGAACCGCATGATTACATGGCTGAGTTGTTCGATGCGGTCGCCCGCAGCAACACCATCTTGATCGATTTGTCGCGCGATATCTGGGGCTATGTGTCTTTGGGTTATTTCAAACAGCGCCTGAAAGCCGGTGAAATCGGCTCCTCCACCATGCCGCACAAGGTCAACCCGATCGACTTTGAAAACGCCGAAGGCAACCTCGGTTTGTCCAACGCCATGCTGCGCCACTTGAGCGAAAAACTGCCGATCAGCCGCTGGCAGCGCGACCTCTCCGACAGCACGGTGCTGCGCAACATGGGCGTGGCCTTGGGCTATGCCGTGCTGGCGTATCAATCCCTGTTGCAAGGCTTGAACAAACTCGAGCTCAACCCAGACGCTTTGCATGCCGACTTGGACAAGGCCTGGGAGGTGTTGGCCGAGCCGATCCAAACCGTGATGCGCCGCTATGGCGTGGCGGGTGCGTATGAGCAACTCAAAGAAGTCACCCGTGGCCAGCGCGTCACCCGCGAAGACCTGCATGGTCTGATCCACACCTTGGCGATTCCCGCTGAAGAAAAAACCCGTCTGCTGGCTTTGACACCCGCCACCTACATTGGCGTGGCAGCGGCTTTGGCCAAGCGGGCATAAACGGGTTTGTGAAAAACCTCAGGCCTCTGTCGTTGGCCTGTTCGCCTGCACATCTGGTGCACGCTCAGCGTATTTGTTGAACCGCCACGAGTCACCGTGCAAGGTGATGCGTCGCCACACCGAGCGCTTGGCACCCGGGCTCATCTCGGTCCAGTACTGCACCTCTTCAAAAGAACGGCCACAGCCTTTGCAAATCGGGTCGCCCTGGCTGGTCGAGCAAATCGCAATGCAAGGCGTGTCTGCCGTGGTGTCATACCAAGCTTTCCAGGCGGCATAGGCCTTGGCCGGGAAGCCTTTTTCAGCGGCCTCGTCTTGGCGGTGAAAGACCATCAGCGCATACACCTCGGCCAGTGCGCGAAGCTCGGGGGCCAAGGTCACACCGTCCGTTGAAGGCTTCAAGGCCCGCCAATGGTTGATGGCCGATTCGAGGTCGGTGATGTGAATGCTGTCCATGGGGTTTCAGTTGGCGGGGCGCAGCAGTTCACGCCGCACCGATTCGAGGGCGCGCAAGCGCGAATCGATGATCGAGGATTCGAGGTTGCCCGCGCGGTCGAGCTGGCCTTGGTTGGCCAGGCTTTTGGACAGGGCTTGCGCAGCACGCAGGCGGTCAATCGCGCCCGACTCGTCCCAACGCACCGCCCGCGCCTCGGCATCAAACCGCAAGGCACGCAAAGGCTCATTGCTTTGCTGCAGCGCCTGCGCGGCCAGCTCCCACACCATGCTGTCGCGCGGGTGCTCGGCCAACCATAGCTGCAGCATGTCGCGGGCAGCTTTGGCCGCAACCGATTGCTCAAGCCCCAACTGGCACTGTGCGAGCAACACCACCCGCGGCCGGTCTGTAGGATAGGCATTCAATGCCTGCACACAGCCTTGGGGGTTGCCCAACCGGCGCTCGGTGTCTGCAGCCAACCATTGCGCGGCACGCAAGCCATCGGGGTCAGCACGGGTCACTTCAAGCAATCGGGTGATGGCTTCTCTGGCTTTGGCGGCTTGGCCTTGCTGGGCATAGGCCATGGCAGCTGCATACAGCAAGTTCACTTGCCGGCTCAAGGGCATGTCTGCGGACCAGTCGCGCTCGAGCGCCAAGCTGAGCACTTGCAGATCGTCGACACCACGCGCCATCAAAAACCGTGCACGTGCGGCCATCATCTGGTGCAACAAGCTTGTGGCCACTGGTGTAGCCGCTTGCAAGCCCATGCGAGCTTGCATGTCACCTATGCGTTCGCTGGTCAGCGGGTGACTGCGTAAATACGGGTAGCCTCCGCTGTCGTTCAAGCGAGAGGCCATACCCAGTTTTTCGAACATGCCCACCATGCCCTGCTGGGCAAAGCCGGCTTGGGTCATGACATTAAAGCCCAGGCGATCGGCTTCGCGCTCCATGTCGCGCGAGAAATTGAGCTGGCCTTGCGCCACACCTGCGGTGCCACCCATGATCAAGGCGTTGGCGGCATCCGGGCTGCGGCTGGCCGCCAGCACGCCCAGGATCATGGCACCCACCAACCACGGGGTTTGCTTGCCTTGCTGGTCTTGCATGCGGGCGATGTGGCGCTGGGTGACATGGCTCAACTCGTGGCCCATGACCGAGGCGAGCTCGTCTCGGTTGGAGACCACAGCGATCAACCCCAAGTGGACACCCATGTAGCCGCCCGGCAGCGCAAATGCGTTGACGCTTTTGTCGCGCACGAGCAGCAATTCCCAGGTAAAGGCTTCGTCCACTTCGGGCTGCAAATGGCCTATTTGCTTGGCCGCGTCTCTGAGCGAGAGCCAAATGTCTTGCAAATAGGCGATCAACACCGGGTCGTCCATGTAGTCCGCGTCGGTGACCAACTGGCGCATGATGGATTCGCCCAAGCGGCGCTCTTGCGCCAGACTCATGCCATTGCCGTCCCCGATGTTGGGCAAGCGCTGCGGATTGGCCTGCGCCTGCACACCCAAGCTTTGCAAGCTGCAAGCCATGGCCAGGGCCACAACCAGGGGGCGCAAACAGGCGACAGGGAACATGGGGTGAGCGGTTGAGGAACGTATGATGGGGAATGAGATGTTACCCCTCGGGCCGCAAGATACAGCCAGAGGTTCATTCCTTTTTTTGAAACGCTGTACAGACCATGTCACTGACCCATTTTGATGCCCAAGGCCAAGCCCAGATGGTGGACGTCGGACCGAAAACCACCACCCACCGCATCGCGGTAGCTACCGGTGAAATTCACATGCTGCCCGCCACCTTGGCTTTGATCGAAAGCGGCACCGCCAAGAAAGGCGATGTGATTGGCATTGCCCGCATCGCAGGCATCCAAGCCGCTAAGAAAACCAGCGACCTGATTCCCTTGTGCCACCCGTTGGCCTTGACCCGTGTGGCGCTTGACTTTGAGATTGGGCATGACCCAGCACGGGTGAGCTGCACCGCCACGGTGGAGACCCACGGTCAAACCGGCGTGGAAATGGAGGCGTTAACCGCCGTGAACGTGGCCCTGCTCACCATCTACGACATGTGCAAAGCGGTGGACCGCGGCATGACCATCACGGGTGTGAAGTTGTCGGAGAAGCACGGGGGCAAGAGTGGGAGTTTTGTGGCCGGATGATCACCTGCACTCCGCCGGCGCGTACTTGGCCTCTAAAGTCGCGCTGACCCCCAAGGTCAATCCTGTCGGAGTTTTGGCGCCTTTGGCCAAGCAGCGCCAGGCTACCGCCCCCTGGTCGGGCAGGCTGAAATCGGCTGTGGCGTCTGGCAATGCCGTTGCTGCCGTCACGCTGCCAGTGAAGGGCACCAACACCAAGCTTCCTTCACCTGCGGCCTTGGTGGTTGTGATGGTGACGGTGCCGTTGGTTTTGTTGATAGCGATGCTTTGGATGTTGGCGGTGGCGGCTGGCGGGTTGAAACCGGCGCTGTAACCATCGACGGAAGCGCTGCCACTGCCCAGGACATCGAGCACATTGTTTTTGGCCACCGCTGCCAAGCTCAAGCCCTCGCTCACCCGGGCTCGCACGCTGTAGTCTTGGTAAGCAGGCACGGCCAATGAAGCCAAGATGCCGATGATGGCAACCACCACCATCAACTCGATCAAGGTAAAGCCGTTTTGCGCATGCCTCGACGCTGAGGTCAACACGGCTGGTTCCAAAGGTCTGGAAGAGAGGTGGGGTGGGTGGCATGGCATGGTCAGCTCCTGTGGGGTGGGGAGCTGCCATTGTTCAAAGCCGGCGCCAGCGGGTGTGAAAGTGCGGTGGCCGATGTTTGTGAGCCGCACTTTCCCCTATGCTCAGGGGGGCAATTCGCGGTTCAGGTCTTTGGCCTGGCCCCAGCGCTTCTTGGCCTGGCCCACCATCACGACCAACAACGCACCGACCACACCCGCGGTTTGGTAAAACCAGGTTTGCACCTTGGGGGCGGCATCGCCCAACACGTCAGTGGGCACATAAGGCAGCACAGCTGGGTCGGTGACCGCCATGGTGCCAGCGATCCAACCCATCAACATGCCGCCCACCGTGACCACCCAGGGGAATCGGTCCATCAGGCGAATGACAAACGTGCTGCCCCAGACGACGATCGGGATGCTCACCAACAAACCAAACACCACCAAGGAGAGCTTGTGGTCGCCGCCACCGGCCTCGGCCGCTGCAGCCACGCCGACCACGTTGTCCACGCTCATGACCAGGTCGGCAATGATGATGGTTTTGACCGCGCCCCAGAGTTTGTCGCTGGCGTCAACTTCGTGGTCATCGTCTTCTTGGGTCAGCAACTTGATGCCGATCCACATCAGCAACACCGCACCCACCAGCTTCAAGTAGGGAATGCCGAGCAAGGTGAGGGCCACGCCAATCAAGGCCACGCGGATGATGATCGCCCCAGCGGTGCCCAGCAAAATACCACGGCGGCGCTGGTGCTCGGGCAAGCCACGGCAGGCCAAAGCGATGACGATCGCGTTGTCGCCACCCAGCAAGATGTCGATCAAGATGATCTGGCCGACGGCCAACCAAAACGCGGTGTCTTGAAACAGTTCCATTTAAAGCATGGCCTTGAGCAGCTTGCCCATTTCGGAGGGGTTGCGGGTGATTTTGAAGCCGCACTCTTCCATCACCGCCAACTTGGCCTCGGCCGTGTCTGCGCCGCCACTGATCAATGCACCGGCATGGCCCATGCGTTTGCCCGCAGGGGCGGTCACGCCCGCGATGAAGCCGACGATGGGTTTCTTCATGTGGGCTTTGCACCAGCGTGCGGCTTCGGCTTCGTCGGGGCCGCCGATTTCGCCAATCATGATGACCGCGTCGGTGTCGGGGTCGTCGTTGAAAGCGCGCATCACATCAATGTGCTTCAAACCATTGATCGGGTCGCCACCGATGCCCACGGCGCTCGATTGGCCCAAGCCGATTTCGGTGAGCTGCGCCACGGCTTCGTAGGTCAAGGTGCCAGAGCGCGACACCACACCGATGCGGCCTTTGCGGTGGATGTGGCCGGGCATGATGCCGATCTTGATTTCGTCAGGGGTGATGAGGCCAGGGCAGTTGGGGCCGAGCAGCAGGGTGCGCTTACCGCCAGCGGCTTCCTTGGCCTTCATCTTGTTGCGCACATGCAGCATGTCGCGCACAGGGATGCCTTCGGTGATGCAAATCGCCAAATCCAGGTCGGCTTCCACGGCTTCCCAAATCGCGTCTGCCGCGCCAGCAGGTGGCACATAGATCACGGAGACGGTGGCGCCTGTTTCTTGCGCGGCTTCTTTGACCGAGGCGTAAATCGGGATATTGAAAATCGATTCGCCGGCTTTCTTGGGGTTCACACCCGCCACAAAACAGTGTTTGCCGTTGGCGTATTCCTGGCACTTTTCGGTGTGGAACTGACCGGTTTTGCCGGTGATGCCTTGGGTGATGACCTTGGTGTCTTTATGGATGAAGATGGACATGATTCAAGCTTTCAATGCGGCTACGACGGCTTGCGCGGCTTCGGCCATGGTGTCGGCACTGATGATGGGCAGACCGGACTCGGCCAGCATCTTCTTGCCCAGGTCTTCGTTGGTGCCCTTCATGCGCACCACCAGTGGCACGCTCAGGTTGACTGCTTTGCAGGCGGTGATCACGCCGTGCGCGATCGTGTCGCATTTCATGATGCCGCCAAAGATGTTCACCAAAATCGCTTTGACTTTGGGGTTCTTCAACATGATCTTGAAGGCTTCAGTGACTTTCTCGGGGGTGGCGCCGCCGCCTACGTCGAGGAAGTTGGCGGGTTCTGCGCCAAACAGTTTGATGGTGTCCATGGTCGCCATGGCCAAACCTGCGCCGTTGACCAAGCAGCCGATGTTGCCGTCCAGGGAGATGTAGGCCAAATCAAACTTAGAGGCTTCGACTTCGGCCGGGTCTTCCTCGTCAAGGTCGCGAAACGCCACGATCTCGGGGTGGCGGAACAAGGCATTGCTGTCGAAATTGAACTTGGCGTCCAAGGCAATGATGTTGCCTTGGCTGTCGCGGTTGAGTGGGTTGATTTCCACCAAGGACGCATCGGTGTCCATGTAACAGGTGTAGAGCTTTTGGAACACGTCCACGGCCTGGGCAGTGGAATCGGCGGGCAAGCCAATCGCGTCGGCGATTTTTTTGGCTTGCGCGGCGCCCAAACCGGTCATCGGGTCGATCAGTTCGGTGATGATTTTCTCGGGCGTGCTGTGTGCCACTTCTTCAATGTCCATGCCGCCTTCGCTGGACGCGATGAACGCGATTTTTTGGCTGGCACGGTCGGTCACCAAGGACACGTAGTACTCTTTTTGGATGTCTGCGCCGTCTTCTATATACAAGCGGCGTACTTTTTGGCCCTCAGGCCCTGTTTGGTGGGTTTTGAGCTGCATGCCCAAAATCTCGGTGGCCAAGCGCTTGACATCGTCAATGCTCTTCGCCACTTTCACGCCGCCGCCTTTGCCGCGACCGCCCGCATGGATTTGGGCCTTGACCACCCAGACCGGGCCCCCCAATTTTTGAGCCGCCTCGACCGCCTCTTGCACCGTGAAGGCCGCGATGCCGCGTGGCACGGGCACACCAAATTGACGCAAGATATTCTTGCCTTGGTATTCGTGGATTTTCATGAAATCTCGCTTTCTATTCAGCGTCAGGGGCCGCTGGTTCTATGCCTCAAACCCTGTGTGGGCTGAACTGGCACGAAATGTATCATGTTGCAATGCATCAAGAGCACTTCTAGACGCAGACATGACAGCGGCCTGACACCGCTGATTCAGGCTTGTTTTGACCGAAAGTAATCGCATGGCAAAGGTTTTTATCGATGGCGAGGCCGGCACCACCGGGCTGCAAATCCGCGAACGTTTGGCACGGATGCCGCAAGTGGAGGTGGTGAGCATCGATCCGGCACTTCGCAAGGACCCGGGGGCCAAAAGCGCCTTGATGGCGGGTGTTGACCTGGTGATCCTGTGCTTGCATGATGACGCCGCGCGTGAATCGGTCGCCATGATCGACGCCATGCAAGACCACCAGCCCCGCATCATTGACGCGTCCACTGCGCACCGCACCCAATCTGATTGGGTGTATGGATTCCCAGAGTTGGCTGTGGGCCAAGCTGCGCTGCTGCGCCAAGCGCAGCGGGTCGCCAACCCGGGTTGCTACGCCACCGGTGCGATTGCCTTGATTCGCCCATTGATCGATGCCGGCTTGATCCCACCCGACTTCCCCTTGAGCCTGCCTTCGGTCAGCGGCTACTCGGGTGGTGGTCGCACCATGATCGAGTCTTACGAAGCTGGGCAAGCGCCTTTGTTTGAAACCTATGCCCTGGGCCTGTCGCACAAACACATCCCAGAGATCATGCACTGCACCGGGTTGACCTGCCGCCCTTTGTTTGTGCCCAGTGTAGGCAACTTTGCCCAAGGCATGATCGTGCAGATGCCTTTGCATCTGGCGGCCCTGCCCGGCCAACCGGCTGCGGCTGATTTGCATGCCGCTTTGTCAGCGCACTACGCCCAAACCAATGACCCCGCCAATCCCTGTGTGAAGGTGTTACCGCCCACCGCAGATTTCAAGCTCGACGCAACCGCCTTGAACGACACCAACGGGATGGAGCTGCGTGTGTTTGCCAACGATTCACACGGGCATGCGGTGTTGATGGCGCGTCTGGACAACCTGGGCAAGGGCGCCAGTGGCGCGGCGGTGCAGAACCTGCAGTTGATGCTTGGGGTTTGAGGCGCTGCGCCGCTGACTATGCTTCCTCGACGCCTGCCACCACCTGCTTGACCACATCGCTGGCGAAACCACGGGTGGCCAAGAACCGTGCCTGGCGGTTGCGGGTGGCCGCGTCTTGCGCGACATGGCCGAATTTTTTCTGCCACACCGCACGTGCCCGGGCCAACTCGGTCCCTTTGAGGTCAGCCATGGTCTGCGCCACCAACTCAGGCGAGACACCCTTGGCTTGCAGCTCTTGGCGCAAGCGCATGCCACCCCATTTGTCTGCCCGGCGGTTGACCAAGGTTTCGGCGACACGGGTGTCGTCGAGCAAACCCTTGGCCTCGAGCTGTGCCAAGGCTTGCTCGACCTGTTCAGGGCTGGCGTCTTCGCTGGCGAGCTTGTCTTGCAAGGCTTGGCGCGAGTATTCGCGCTGGGCTAAGAGACTCACTGCACGGGCTTTGACCGAGGTGATTTTGCCCGGCAGTTTGTCTGAGGTGCTGGCAGGCGCTGGCGTTTTGGCGCGCAACAAATCTGCCAAGCCAGTCGCGTCGGCAGGGACTTGCGCCCCGCCTTGGATGACTTTGAAAGGCCAACTCACCGTGGTGGGCCTCATTTGACTGCTTGCAACTTGACGTCTTCCAGCTCTTGCGCGAGCAAGGGTATGCCCAAGGACTCGCGCACTTTGTTTTCAATCTCGAAAGCGAGCTCGGGGTTCTCACGCAAAAACTCACGCGAGTTGTCTCGGCCCTGCCCGATTTTTTCGCCCTGGTAGGCATACCAAGCGCCAGACTTGTCGACGATTTTGGCGATCACGCCCATGTCGATGATTTCCCCTTGGCGGCTGATGCCTTCGCCAAACAAGATGTCGAACTCGGCGGTCTTGAAAGGCGGCGCGACTTTGTTTTTGACCACCTTGACTTTGGTTTCGTTGCCAATGGCTTCCTCGCCTTTTTTGATGGTACCGGTGCGGCGAATGTCCAAACGCACAGAAGCATAGAACTTGAGCGCGTTGCCGCCAGTGGTGGTTTCAGGCGAGCCGAACATGACACCGATCTTCATGCGGATTTGGTTGATGAAGATGACGGTGCAATTGGTTTTTTTGATGTGCGCGGTGAGTTTGCGCAGGGCTTGGCTCATGAGACGGGCTTGCAGGCCGGGCAAGGAGTCGCCCATTTCGCCTTCCAACTCAGCTTTGGGGGTGAGGGCGGCCACCGAGTCAATGACGATCAGGTCGACCGCGCCAGAGCGCACCAGACTGTCGACGATTTCCAGGGCTTGCTCGCCGGTGTCGGGTTGGCTGATCAGCAGGTCTTGCAGGTTGACACCGAGCTTTTGGGCGTATTGCACATCCAGCGCGTGCTCGGCATCGACAAACGCGCAGGTGCCGGCTTGCTTTTGCATTTCGGCGATGACTTGCAGGGTGAGGGTGGTTTTGCCGGAAGACTCCGGGCCGTAGATCTCAATGACCCGACCGCGTGGCAAACCGCCCACGCCCAAAGCCACGTCCAAACCGAGCGAGCCGGTCGATACCACTTGGATGTCCTCGATGGCCTCGCCCTCGCCCAATCGCATGATGGTGCCTTTGCCAAACTGTTTTTCAATTTGGGCCAATGCGGCTTGCAAGGCCTTGGCTTTTTCGCCGGCGGCGGCGATGCTTTTGACGTTGTCCATGAAAATCTCCTTGTGGGTCAATGGGTTGTGGTGTTCATTCCAAGCTGTTGCTAAGCACAGGCTGGATGCTTGAACAGTACTTTATCTTAGAATATCAATCTGTAAACCCCTTTTTTGGTCAGTTTGCCTTACTATATACACATGTCCTTTAACCTCCTTCCCTCGGCGCATGACTGGCGTCAAGCCCACCTCGGGCGGCTGCTGGGCCACGCGATGCGCCGCTTTGACGAGCGGGTGCTGCAGTTGATGGCGCAACATATCGAGGTGCCACTGGCGCTGGCGAATTTGGCCGCGCGCGACAAGGTGAGTGCAGCCCATATCCACATCACCCGGCACCTGCCGTTGGAGGGCGCACGCCTGAACGACTTGGCACTGATGGCGGGCATGAGCAAACAGGCGATGGGCGACCTGGTCACGCAGTGCGAGGCCTGGGGCTTGGTGGCGCGCGGGCCGGATGGGCGAGACAGCCGTGCCAAGCGCATCATGTTCACCGACACTGGCTTGGCCTGGCTGCGCGCTTTTGAGCAAGCGGTGGCCCAGGCCGAGGAAGAGTTTGTGCAGGCCGTGGGCAAGGATGTGGCCACCGTGGTCAGCTTGGGACTGGAGGCCTATGCCAATGGCTATCGTTAACCCCATGCCCACGCCTGAAGGGGCAAAATTTGCATGCCTGCACCCTAGAATGATTTGACAGCGTTTGTTTCGCTGGGGAGAGCGTGCATGCGCATACTGATTGCCGAAGATGACCAGGTGTTGGCCGATGGTTTGTTGCGCACCCTGCGCGCATCCGGCGCAGCTGTGGACCATGTCGCCAGCGGCAGCGAGGCCGATGCTGCCCTCATGACTTCCAACGAATTCGATTTGTTCATCCTCGATTTGGGTCTGCCAAAAATGCATGGCCTCGAAGTCCTCAAGCGCCTGCGCTCACGGGGCAGCAGCATGCCGGTGCTGATCCTGACCGCCGCCGATAGCGTGGACGAGCGGGTCAAAGGCCTGGACTACGGCGCGGACGACTACATGGCCAAGCCGTTTTCCTTGCAAGAGCTCGAAGCCCGGGTGCGTGCGCTGACACGCCGTGGCATGGGCAGCACCACGGCCACCATCAAACACGGCCCCTTGGTGTATGACCAAGCCGGGCGCATGGCTACGATCGATGGACGCATGGTCGAGCTGTCAGCCCGCGAGCTGGGTTTGCTGGAAGTGTTGTTGCAACGCGTGGGCCGCTTGGTCAGCAAAGACCAGTTGGTCGAGCGTTTGTGCGAGTGGGGCGAAGAGGTCAGCAACAACGCGATCGAGGTCTATATCCACCGGCTACGCAAAAAGATCGAGAAAGGCCCGATCCGCATCGCCACAGTGCGCGGTTTGGGCTACTGCTTGGAAAAAATCGCGCACCCACCTGCCTGAGATGTTGACGCCGACACACTCTGTATGGTGAAGCTGTTTCAACGCCGCCAAAACTCGCTGTTTGGTGAAATCCTTGACTGGATGCTCACCCCGTTGCTGCTGCTGTGGGCAGTCACCTTTGGCCTGACTTGGCTGGTGGCTGAGGGCATTGCCCGGGTGCCGTTTGACCGCGGCTTGGGGCACAACGCCAGGGCATTGGCGCAACTGGTTCAAATCGACCAGCGCCAGGTGGCTTTTCAACTGCCGCACCCTGCCCGTGAGATTTTGCATGCCGACGAAACTGACCAGGTCTACTACCAGGTGCTGGGCAGCCAAGGGGAGTTCTTGAGCGGCGAAGCCCTGTTGCCGTTGCCACAAGACGATGAGAAGCTGGTCACCGATGAACTCCACATACGCGACGACACCTTCAAAGGCACGCCCATCCGTGTGGCCTACATCTGGGTGCGGGTGCAAGCACCCCAGGCTCGACCGGCATTGGTGCAGGTGGCCGAAACCCTGGAGAAGCGGTCGGTGTTGGCCAGTGAAATCATCCAAGGGGTGATGCTGCCGCTGTTTGTCATCTTGCCCTTGGCGGTGTTGTTGGTCTGGTTGGCGCTGGCGCGGGGTATCCAGCCGCTGAACCAACTCGAGGAGCGGATTCGGCAACGCAAACCAGACGACATGAGCCCGATCGACGAAAGTGTGGTGCCCACCGAAGTGTTGCCCCTGGTGTCATCCATCAATGACTTGCTGACCCGACTCAAGGACTCGATCGCCACCCAAAAACGGTTTTTGGCCGATGCCGCACACCAGCTGAAAACCCCTTTGGCAGGCCTGCGCATGCAAGCCGACTTGGCGCAGCGCACCGAGGCCAATGCAGATGAACTCAAGCAATCACTCAAACACATCGGCCGCGCCAGCATGCGCGCGACCCACACGGTCAATCAGCTGCTGGCATTGGCACGGGCTGAAAGCAGCGGCGCCCCGATCGCCAAGCAAACCTGCGATTTGGCTGCCCTGACCATGGAGGTGGTGAAGGATTCCTTGCCCCGCGCCATGGAACGCCATTTGGATTTGGGTTTTGAAGGCCCGGAGACCCAGCGTGCGCTGATTTTGGGCAATCCCACCTTGCTCAAAGAGATGGTGCGCAACTTGATTGACAACGCGATCAACTACACCCCTTCCTCGCCTCACCAACCAGGCATGGTCACCGCCCGGGTCAGGGAATCAGCCGCGGGCGTCTGGCTGCTCGAGGTCGAGGACTCAGGCCCTGGCATTCCTGAGGCTGAAAGAGAGCGGGTTTTTGAGCCTTTTTACCGGGCCTTGGGGACCGAGGCCGATGGCTCGGGCTTGGGCTTGGCCATCGTGCAAGAAATCGCTGACAAACACCTGGCCAAGGTCAGCTTGGGTGATACCCATTCCGGCCAAAACCCGCCAGGTACTTGTTTTTCGATTGCCTTTGATGCCCTGCCTTCCAACCCACACTGATAGCGCCAATCATGAAAACCAAACTTGTTCATTTCTTCACCTTGTTGTTCCTGACCCCCCCCTTGTATGCCGCATGTCCGAGCGATGCGCAAATTGATGCCTTCCTAAGCGACTTCAGCAAACGCCAACTCAGCGTCGGCTTTGGCAACGACATCACGACCGAGGATGCGCATTGCGCCAAGCACAAACTGGCCGCGAAATTGCCCTTGCACCTGGGCGAGCGCATTGGCTACAAGGCGGGCTTCACCAGCCCCGCGTCCCAAAAGAACTTTGGCATGGACGGGCCGCAATGGGCCTACATGTTCAGCCGCAACATGGTGGACATCATTGCCGTGGTTCCTGCGCAGTTTGGCGCACGCCCGACCTTCGAGGCCGATTTGCTGGTGGAGGTGAAAAGCCCGGCCTTGGCAGACGCCACCACGCCGTTGGAGGCACTGGCCAGCTTGGAGTCGGTCATTCCCTTTTTGGAGCTGCCCGACTTGATGGTGGCAGGCAAGTTCTCAGGCAACGCCTTGCTGGCCGCCAACCTGGGCTTTCGAGGCGGTGTGCTGGGCGCGCAAGTCCCGGTGCAGCAGACCCAAGCCTTTGTGGACGCGTTGGCGAACATGACCGTGGTGATGAGCGACCAAGGCCCCAAGCCCCAGGAATTTGGACGGGCCAAGGGCAGTGACTTGTTGGGCCACCCCTTGAATGCCGCCGTTTGGCTTGCCAAGGTGCTCAAGAAAGAAGGTATCAGCCTGAAAAAAGGCGACTTGTTGAGCCTGGGCGGATTTTTGCCACCCGTGCCCACCCAATCGGGCATGCAAATTCAATTGCAATACATCGGCTTGCCAGGCGACCCGTCTGTATCGGTGAGCTTTAACTGAGCAGCTGGCGGCTGTCGCTGCCAAAAATCACCACATGGTCGGCCTGCAAACGGATGCCGATCCATTCGCCGAGGTGGTGGTCATGGTGACTGGGCACATGGGCCATGACGGTTTGCCCACTCGCCAAACGCAGGGTGTACAAAAACTCTGAGCCGCGAAAGGTTTTGCGGATGATTTCGGCCTTCACCTCTGCTTCATCGTCATGCACGATGTCATCGGCGCGCAGCAACACATCGCATTCGCCTGCGTTGCCGGTGGGCAGTGGGGGCAAATCATCGGCCACGTCATGCAACAAGCCCAACGGGGTGTGCAAGACCATGGTGGCGCCTTCGCGCTGCGCTTGGGCCGGGGCAAACACCCCATGCCCAATGAACTCAGCGACAAAGCGGGTGCTGGGTCGGTGGTAGAGCTGGTAGGCGTCATCCCATTGGTGCAAACGACCTTGGTGCATCACCCCAATGACATCGCCCAGCGCAAAGGCTTCCATCTGGTCATGGGTGACAAACAAGGCGGTGATCTGCGCCTTTTTCAAAATATCCCGCAGTTCGTGGGCGAGGCGCTCGCGCAAATCGACATCCAGGTTGGAGAAAGGCTCGTCCAACAACAACAAATGGGGCTCCGGTGCCAACGCGCGCGCCAACGCCACCCGCTGTTGTTGGCCGCCTGAGAGTTCATGCGCATAGCGCTTGCCCATGGCATCGAGCCCCACCAGGGTGAGCATGTCGCTGACCCGGGCCTGGCGTTTCGCCGCTGGCCAATCTGCCAACCCAAAGGCCAGGTTTTGGGCCACATTGAGATGCGGGAACAAGGCATAGTCCTGGAACACCATGCCGATGCGCCGCTGTTCAGCAGGCACATGGCTGGATTCACTGCTGAAGAGTTGCTCCCCCATGCGTATGTTGCCAGCCCGGATCCGCTCCAAACCTGCCACGGCGCGCAACAAACTGGTCTTGCCACAGCCAGAGGGCCCGATCAGCACGCCCATTTGACCCATGGCCAAGCCAAAGCTCACGCGGTCAACCGCTGGCTGCGCGCGCCCTGGGTAATGCATTTCTAAATCAGACACTTGGAGAAACATGGGTTCCATTGTAGGCAGGGCGGTCTGGCAAGGCGTCTGCCTACAATCTGCGCTCTCTCTCAGCAGCCAGTTGCACTGGCACCCCCTATGCCATTGACCGCCTTGGTTCGACTGCTTGTGACCCTCCTGCTGGCCCTGCCGGTGCTGATGGTGTTGGCTGCATGGTTGCAATGGGACGCCCAATCAGCCGAGGTGCTCCATGCCTTGTCTCAAACGGTTTTACCTGACTACATCGGCAGCAGTCTGGCCCTGTGCCTGTGGGTCAGCCTGGGGGTGATCAGCATGGGCAGCGTGAGCGCGGCGGCGGTCACTTTGTTTGATTTTCCTGGGCGACAAACCTTGAGCTGGGCGCTGCTCTTGCCACTGGCCATGCCGGCCTATGTGGTGGCCTATGCCTACACCGATTTTTTGCAGTACAGCGGGCCGTTGCAAACCAGCATGCGCTCGTTTTGGGGCCTGCAAGGCGCCTTGTGGCCGGACGTGAGAAGCCTTTGGGGGGCTGCTGTGGTGTTGAGTTGCAGTCTCTATCCTTATGTTTACCTGCTCACCCGCACCGCCTTGGCAGACCGGGCGCCGCAGTTGATGGAGGCGGCGCGGTTGCTGGGCGCGGGTTTGAGCCGCCGGATTTTCCGTGTCGCTTTGCCGCTGGCGCGCCCTGCGATTGCAGCGGGCGTGGCCTTGGCGCTGATGGAAACCTTGGCCGACTTTGGGGTCAGCAGTTATTTCGGCATCCAAACATTCACTGCTGGCATTTACAAAGCCTGGCTGGTGATGGACAACCGCTGGGCAGCCGCCCAGCTGTCTACCTTCCTGCTGCTCATGGTTGCCTTGGTTTTGTTGCTCGAGCAGCGGGCGCAGGCCCGTTTGCGCTTTGTCAGCAGCCGAGCAAGCGGCCAAAGCCATGAATCTCAGCCTTTGCAGCTCAGGGGTTGGCATGCCGGCTTGGCCATTTTCCTGTGCCTGATGCCAATCCTGCTGGGCTTTGTTTTGCCCCTGGCCATCATGGGCCATGCCCTGTGGCAAAGCAGTCTTTACCAACCCCTGCCATGGTGGGACTTTGCCCATTGGGTCTGGAACAGTTTGCGCCTGGGTGCGGTCACGGCAGTATTGGCTGTGGCCATCGCCCTGATGCTCGCCCACAGCGTTCGAATGCAGCCAAGCTTTTGGCGTAGGTTTTCAACCCAGCTGGTGGGTCTGGGCTATGCCGTGCCCGGGGTGGTGATCGTGGTGGGTTTGTTGCTGCCGGTGGCTTGGCTCCAATCGCAATGGCCCAACAGCCAAGTGGGCTACTGGTTAACAGCCACGGTGCTGGGTCTGGTATGGGCCTACTTGGTGCGCTTCATTGCCGTGGCTTTGCAAAGCGTGCAAAGCGGGTATGCCCGCATCTCCAGCAGCACGGATGAGTCTGCTCGCATGTTGGGTATCGCTGGCTGGTCGCTGTTTGCCCGGGTGCATTGGCCGCTGATGACCCGCGCCAGCGCGGCCGCTTTGCTGTTGGTCTGGGTCGATGTCATGAAAGAGCTGCCGGCCACCTTGGTCTTGCGTCCGTTCAACACAGACACCTTGGCCGTGGTGGCCTACCAACTGGCGCGCGATGAGCGCTTGGGTGAAGCAGCATTGCCCTCGTTGGCCCTGGTCTTGGTGGGCCTGATACCGGTCCTGATGCTCAGCAAAACATTGCGCAAATCCACTTGAATCGCAGGGCATTTGAATCTCATCAAATGCGAATCATTCTTATTGGATTTAAAATCACATTTTCCTTACCTAAAAGTTTGACATGCTGACTTGCCAATGGACTCTTACACATGGCTGGCGAGGCTGGTTGCTGGTCAGTGCTTTACTGGCTGTCCTGCCTGCGGCCTGGGCGGAAGAACCGGTGCTCAACCTCTACTCGGCCAGGCATTACGCCACCGACGAAGCGCTCTACAACGACTTCACCCAAGCCACCGGCATTCGCATCAACCGGGTTGACGCGGATGATGCGGGGATTTTGGCCAGGCTCAAAGCCGAGGGTTCGGCCTCCGCGGCCGATGTGATTTTGTTGGTTGATGCCACCCGCTTGTGGAAGGGTGAAATAGACGGTCTGTTTGCATCGGTGAAATCGCCCTTGCTGCTCAAAGCTGTGCCAGAAAACCTGCGGGCCAAAGAACGCCCTGAGGGCACCGCCTGGTTTGGTTTGTCCACCCGGGCGCGCGTCATCTTGTACGACAAGCAAAAAGTCAACCCCAGCGAGGTTGATACCTACGAAAAACTGGCCGATCCGCGCAACCGGGGCCGCTTGTGTGTGCGCTCGGGCTCACACCCCTACAACCTCTCGCTGTTTGGCGCCATGCTCGAACACCTCGGAGCGCCTGCCACGGAAACTTGGCTCAAGGGTCTGATGCGCAACATGGCCCGCAGCCCAAAGGGCGGCGATACCGATCAAATCAAAGGGGTGGCCAGTGGTGAGTGTGGGGTGGCCTTGGCCAACTCCTACTATGTGGCGCGATTGATGCGCAGCAACACGCCCGAGGACCGGGCCGTGGTTGAGCGCATTGGCGTGGTGTTTCCCAACCAAGCCAGCTGGGGTACCCACATGAACATCGCTGGCGGGGCGGTCGCTCGACACGCCAAGCACCCTGGCAATGCGGTCTCATTTTTGAACTACCTGGTCAGCCCGCATGCCCAAAAATATTTCGCCGATGGCAACAACGAGTGGCCGGTGGTCAAAGGCATTCCCATGACCAACCCGGCTTTGTCTGCCATGGCTGGGCGTGGGTTCAAAAGCGAGCAACTGCCCACCAGCCTGGTGGGTATGAATCAAATCAAGGTTCAGCAAATGCTCGACCGGGTCGGCTTTCGTTGAATCAAGGTGGGGACAGCCGGGGCTGCAATTGCAAGGCCTCGGGCATGACCTGCTCTTGCACCCGCTCGGGTTCGCGGGGCTCGTCTGGGCCAAACCCCAACACACGCAAGTGCCCGTTGGACCATGCCCAGATCCACAGGTTAAGCAACAGCAACAGGCCGCACACATGGGGCCAGTATTTCCTCATGCCAATGCCCCCAAGCGCACACTGACCTCGTCGCTCGACACGGCCAGCCGGCCTTGCGGGGTGTCGATCTGCAGCACGCCTTGCGCGTCCACACCGGCACCCACGCCCTCAACCCCATTGGACAGCCTGATGGTCTGCCCCGCCAACAGGTCACGCCGCGCAAACGCGGTGCGCAGCGGCGCAAAGCCAGTTTGTGCAAAGCGGTCGAGCGCATCCACCAAGGGCAGCAGCAAGGTTTGCAAGGTATTGGCCACCGTGGCCTGCGGTTGCACTTCGCACCAAGCAGCAGCGGGCATCGAGAGCGATGCCGCTGTTGGCGGATGCAAGTTGATACCCACGCCAATCACCAGATAGCGGGCCGACTTGGCGCCATCGAGCATCGCGGTTTCAAGCAAGATGCCGCCGAGCTTGCGGGCTTGCTGGACGGGCCCCAGCCACAGGTCGTTGGGCCACTTCAAGCCCAAACCGTGTTGCTGATGGGGGTCCAGGCTGTTGACCAAGCTCAAGCCCACGGCCAAGGACAGGCCAGACCATTGGAACGGGTTGAGCTCGAGCCCCAAGGAGAACATCAGGGCTTGCCCGCGTTGGCTTTGCCACTGGCGGCCCAAGCGGCCACGACCAGCGGTTTGTTGCTCGGCAATCAGCAAGGTAGAGGCGGTGTCGCCCCGGCGAGCGCGGCGCATGAGCTCGCTGTTGGTTGAATCCACCTCGGTCAAGGTCTCGATCAACCAATGGGCGGGCAACAAGGCTTCAGTCCTTGGGCGACAACAGGGTGCCGCGGCAGGCTTTGGCGCCGCAGCGGCAAGGGTAGTCGGCCAGCAGCGCTGGGGTGTAGGGCTCGTCAATCACCAAGCCGTAGTCGTAATTGAGCTCTTCACCGGCCTTCAATTTACGCAGGGTGCGGATGAAGATTCGGCCCCCCGCCTCGTCTGCTTCACAATTGGGCTCGCAGGCATGGTTGATCCAGCGCGCGTCATTGCCACCGTAAAGCGCGTCAATGACGTGTTTTTTGTCAATGTGAAAGTAGAAGGTGTGGTTGGGGTCTTTGGGATCGTGGGGATGGCGCTTGAGCGCTTTTTTCCAGCTGATGACCTCACCGATGTATTCGATGATGATCTCGCCTTTGGCGATCGGCACCAGGGCAAACACCCCTTTGCCATGCACGCCTGAGCGCCGTACTTCAATGCGTTTGCCGCTGGCAGGGGCTGGGATGGTGGAAGTCAAGTTGAAAACTCTGGTAAGTTGAATGCGGACATGTGCGCGCATGCGCGCGAGACGACGAATTGTAAGCAAGGAATATTTGCATGAGTAAAACACTGGTCATCGCTGAGAAGCCCTCCGTGGCACAAGACATCGTGCGCGCCTTGACGCCCACGGCAGGCAAGTTTGAAAAGCACGACGATCATTTTGAGAGCGACGGCTATGTGGTCACCAGTGCCGTGGGTCACTTGGTGGAAATCCAAGCGCCCGAAGAGTATGACGTCAAGCGCGGCAAATGGAGCTTTGCCCATCTGCCGGTCATCCCGCCCTACTTCGATTTGAAGCCGGTGGAAAAAACCAAATCGCGTTTGGCCGCGGTGGTCAAGCAAGCCAAGCGCAAAGATGTGAGCGCCATCATCAACGCCTGTGACGCGGGCCGCGAAGGTGAGCTCATCTTCCGTTTGATCGAGCAGTACGCTGGGGGCAAAAAGCCTTTGGACAAACCGGTGAAACGCCTGTGGCTGCAATCGATGACCCCGCAAGCCATCCGCGACGGCTTTGGCAGCTTGAGAAGCGCCGCCCAAATGCAAGGATTGGCCGATGCGGCACGCTGCCGCTCCGAGGCCGATTGGTTGGTGGGCATCAACGGCACCCGCGCCTTCACCGCGTTCAATTCGCGCGACGGCGGTTTTTTCCTCACCACCGTCGGTCGGGTGCAAACGCCCACCCTCAGTGTGGTGGTCGAGCGCGAAGAGCTGATTCGCAAATTTATCAGCCGAGACTACTGGGAAATCCACGCGGGTTTTGCAGCCCAAGCAGGCGCCTATGCGGGCAAATGGTTCAACCCCACGCACAAGGCCAACGCTGATGACAAAGAGATCAAGGAAGACCGGGTCTGGAGCTTGGCCGAGGCGCAAGCGATTGCGCAAGCGGTGCAAAACCAAACGGCTACCGTTACCGAAGAAAGCAAGCCCAGCAGCAAGGGCAGCCCCGGTTTGTTCGACCTGACCACCTTGCAACGCGAAGCCAACGGCCGCTTTGGTTTCTCGGCCAAAACCACGCTGTCGCTGGCGCAAAGCCTGTATGAGCGCCACAAGGCCCTGACCTACCCACGGACCGATTCCAAGCACCTGCCTGAAGACTATTTGCCCACGGTGAAAGAGACCATGCAAATGCTGGCCAACAGCAAGATGGGGCACTTGGCCCCGTTTGCCAAAACCGCCATCGCGCAGGGCTACATCAAGCCCAGCAAAAAAGTGTTCGACAACAGCAAGGTCAGCGATCACTTTGCGATCATCCCCACTTTGGAAGCGCCCAGCGGTTTGTCAGACGCCGAGCAAAAACTCTACGACTTCGTGGTGCGCCGCTTCATCGCCGTGTTCTATCCACCCGCGCAGTTCATGGACACCATCCGCATCAGCCAAGTCGCCGCTGCGGGCAAAACCCACCACTTCAAAACCACGGGGCGTGTGCTGGTCGAGCCCGGTTGGCAAGCCATTTATGGCAAAGAAGTGGACGAAGAAGAAGACAAAGAATCCGGCAAGATTTTGGTCAAACTGAATGCGGGCGAACAACCCAAAGTGAGCGAGGCCGAGCCCAAGGCCCTGAAAACCCGCCCCCCTGCGCGCTACACCGAGGCCACCTTGTTGGGTGCCATGGAAAGCGCGGGCAAGCAGGTGGAGGACGATGAGCTGCGCGAAGCGATGCAAGAAAAAGGCTTGGGCACACCAGCGACCCGCTCGTCGATCATCGAAGGCTTGCTGAATGAAAAATACATGCTGCGCGATGCCCGCGAATTGATCCCCACGGCCAAAGCCTTTCAGTTGATGACGCTGTTGCGCGGTTTGGGTGTTGAAGAGTTGTCACGCGCCGACCTGACCGGCGACTGGGAGTTCAAGCTGTCGCAAATGGAAAAAGGCCAGCTGTCGCGCGAAGCCTTCATGCAAGACATCGCCGAGATGACCGGGCGCATGGTGAAAAAAGCCAAGGAATACGACCGCGACACCATCCCCGGGGACTACGCCACCCTGACCACCCCCTGCCCCACTTGCGGCGGCGTGGTGAAAGAAAACTACCGCCGCTACACCTGCATCGGCTTGCCCGGTGCCGTGGCCAAGACCAACGCAGAAGGTGAGATTGAAGGTCCAGGCTGCGGCTTCTCGTTTGGCAAAACACCGGCTGGCCGCACCTTCGAGCCCGCTGAAGTTGAGCAGTTTTTGCACGACAAAAAAATCGGCCCGCTGGAAGGCTTCCGCTCCAAAGCCGGTTGGCCGTTCACCGCCGAGATCGCTTTGAAATACAACGAAGAAGAAAAAAACTGGAAGCTGGAGTTCGACTTTGGCGAAGACAAAAACGCCGAGAGCGGCGAGATCGTGGAATTTGGTGAGGCTGAAACTTTAGGCGCTTGCCCCAAGTGCGGCAGTGCGGTGTATGAACACGGCGCCAACTACCTGTGCAACAAAGCCGTGCCCACCAACGCCCAACCCACGCCCAGCTGCGACTTCAAAACCGGCCGCGTCATCTTGCAACAGGTGATCGAGCACGATCAGGTGAAAAAGCTGCTCGCTGAGGGCAAAACCGATTTGTTGGAGAAATTTGTGTCCAACAAAACCCGCCGCGCCTTCAAGGCTTACCTGACCTACGACGCTGAGGCTGGCAAGGTGAGCTTTGCTTTCGAGCCGAGCAAATACCCCCGCAAAGGCGGCAAAACCCCCACCACTGCAGCCCTGGCCAAGGCCGCTGGCAAAACCCTGCCCGGCAAGAAAACACCTGCTGCGAAAAAAGCTGCCGCCAAAGCGGACAAGGAAGCCAAACCCAAAAAGCCACGCAAGCCCGCCGAAGGCAAAGCGCCCAGCGCCGCCTTGGCCGCGGTCATCGGCTCAGATGCTGTCGCCCGCACCGAGGTGATGAAAAAGCTGTGGGACTACATCAAAGAACAGGGCCTGCAAGACCCGAAAGACAAACGCACCATCCACGCCGACGCCAAGCTCAAAGCGGTGTTTGGCAAGGACTCGGTGGGGATGTTTGAGATTGCGGGCTTGATTGGGCCGCATTTGAGTTGAAGCCCGCACGCTCCAGCCTCCATTTATTTCAGTAGCTCTCTGACTCGGTCCATGACCTTCAAGGCGCTGTTATCCAGTCTGGAAAAGGCAAACCATTTGTGACCCAAGTCTTTCAGTGAAGCTCCCAAGTGATAAACGCTGCTTGTATCCAAAATGAGGAAGCGGTCGTGGCTCAGGCTAAATTCAATGGCTTTGACAGGTGGATATTGGGCGTTGTGCCGATCAAGATCGTTTTGCAATGACCGGCTGACTTTCTTGCACAAAATAGTGGCTGTCACACCCTCTGCACGTTTATCAAGTTGTTCTAGAACGCGGTCATCGACATAGTTATCAATCAATACGATGGATTGCTTGGCTTGGCGCAATAGATCGTTAATGAAGCGGTATGCCTCAAATATCTGTCCTTCAAAAAAACACCCCTTGTGCAGGTTTGAGCTTGTTTTTATCAGCCAGTTCAGTGAATACTTTTTCAAATTTGGTGTGCGTGTCTTGCGCCAGCGCCAAATGATGAATCTCCAGAGCATCCATGCGTTGCAGCAAAGCCCCGTTTGTTTGAACGAACTGCCGCATGGCCACAAACGCATTCATGATGGAAATGCTGGTTTGGATAGCCGTTTGGCTGCGTAAGACCGCGGACAACATTGCCACGCCCTGCTCAGTGAATGCATGGGGCAGGGTGCTGGAATGTTTGAGCCTGTTGAACCGGTCACAGTTTGTGACCAGTTCGTTTTTTTCTTCCAAGCTGAGCTGTAATTTAAAACCTTGCGGAAACCTCTCTGTATTTCGTTGAACCGCCTGATTTAGCGCTTTGGTTGTGACGCCATAAAGAGTTGCCAAGTCCGTATCGATCAATACAGGCGAAGACCTGAGCGTCAGGATCAGGCTACTGACCGAATCATCTGCATTTGCATTTGTAGATTTGATGATCTTTCCAACCATCTCAGCACCTTTCCACGAGGTTCAAAGTAGCACCGAGCAAATTCAAACAAGTTTGAATACTAATTATTAAATTTTGTTAAATACTCATCTATTTATTCATTAATAGAATTTATTGCCGCTCGTTCAACAACCCAACCCAGCTTTGTCGCAACACCCCGCCAACCAAGAACAGCTCTTAAAGCCACACGGCCTGGGGGCCTTTTTGTGAGCGAAAGACCAGCAAAAAGGGCCCCCATGGCGGGTGGCTTGGGCGGGACTTCCTAAACGGCTTTGGCGTGACTTCAAAACCGCGTCCTCCGGTCAAACCAGACCTGCCAACTGCAACACCCTTGGAAACCAAGCGCCAAAGACCATCCGCATACAATGCCCGGTTGCCTTCTAAGGAGAATTTTTGTGCTGATGTCCTCTGCTTTCGCCCAAACCGCCCCTGCTGCCACTGGTGGCAGCGACCTTGGTTCGTCCCTCATGAGTATGTTGCCCTTGGTGCTGATGTTCGTGGTGCTGTATTTCGTCATGATCCGCCCGCAAATGAAACGCCAAAAAGAGCTCAAAGCCATGCTCGACGCTTTGGGCAAGGGGGATGAAGTGGTCACCACCGGCGGCATGATGGGCAAGATCAGCCAGTTGGGTGACCATCAAATTGGCTTGGATGTGGGCAATGGCATGACGCTGCAGCTGCAGCGCTCTGCCGTGGTCCAGGTGCTACCCAAAGGCTCGATCAAATCTTTATGAACCGCTACGCACTTTGGAAATACCTGGTCCTCTTGACCGCGGTGTTGCTGGGCACGCTGTACACGCTGCCGAATTTTTTTGGTGAAGCGCCCGCGGTGCAGGTCTCGCCTGCCCGCGCAAGCGTCAAACTTGACTTGTCCGTGCAATCCAAGCTTGAACAGGCCCTGAAAGCCGCCAACCTCACGCCCTCTTCTATGGCGCTGGAGACCAACTCCCTCAAACTGCGTTTTGAAAACACCGACGAACAACTGCAAGCCAAAGATGTGGTTCAGCAGACACTGAACACCGATGCGGCCAATCCCTCGTTTGTGGTCGCGCTCAACCTGATTCCCCGCACGCCTGCCTGGCTCAGCAGCTTGAATGCCGCACCCATGTACCTTGGCCTGGACTTGCGCGGTGGCGTGCACTTCATGCTGCAGGTCGACATGCAAGCGGCCTTGACCAAAAAAGCCGAGTCCCTGGCTGGCGAATTGCGCACGGCCTTGCGCGAGAAAAGCATTCGCCACAGTGGTATCAACCGCAACCAGCAAAGCATTGAAATCGAATTTGCAGACCAGGCTACCGCGGATGCAGCCATGGCCTTGATGAAAGACCAGTTTGCCGATTTGCAGGCCACAGTCACCCCCCAAAACAATGCCTACCCATTGCGCGCCACCTTGAGACCCGAGGCGGCCAAGCGTGTGCAAGAACAAGCCCTCAAGCAAAACATCACCACCTTGCACAACCGAATCAACGAGCTGGGCGTGGCTGAGCCGGTGATTCAGCAACAAGGCCTCGACCGTATCGTGGTGCAGCTGCCAGGGGTGCAAGACACCGCCAAGGCCAAGGACATTTTGGGCCGTACCGCGACCCTTGAACTGCGCATGGCTGACGACAGCAGCGAAGCGCGTCTGGCTGAAGTGGGCAGCGGCATGGTACCGTTTGGCACTGAAAAATACCTCGACCGCAATGGCCAAGGTGTGGTGGTCAAAAAGCAAGTGCTGCTGACCGGCGAAAACCTGACCGACGCGCAACCCGGCTTTGACACTGAGTCCCAAGAAGCCGCGGTTTACCTCACCTTGGATGCCAAGGGCGCGCGGATTTTCAAGGACGTCACCCGTGAGAACGTCGGCAAACGTTTGGCCATTTTGCTGTTTGAAAAGGGCAAAGGCGAGGTGGTGACAGCCCCGGTGATCCGCACCGAGATCGGTGGCGGTCGGGTGCAAATCTCCGGTCAAATGACCACCACCGAAGCGGCTGACACCGCCTTGTTGTTGCGCGCTGGTTCCTTGGCCGCGCCCATGGACATTATTGAAGAGCGCACGATTGGCCCCAGCCTAGGCGCTGAAAATATTGCCAAGGGCTTTGACTCGGTTACCTGGGGCTTTGTCGCGGTTGCGGTCTTTATGTGCGCCTACTACATGTTGTTTGGCGTCATCTCCAGCATCGCCTTGGCGGTCAATTTGATGTTGCTGGTGGCCGTGCTCTCGATGCTGCAAGCCACGCTCACCTTGCCAGGCATGGCTGCCATGGCCCTGGTCTTGGGCATGGCGATCGATGCCAACGTGCTGATCAATGAGCGCGTTCGTGAAGAACTGCGCAACGGTGCCGCGCCACAAACCGCGATCCACACCGGTTACGACCGCGCGTGGTCGACCATCCTTGACTCCAACGTCACCACCCTGATTGCAGGCTTGGCCTTGCTGGCCTTTGGCTCAGGGCCGGTTCGTGGTTTTGCCGTGGTGCACTGCCTGGGCATCATGACCAGCATGTTCTCGGCGGTATTCTTCTCGCGCGGCCTGGTCAATCTTTGGTATGGCCGCCAAAAACGTTTGCAATCTGTGTCCATCGGCACCGTCTGGCGGCCAAAAGACAGCACCCGCGATGTGATCACCCAAGCCAAAGCCGACTGAAAGCAGAACATGGAATTTTTCAAAATTCGCAAAGACATTCCGTTCATGCGCCACGCCTTGTTACTCAATGCCGTGTCGTTGATCACTTTTTTAGCAGCGGTGTTTTTCCTCTTTAGCCGTGGATTGCATTTGTCGGTGGAGTTCACCGGCGGCACCTTGATGGAGGTGAGCTTCTCGCAACCTGTCGCCCTCGACCCGATGCGCGAACAAATCGCCAAACTCGGCTTCACCGATGTGCAGATGCAAAACTTTGGCTCGGCCCGCGATGTGCTGATCCGCATGCCCGCCTTGAAGGGCAGCACTGCCACCGAGCAAAGCGCACGTGTGATGGCCGTGCTCAAAGAAACCGATCCTGCTGCCGAACTCAAGCGCACCGAATTCGTCGGGCCGCAGGTGGGTGACGAACTCGCGATCGACGGCTTGAAAGCCTTGGCCTTCGTGGTGGTCGGTATCATGATTTACCTCGCGATCCGCTTCGAGTGGAAATACGCGGTCGCGGGCATCATCGCCAACTTGCACGATGTGGTGATCATCCTGGGTTTCTTTGCCTACTTTCAGTGGGAGTTTTCGCTCCCGGTGCTGGCCGCTGTGCTGGCGGTGTTGGGCTACTCGGTCAACGAGTCGGTGGTGATTTTTGACCGGGTGCGCGAGAATTTCCGACGCTACCGCAAGATGAGTACGGTCGAGATCATCGACAACGCGATCACCTCGACCATCAGCCGCACCATCATCACCCATGGCAGCACCCAGTTGATGGTCTTGTCCATGCTGCTCTTTGGTGGCGCCACCTTGCACTACTTCGCCTTGGCGCTGACCATCGGCATCTTGTTTGGTATTTACTCGTCCGTGTTCGTGGCCGCTTCGATCGCCATGTGGCTGGGCATTCGCCGAGAAGACCTGATCAAAGCCCCTGCCAAAAAAGAACTCGAAGACCCGAACGATCCCAACGCAGGCGCGGTGGTTTAGACAACCCGCTTCATGCAAAACGGCACCCTCGGGTGCCGTTTTTTTAGGGGGATGCGACGGGTCAGTGCGCCACGCGCGCGGTTTGGTCATCGCACAGCTCATCGAGCACCAAGGCATCGGGCTCGATACCAGCGCTCCAATAGACCATGAGCACGATGATCTTCAGGTCGTCCAAGCTGACCGGGTAGTTGGGCACAGCCATGGCGCGGTCCACCACGATTTCACGCATTTGCGCGGGCAAGACGCCGGCGCTTTCCATGAAGGTCAAAAAACCCAAGCCACCTGCGCCCAGATGCTGCTGCTCGGCTTCGGAGTAGACGCGCATGCTGATGGGAGATTGAACATAGGCGGGGGCCATGCCGGCGATGGTGTTGCCGACATGGATCATGTCGCTGTGCTGGGCGGCGATGTTGAGGCCCGCCAGCCAGGCCAAGGCTTGCTCAATTTCATCGGCGTCAAAGCCAGCGGCGCTGAGTTTGCGGCCTAACAGCGGCAACTCGGGGCAGGCATCACCACGCCAGTAGTGCTCGTAGACATACACAAGGACATCGAACATGCGGGCAATATACCCTTTTTTTAACCCGCTTCAAAAACAACATCCGGGTTCCGGTTATCGCCCCAAGGATTGGAAGATGCCACCTGGCATTTCGGCCACTCTCCCGGCTAGCGTCAAGTCATGCAAGGCGCACATCGCGTCTTCAAGCGACGCGCCACTGCGCCACAACAACACATCGAGTGGTTGCGGGTCGTGCCCCAGTGCGTCTAGCAGTGCGCGCTGAACTGGGTCGCTGGGCAAGGCGAGCGTTTGCGCAGAAACACCTGTCAAAGATGGGTTGTGACTCAGGGCATGCACGGGCAGCTCTTCCAACACATCTTGCGCGGTTTCCACCAGTTTGGCGCCTTGGCGCAACAAAGCGTGGCAGCCACGTGCCAAAGGTGAGTGGATCGAGCCGGGCACGGCAAACACGTCTTTGCCCATCGCCAAGGCCAAGTCAGCGGTGATGAGCGAGCCCGACTTCAACGCCGCCTCGACCACCAAAACCCCTGAAGACAGTGCCGCGATCAATCGGTTGCGACGCGGAAAGTGGTGCGCCAAAGGCGGCGTGCCAGGGGGGAACTCGCTGAGCAACCAGCCTTGCGCAGCCACCTGTTGCGCCAAGCCATGGTGGGCGCGTGGGTAGACCCGGTCCAAGCCGGTAGCCACCACCGCGATCGTCGCGCAGCCTGGGTGTGACAAACCTGAAGGCGCGGCTTGTAAAGCGCCCTGGTGCGCCGCCCCATCGATCCCCAGCGCCAAGCCCGAGACCACGCACACACCTGCCAACTGCAAGCTGTGCGCCAATGCGCGGGCGTTCTCGCGGCCCTGCGGGGTCGGGTTGCGGCTGCCCACCACCGCCACACACAGGCCAGGGGTTTGTGCCAATTGGCCACAGGCAAACAAGACCGGCGGTGGGTCATGCAGCGCCAGCAACGCCGCCGGGTAGCACGGGTCGCCCAAGACCCACACCGCATGTTGTCGCTCAGGTGTGCTTTGCCCCAACCAGGCCTGGGTGCGCTCACAGCCAACCAAGCTATCGGGCAGTGCCTGGGGCGCGGTAGGCGTGTCTGGACTTGGCGTGTGCATGGTGTGGTCAGGGTCGGTCAGTGTCGCCACAGCTTAGGAAAAACCGGGGGTTTTCTGTGTGACTGCCACACACAGGTTTTGTGAGGCTGGCATCAACAAGCCGGGCCAAAAAAGCGACAATATCGCCATGGCTTTGCTCCCCATCCTCTCTTTCCCCGATCCGCGTCTGCACACCGTGGCCAAACCGGTGGCCGAGGTGAATGACCAGATTCGCCAATTCGCCGCTGACATGATTGAGACCATGTATGACGCCAAAGGCGTTGGCCTGGCCGCCACCCAAGTGGACTTTCACCAACGCCTGGTGGTCATGGACGTGTCCGAAGACCGCGATACCCCGATGGTGCTGATCAACCCCGAATTGTTGTGGGCGAGCGAGGAACGGCTCAAGGGCGAGGAGGGCTGTTTGTCTGTGCCCGGTATTTTTGACGGCGTTGAGCGCGCCGCCCAAGTCAAGGTGCAAGCGCTGGACGAACATGGTCAGTCGCGCGTCATCGAGGCTACAGGTCTGATGGCGGTGTGCATCCAACACGAAATGGACCACCTCATGGGCAAGGTGTTTGTCGAGTACTTGTCACCCCTCAAACGCATGCGCATCAAAGGCAAGTTGCTCAAAGCGCAGCGCGAAGCAGAGCGCGTTTAAATGCGCATCGTGTTTGCCGGCACACCGGCGTTTGCCCAATCGGCGCTGGCCGCCTTGCACGCCTCTGGCCACGAGATCGCCCTGGTGCTCACCCAACCTGACCGCCCCGCTGGGCGCGGCATGAAACTGCAAGCCTCGGCGGTCAAGCAATACGCACTCAAACACGGCTGGCCGGTGTGCCAACCGCAGAGCCTGCGCCAAGACGGGAAATGTCCAGAAGACGCACGACAGGCGCAAGCAGCGATTGCCGCGGCACAAGCGCAGGTGATGGTGGTCGTGGCCTATGGCCTGCTCTTGCCCCGCTGGGCTTTGCAAAGTGTGCCTTTGGGTTGCCTGAACATCCACGCATCCCTGCTGCCGCGTTGGCGGGGTGCCGCACCGATTCAACGCGCGATCGAAGCCGGCGACCCTGAAACCGGTGTGTGCATCATGCAGATGGACGAAGGCTTGGACACCGGTGATGTGCTGATGCGTCAAGCTTTGCCGATCGCGTCCGACGACACCACAACCATGTTGCACGACAAGCTGGCGGCGTTGGGCGCTGAATTGGTGGTGCAAACCTTGGCCCAATGGCCCCAGCTGCATGCCACCAAGCAAGCGACCGATGGCATCAGCTACGCCGCCAAAATTTTGAAGGAAGAAGCGCTGATTGACTGGCGCTTGCCGGCGCAGCTCTTGTCGCAACGTATCCGCGCCTTCGATCCTTTTCCAGGCGCAGTCACCATGCTGCAGGGCCAGGCACTGAAGATCTGGTCGGCGCAGGTGTCTCCCGCGGCTGACACAACTCATACCATCACAGCAGCTGCCGGGTCAGCCGCACATGGCCTCGGTGCAAGCGGGGGCGCCGCATCCACCCCTGCGCCTGGCACGGTGCTTCAAGCCAGCGGCGATATGCTGAGCGTTGCTACCGGTCAAGGCACCTTGCAATTGCTACAACTGCAGTTGCCAGGGGGCAAACGCATCAGCGCTGGCGAGTTCATGCACAGCCAGCGGCAACTGCTGGGCACGGTGCTTTGCAGCTGAGTCCATGTTTTTTGATCCCGCCAATTACAAACACCCCTCGTTTCGCGAAGGCATGCGCGACATGTACCCGGTCGCGCCCGGCATCTGGGCCTGGGGTTTGATGACCGGCGTGGCCATGGTGCAGTCGGGTTTGAGTGTGGAAGTCGCCGCCGCCATGACTGTGTTGGTTTACGCCGGCAGTTCGCAGCTGGCGGCCACGCCCATGATCGCTGCAGGTGCGCCGTTTTGGGTGGTGTTGGCCACTGCGTTTTGCGTCAACTTACGGTTTGTGGTGTTCAGCATCCATTTGCGCCCATACCTGATGCACTGGCCTCGCTGGCAGCGTTTGTGCGTGGGCTACATGACCGCAGATCTGAGCTATGTGATGTTCGTCAAGCGCTTTCCCCATCCAGCTCAAGACAGAGCTGGGCAACGCGCAGAATTGGCCTACCTGTCAGGCAACACTTTTTTGAATTGGGTGGGTTGGCAAATAGCCAGTTTGGTCGGGGTATTCACGGCCAGCCAGATACCGGGCAGCTGGGGGCTGGGGTTCGCGGGTGTACTGGCCTTGGTCGGTGTGATCTGCTCGCTTTCTGACACCCCGATGCGCCGCATCGCCGCTGGCGTCTCGGGCGCGGCGGCGGTGGCGGCTGTCGCGCTGCCTTTGAAACTCAACATCGTGGTCGGCATCGCCGCCGCCGTGGCGATTTGCTTGCTGCTCGAGCGCACCGGCTTGAACGATAAGGCGTCCAAAGCATGACCGATCTGTGGCTGATTTTCACCGTGCTGGCCTTGGCTGTTGCCACCGTTGTCACTCGGTGTTTCTTTTTCATCTTTGACCGCGCCCTGCCTTTTCCGCGTTGGGCCGATCGGGGTTTGCGGTATGCACCGATCGCGGCTTTGAGTGCGGTGATCATTCCGGAAATCCTGGTCAAGCATGGCGCCTTGATCACCAACTGGCAGGATGCGCGCATCTACGCGGCCGCGGTGGGCGCAGCCTTTTACTTTTGGCGGCGCGGACAAGGCCAAGCGGTGTTGGGCACGATCGTGCTGGGCATGGCGGTGTATTTGCCACTGCGCATTGGTTTGGGCTGGTGACTTTTGGCTTGGATTGGCGGGTTTGCGCGCCGCGCCTAAAATCTTTCAAAAAACCAAGGAGACAAACACCATGCATATCCATCGCTTCGCAGACCTCTGTGCCCAAGGCAGCGCCAAAGGCAAACGCGTGTTCATCCGCGCCGACCTGAACGTGCCTTTTGATGACCAAGGCCAGATCAGCGAAGACACCCGTATTCGCGCCTCGGTGCCCTGCATCGAAATGGCCTTGGCTGCAGGTGCCGCGGTGATGCTGACCAGCCATTTGGGCCGCCCCACCGAAGACGAGTTCAAGCCGGAAGACTCCTTGGCGCCGGTGGCCAAACGCCTGGGCGAATTGCTCGGCCGTGAAGTCCCGGTGCTGTCTGATTGGGTGGGCGGTGTGGCGGTTACGCCCGGTCAAGTGGTGATGCTGGAGAACTGCCGGTTCAACAAAGGCGAGAAAAAGAACAGCGAAAACCTGGCCCGCCAGATGGCGGCCTTGTGCGACATCTATGTCAACGACGCGTTTGGCACCGCGCACCGTGCCGAGGGCACGACCTACGGCATCGCGCAATTTGCCGCCGTCGCTTGCGCAGGGCCTTTGCTGTCGGCCGAAATCGACGCGATCACCAAGGCCCTGGCCAATCCCAAGCGCCCGCTGGCGGCCATCGTGGCTGGCAGCAAGGTCAGTACCAAACTCACGATTTTGCAAGCACTGGCCAAGAACGTGGATCAACTGATTGTGGGTGGCGGCATCGCCAACACTTTCATGCTGGCTGCGGGCATGAAGATCGGCAAGTCCTTGGCCGAGCCGGATTTGGTGGGTGAGGCCAAAGCGGTGATCGAGGCGATGAAAGCGCGGGGTGCGGAAGTGCCGATCCCCACTGATGTGGTCTGCGCCAAAAGCTTTGGGGCCGATGCGGTTGCCACTGTGAAAAAGGCCGCCGAGGTGGAAGACGACGATTTGATCTTGGACATTGGCCCTGACACTGCTGCCCGATTGGCCGCGCAGCTCAAATCCTCCGGCACCATTGTGTGGAACGGCCCGATGGGGGTGTTCGAGTTCGCGGCTTTTGAGAACGGCACCAAGGTGGTGGCACACGCGATTGCCGACTCGTCGGCCTTCAGCATCGCCGGCGGTGGCGACACCTTGGCCGCGATTGCCAAATACGGCATCGAACCTCAGATCGGCTACATCTCCACAGGCGGCGGCGCCTTCCTAGAGGTGCTCGAAGGCAAAACCCTGCCTGCGTTTGAAATCCTGATGAAGCGGGCAGCCGCCTAAGCCACGGTCAAGCCGGCAGGCGGTGTGCTGGTGGCGCGGCCTTTGTAGTCGGTCCAGCACTGGCGGGTGAAGTCATACAACTTGCAGTCGCGTGCGGTCTGGAAATACCAGCGCCATGAAAACGGCTGCACGATGATGCGCCCGGGCAACAAGGTTTCGAGCTTGTTTTGGGCTTGCTTTAAGCGGTAGAGCGGGATGCTCATGTCCACATGGTGGGCGGTGTGCTCCATGATGTGGTGCATCAGCGCGCCGATCTTCAAGGGGAAAGTCAGGTGCACCGTGGTGGACACAAAGGGCTGGGCTTTGGCCCAAGCGCTGCGGTCGTCATGCCAAGACACTTTCACATGGGTGTGATGCACATAGACCACGAAGCCAATCATGCCGCACCAGAACAAGAAGGGCACGGCAAAGCTGCAAACCAGCAACCACCAGACCGACTGGTTGGTGGCCAAGGCGGCAGCCACGATGACACCAATCCAAACCGCGGCAAAGGCGGTGATCAAAAAACTGTCTTTGATGAAGATGGCGCGGCGGGTCGGCATTTCTTTGGCGCTGGGGAAGACCATTTTTTTCCACCAGATTTCGATCATGTAGTACAGACCCGGCGCCCAGCCGCTGCGGTAGATGCGGTCAAGCATGCGGCCCATGAAGCTCAGCTTGGCAAATTCTTCTCGGGTGAGCGGCGCCCAGACAAAGTCAAAACCCTTGAGGTTGGTGTAGCCATGGTGCACCACGTTGTGGCCGATGTCCCACAAGCTGTAAGTGGTGAGCGAGGGCAAAAAGGCAATCCGGCCCAACCATTTGTTCAGGCCACGATGGGGCGTCAAACTTTGGTGGCAGGCGTCGTGTCCGATGATGAACAAACGGCCAATCGTGAAACCCATGGCCACGGCACAAAGCAATTTGGCCCACCAGGCTTCAAAAAGCACTGTGCCCGCCAAAAAAGCCGCCCAAACCGTGTAGTCGAGCAGCAGCAATGCGATGGCACCAAAGGTGATGCGGTCAGACAGGGGAACCAACCACTCGCGAATCACTTTGCGGTGGGGCATGGGCTGGTTCGGGTCAATGGGTTGTTCGTGATCGGTCATATAGCGGTTGGCCAAAGCGCACCAAAAGGGGGTTCAAAAGTGCTTGGTGTCAAACGACTTAGTCATTTTTCACATTCCAGCCTTATTGTAGCCATTCAGACCGCCAAGACACCACCCCTACCAGCGTATGGGTAATCGCTTGCAGACCCGGTAAACCTTGTCGGGTTCGCGAACCACATAGCCGCCCGTCACCAGTTCTTTCAAAATGCGGCTGACCATTTCTCGGCTGCAGCCGATCTGCTGGGCCATTTGGGCATGGGTCATGGGCATGATTGGTGGCGCAGCCAAGGCCTCGCGTTGCGCTTGTTGGCGTTGCAGCAGTGCGCTGAGTCGGCTGTAAGCATCGGAGAACAAGGCCAAACAGGTGGTTTCGGTAGCCAAACGCGAGCGCTGCAACGCCAGCTGCAGCATGTCCATGGCCAAGGCAGGGTTGTGGCGGATGACCGAGAGCGCGGCGTCGCGGCTGACCACCGCGCAGCTGACCGGGGTGAGGGTCAAGACGCTGGCGCACTGCGGACCGCCGTCCAAGGCGGTTGCGCCCAGCACTTGCCCGGCACCAACCACCGACAGCGTGATTTCGCGGGGCTTGCTGTCGCTGGAGACGGCAAACTCGCGCAGGCGCCCAGCCAACACCAGGTAAATGGCATGACAGGCATCTCCTTGCTGAATCAGCAATGTGTTTTTGCGATAGTGACGGACTTGGCCTTGTTGGGCCAAGGCCTGCAATCCAGGGTGGGCGCTGTTGTGAAACAGGGATTCAAAGTCAAAGCGGGGGCTGTTCATGCTTTGCACTGTAGGCAAACGGTGGCCACAGCGGGCAAGGGCGGCTTTCAAAATTCACGAGTGCGGCTGCCGTTTGGAAGCCAACAGCCAGGCCCGCCAGGGCTGCCCAGCGTGTGACAATAGCTGCATCGTTTAAGGTTCAACCTATGCCATTACACGCCACCAAAATCGTCGCCACCCTGGGCCCCGCCTCCAGCGACATCGCCGTACTCGAGCAGATGATCAAAGCCGGGGTGAATGTGGTTCGCTTGAACTTCAGCCATGGCAAAGCGCAAGACCATGTGGAGCGCGCTGGCATGGTGCGCGAGGCCGCCAAGCGCGCCGGCAAGGTGGTGGCGATCATGGCCGATTTGCAGGGGCCCAAAATCCGCGTGGGCAAGTTTGCCGACGGCAAAGTCATGCTCGAAGCGGGGGCCCGGTTTGTGCTGGACGCCTCCCGCACCGATCCCGGCGACCTGCAAGGCGTGGGGCTGGACTACAAAGAACTGCCGCGAGACGTCAAAGCCGGCGACTTGCTGCTGCTCAATGACGGCTTGATCGTGCTGACGGTAGACACGGTCAAAGGCGAGCAAGTGCACACCACTGTGAAAATGGGTGGCGAGTTGTCCAACAACAAAGGCATCAACAAGCAAGGCGGCGGCCTGACAGCGCCCGCACTCACCGGCAAAGACATGGAGGACATCAAAACCGCCATGTCTTTCCAAGCCGATTATGTCGCGGTGAGTTTTCCCAAAAACGCCACCGACATGGAAATGGCGCGCCAGCTGTGCAATGTGGCGGCCGAGCCTTTCAAGCACAAGCCCGGCTTGATCGCCAAGATCGAGCGCTTCGAGGCCATCCCGCATTTGGAAGAGATTTTGAAAGCCAGCGACGGCATCATGGTCGCGCGCGGCGACCTCGCGGTGGAAGTGGGCAACGCGGCTGTGCCCGCCCTGCAAAAACGCATGATCAAAATGGCGCGTGAGATGGACAAGGTGGCGATCACCGCCACGCAAATGATGGAGAGCATGATCACCAACCCAGTGCCCACCCGTGCCGAGGTGAGTGACGTGGCCAACGCGGTGCTCGACGGCACCGACGCGGTGATGCTCAGCGCCGAGACGGCTGTGGGCAAATACCCTTTAGAGACGGTGCAGCAAATGGCGCAAATCTGCAAAGCCGCCGAACAAGTCGAGGACGTGGCGCTAGACGCCGACTTCACCGGCAAGCAGTTTCAGTTCATCGACCAAACCATCGCCATGGGCGCCTTGTTCACCGCCCACCACTTGGGCGCGAAAGCGATCGTGGCACTCACCGAGTCTGGCTCGACGCCTTTGTGGATGAGCCGTCACCGCATCCACATCCCAATTTACGCACTCACCACCACTGAGCGTACCCAGCGCCGCATGGCGCTCTACCGCAATGTGCACGCCTTGTTGATGGACACCAGCACCGACCGCGACACCGCCTTGGCGCAGGCCGAAGCGCATTTGAAAAAACGCGGCATTGTCAACACCGGCGATGTCTACGCCATCACCTGTGGCGAACCGATGGGCTCACCCGGGGGCACCAACATGCTCAAGATCAGCCGCGTGGTCTAACCCTTTTTCACTGCCGAAGGAACTCTCTCCATGGCTTTAGTCTCTGTGCGCAAACGCTTGGACCCTACCGCTGAACACGGCCATGGGATCCCGGCTTTCGATGCCAACAACCTCGAGCACAGCCCAATGCTGGCCGACCCCGAAGAAGCCGCGCAATTCAAGAAACCTGTGGTGTGCCCGTGAGCGAAATCCCAGAAGCCATCAAGCGCGGCGTGCGAAAGATCAACAAGGCCTGCTGGCACAGGTGGTGAATTGAACCCTGGCCTGCACACCCATACCCTCGGCTCGCTTCCTTTGTTGGCGCGCGGGAAGGTGCGCGACAACTACGCCGTGGGGGAGGACCGTATTTTGATGGTGGCCTCAGACCGCATCAGCGCGTTTGATGTGGTCATGGGCGAGCCCATCCCTGGCAAAGGCGCGCTGCTCACCCAAATGGCGCTGTTTTGGTTTGACAAGCTTGGGCACCTCTGCCCCAACCATCTGACCGGCGTCGCGCCAGAGACCGTGGTGTCCGATGCTGAAAAACCGTTTGTCCTGCAACGCTCGATGCTGGTGCGCCGCTTGAGGCCGATTCCGGTCGAAGCGGTGGTGCGCGGTTACTTGGCCGGCAGCGGCTGGAAGGAATACCAAGAGAGCCAATCGGTGTGTGGCGTGCCGCTGCCCGCGGGTTTGAAAAACGCGTCCCGCTTGCCTGAGCCGATCTTCACGCCTGCTGCCAAAGCCGAGATGGGCGAGCATGACGAGAATATGTCTTTCGAGCAAACCGTGGCAGTGATCGGCCCCGACCTGGCCGAGCGCATCCGCAGCATCAGCATTGCGCTGTACCAGGCGGCTTATGACATCGCCGCCACCAAAGGCATCTTGATCGCCGACACCAAGTTCGAGTTTGGCCTGAGCCCAGAGGGCAGCTTGGTGCTGATGGACGAGGTACTGACGCCGGATTCATCCCGTTATTGGCCAGCGGATGCTTATGCCGAAGGCATGAACCCACCCAGCTTTGACAAGCAGTATTTGCGCGACTGGCTGGAGACCGCGCAAGTCGGTGGTGCCGCTTGGAACAAACAAGCGCCAGCGCCGGCTTTGCCCTCGGAAGTGATTTCACTCACGGCGGACAAATACCAAGAGGCGTGGACCAGGCTGAAAGCTTGAGCGGCCGCTTGTTCGGCCATGGCTTGACGCCCGCAATAGCCTCAGTTCAAGGCCATGCTCAAACGGCGGCGGTACTTGGACACCAGTTCAGCCTGCGGGTCTTCCAGCGCGGTGGCTTTGCCGGTGAGCTCAATGCCACCGGCCGATTTGCCAGGCACGGGCTGATCGCCTTTGGCCTTGGGCGGGGTCAACAACTCGAGGATGGCCACCAGGTTTTTGCGCGCGGCTTCCTCGCCCCAGGTTTTGTCGCGCATGACGATCTCCAGCAACTCGTCCATGGCGGCAGTCCAATCGGCCGCGGCCATCAGCCAACGGGCCTTGGCCAAGCGGGTGTCGAAGTCGCGTTTGTTTTGCTCGATCAGCGCATCGAATTGGTCCACGGCCCACTGCCCGCGCTCATCGGTGGTGACGAAATTCAGCGCCTCCCACCAGTGCTTCAATGCTTCAAACCGCAGTTGCAATGGAATTTGCGCCAGCGCTGGAGCCAGCGCGGCTTTGGCCTGGTCCAGCTCGCCCGTGGCCATCAACAACTTGATGTAGTCAAAGCGGGCGTCGTCATTTGCCGGGTTGATCGCCAGGGCTTCTTGCAATTTTGCCAGCGCGGTGTCGGTGTCGCCTTGCGCCAACAAGGCCTCGGCTTGGCTGAGTTCTTCTTGTGCGATCAACTCGCCCTCGCTGGGCAGGTGTTTGTCCAAAAACTCACGCACCTTGCCTTCGGGCAGCGCACCCATGAAACCGTCTGCGGGCTTGCCGTCTTTGAGCAACACACAGGTGGGGATGCTGCGGATGCCAAAAGCTTGCGAGAGTTGCTGCTCGTCATCCGAGTTGATCTTCACCAGCTTGAAGCGGCCGGCGTATTCCACCTCGAGTTTTTCCAACACAGGGCCCAGGGATTTGCACGGGCCGCACCAGGGCGCCCAAAAATCCACCAGCACAGGCACTTGGGAAGAAGCCAGGATCACTTCAGCTTCGAAATTGGCAACGGTCACGTCAATCATGGGGTTCGGTTCCAGGGGCATAAAATCGGTTCAACAACACGCCAAAGACCGTCAGGGCTGAGGCTTTCTCTCAACACATAAGCTTACCCGCAGTTCACTGCCCCCTCATCATGAACCCCATTCTTGTCGGTGTGGTCATGGGCTCCAGCTCTGACTGGGACACCATGCAGCATGCCACGCAAATCTTGCAAGACTTTGGCATCGGCTTTGAGGCCCGTGTGGTCTCGGCCCACCGCATGCCAGACGACATGTTTGCCTACGCCGAATCTGCCCAAACCCGTGGTCTGCGCGCCATCATCGCAGGGGCAGGCGGTGCGGCTCACCTGCCAGGCATGTTGGCGGCCAAAACCACGTTGCCCGTGCTGGGTGTGCCGGTGGCCAGCAAGCATTTGCAGGGGGTGGACTCGTTGCACAGCATGGTGCAAATGCCCAAGGGCGTTCCGGTCGCGACCTTTGCCATCGGTGCAGCAGGCGCGGCCAACGCGGCTTTGTTTGCTGTGGCCCTGTTGGCGCATGGTGACCCCAGACTGCAGCAAGCGCTGCTGGCGTTTCGCCAACAACAAACCGAGGCTGCACGTGCCATGGCCGTGCCTCCCACCCCTTGAAAGCTTTGTTGCCAGGGGCGATGCTGGGCGTGTTGGGTGGCGGCCAGTTGGGCCGGATGTGGAGCCACGCCGCGCAAAGCCTGGGCTACCGCACCGCGGTGCTCGACCCCGATGCGCACAGCCCGGCTGGTTGGGTCAGCCATGTGCATGTCTGCGCCGACTACCTCGACCCCCAGGGCTTGGCGCAAATGGCTGCCCAATGCCAAGCCATCACCACCGAGTTTGAAAACGTGCCCGCCGAGGCCCTGCGCCAACTGGGTTTGAGCTTGCCATGCGCACCGGGCGCCGAGCCGGTGGCGGTGGCACAAGACCGCGCCCGCGAAAAAGCGCACTTTGTGGCCTGCGGCGTGCCGGTGGCGCCGCATGCGGTGTTGCACAGTGAAGCTGACTTGCTCTCGGTGTCGCCTGATCTATTGCCCGGCATCTTGAAAACCACACGCTTGGGTTATGACGGTAAAGGCCAGGTGCGGGTGGCCAGCCTTGGCGACTTGCCTGCGGCGTTTCAATCGCTGCAAACCGCGGGCAGCGCCACGGTGTGCATTTTGGAGAAACGCTTGCCCTTGGCTGCGGAATGCTCGGTGGTGTTGGCGCGCGGTTTTGATGGTCAGATGGTGCACTTGCCGGTGCAAGTAAACCTACACCGTGACGGCATTTTGGCATTGACCGAGGTGTTTGAAAACGCCTTGCCTGCCGCTACCGAACAACAAGCTGTGCAAGCGGCTTATGAGGTGGCGCGCGGTTTGAACTATGTGGGTGTGTTGTGCGTCGAGTTTTTCTTGCTGCAAGACGGCCCTGAACGCAGGGCTTTGGGCCCTCTGGTGGTCAACGAGGTTGCGCCTCGCCCGCACAACAGCGGTCACCACAGCATCGACAGCTGCGACGTGTCGCAGTTTGAGCTGCAAGTGCGCTGCATGGCGGGCTTGCCGCTGGTGCAGCCGCGTTTGCACAGCGCCAGCGTCATGCTGAACCTGTTGGGCGACCTTTGGATTGCAAACGGCACCCAAGCCACCGAACCACCCTGGGCCAGCGTATTGGCTTTGCCAGGCGTGCACTTGCACCTGTATGGCAAAACCGAGGCACGGCGCGGGCGCAAAATGGGTCACCTGACCATCACTGCAGCGAGCCCTGACACTGCCAAACACGTGGCGCTGCAAGCGGCCCAGTTGCTGGGCATCGCTGCGTGGTGAACGCCACGCCAGACCAGGCCCTGCAAGCCGCGCAGGCCCTGGCACGCGGTGAATTGATCGGTCTGCCGACCGAGACGGTTTACGGCTTGGCCGCGGACGCCAACAACCCCGCCGCGGTGGCCCAGATTTTTCAAACCAAGGGCCGCCCGGCAGACCACCCCCTGATCGTGCATGTCTGGGATGCCTCGCAAGTGCGGGTGTTTGCCAGCCATGTGCCCGACTTTGCCCAAGCCTTGATGCGCGAGTGTTGGCCAGGCCCGCTCACCTTGATCTTGCCCAAACGTGTTGGGGTGGCCGATGCTGCTGCCGGTGGCCACCTGACTATTGCGCTGCGTTGTCCCTCACACCGGTTGGCACAAGCCGTGCTGCAGGCGGCACAAGCACTGGGTGTGCAGGGCGCGGCTGCTCCCAGTGCCAACCTGTTTGGCAGCGTGAGCCCCACCACCGCGGCACATGTGTCTGCAGCGTTTCCACATGTGCTGGTGCTCGATGGCGGCGCATGCGATGTCGGTATCGAATCCACCATCGTTGACTGCAGCCGTGACCATCCGGTGTTGCTGCGCCCGGGCATGTTGACCGCCTCGCAGCTGTCACAGGCCTGCGGTACAGCGGTCTTGGTCGCGCAAGACGGCCTGCATAGCGGGTCGGTGGGCAAGGCAGTGGCTGGGTCTGCGCCCGCTGCACCTGGCAGCTTGGCCTCGCATTACGCGCCGCGTGCGCGCTTGCGTTTGATCAACAAGGCAGACATTTCGCGTCTGCTGCCAAGCGCTGTGCGGGTGGCGGTTTTGGCTCGCAGCCGTTTGCCCCAGGGGGTGGATGTGTTGCATGCGGTCATGCCCAGCGATGCCGCGGGATATGCGCAGGTGTTGTTCGCGCAGCTGCGTGACTTGGATGCGCAAGGGGTGCAGGAAATTTGGGTCGAGGCGCCGCCTGCGGGTGAGGCTTGGGATGGGGTGCGGGACAGGTTGCAGCGGGCCGCGGCTTGATCAGCGCCCGGCGGTCCAGTCGATCAAAGCATCCATCACCGGTCTGGCTTGGTTGGCGTTGGCGTGGTTGAGTATCGCGACCAACACAAACCGTTGCCCGTTTTGCCCATCCACATAACCGGCAATGCCCATGACGTCCTTCAAGCTGCCGGTCTTCAAGTGCGCGGTCGCACTGCTTTTACTGCGCTTGAAGGTGCCGTCCACGCCGGTCAAGGGCAGGGATGCGATCAACTCGGGCATGAAGGCTTGTCGCCAATTCCATTGCAGCAAAAACGCCAAGGCCTGTGCGCTGATGCGTTGTTCCCGGCTCAAACCCGAGCCGTTGTCCAATAGGGGCAGTGGCGTGCCGATGCGTTCACGCCACCAAACCTCCACCGCCTCTTTGGCCAAAGCGGGCGTGGCCAGGCCGCGCTTTTGCAAAGCCATGCTCAAAAACAACTGCTCGGCCATCACGTTGTTGCTGAACTTGTTGATGTCGCGCACCACCTCGCCCAAGGTGGGTGACTCCAGCACGAACACCGGCTTCAAGCCCACAGGCACCACACCATCGCGCACAGTGCCAACGAGGTGGCCGCCCAAGTGTTGCCACATGCCCAGTACGGCACGCGACGCGAACCGGTCAGGGTCGGCATAAGCCACTGACCACAGCTTGTCGCTGCAAGCCGACGGAAATCCGCCCATGAAACGCACTTGCAATGGGTTGCCAAACTCGGGTTTCAAGGCGGCGCGGTAATCGTTGCAATCGCCGCCCATCAAAGGCACGGTTGCTTGCACTTGAACACCCGCGAGTGGTGGCTCCAGATGCACATGCGCGAGCTGGTTGGCTGGGTCGGGCACGAACTGGATCATCAAGGACTTTAAATTGACCAACAAGGCATCGGGCGCGGCGTTGTAGGGGCGCAGTGGTTCACCGTCAAAGCCTGCGGGATCGTGCGGGGGCAAAGAGAACACACTGCGGTCGATCACGATATCACCCTGGATCTGGCGAATGCCCAAGCCCTGCAGCCGCCGCATCGCCAACCACAGCTGCTCGACGCCCAGCTTGGGGTCGCCACTGCCTTGCAAGTAGACGTTACCCTGCAACACGCCTTGGCGAAGGCTGCCCTCGATGAACACCGGGGTGCGCCAGGTGAACGCGGGGCCGAGCAGGTCCAAAGCAGCGCTGGTGGTGACCAGCTTCATGAGGGAAGCCGGGTTGCGCAATGCCTCGGCTTGGTGCGATAAACGCACAGGGCCTGCAGCGCCCACGGGCAAGACCACGACACTCAAAGCCTCGCGCGGCAGTTTGGCGCGTTGCAAGGCGTCCTCGACCGCCGGGGGCAAGGCGCCCAGGGTGGCTTGGCCCCACGCTTGCGCACCGACACAAAGCATGAGCCAGGCCAGCAGCGCCAGCCCATGGCGACGGGTGCGTTGGCCCAAGCGCAGGGATGACAGGCAGTAAACACTGGGGAGACAGCACATCCGTAGATTATGAAACCCACTGCTGCAACACGGATAATCGCTGGATGCATTCACCCTTTTTGCGCCTGCGGCAGCTCTCGCCTCGAACCGTTGGCCTGCTCTCTGCGGTCATCACTGTGTCGATTTGGAGCGCCTTCATCGTCATCGCCCGCGCCTCCGCCTCTGGCCATTTGCTGCCACTGGACATGGCTTGGGCGCGTATCGTCGGCGCCAGCCTGGTGCTGCTCCCCTGGGGCTACTGGCTCAGCCGCCAAGCACGCAAGCGCGGCGAAAACCGCGGCTCTTTTGGTGGTCTGTCTCCCTTGCCCCTGGGCCTGACGGTGCGGGTCGGTTTTTTCGGGGGCTTGGCTTATGCCTTGCTCAGCTACAGCGGTTTTTTCCTCGCGCCTGCCGCGCATGCCTCGGTCTTGATGCCAGGTTTTTTACCAGTGTGGACCAGCCTGTTGGCCTTGCTTTTGTTGGCTGAACGCTTGCATGGCAACCGCTTGGCCGGTTTGGTCTTGATCCTCAGCGGTGGCATGCTGGTCGGTGGCAGAAGTTTGCTGCACGCGTTTGATGGTGGCACTGTCTGGCTGGGTGACCTGTTCTTTTTGAGCGCGAGTTTGAGTTGGTCTGCCTACAGTGTGATCAGCCGCCTGCACAGCTTGCAGGCGGTACCCGCCACCATCGCCATCACCTGTTTTGCATTTTTCAGTTTTGTGCCGATCTACAGCCTGCTGGCCTTGAGCGGGGCCATCCCCAGCCATTTGCTGACCGCCCCCTTGAATGAGTTGCTGTTCCAAGCAGCGTTCCAAGGTGGTGGCTCGGTGGTCATCTCGGGCATCACCTTCACCCAAATGATTCGCTACTTTGGCCCAGTGCGCTCGACCATGATCACCTCCCTGGTGCCAGGTTTGTCTGCGCTGGGCGCGGTGGTGTTTTTGGGTGAGCCCTTGGGCCTGCATTTGCTCTTGGGCTTGTCGTTGGTGACTGCTGGTATTTTGTTCGGGATCCGCAAAGCACCCTTGGCCAAGGCGACCGCATGAAGCTCTTGGCGATTGACACCAGCACCGAGCGCATGAGCTTGGCACTCCAAGTGCAAGACCAGCGATGGAGCCATGACGGGGCGGGTGGACAGCAGTCCTCTGCCAGCCTGATCCCCGCCATCCTGGCTTTGCTGGCACAAGCAGGCACGGCTTTGCAACAACTCGACGCGATCGCGTTTGGCCAAGGCCCAGGCGCGTTCACCGGTTTACGCAGCGCGTGTGCCGTGGCCCAGGGCTTGGCCTTGGGTGCCAATCTGCCCCTGCTGCCGATCGACAGCTTGTTGTGCGTGGCCGAGGCCGCCTGCCCGCGCGGCCAGCGCGGCCAGCGCGTCTTGAGCGTGATGGACGCCCGCATGGGCCAGGTGTATGCCGCGGCTTATGCCTGGGAAGGCCAGGCTTGGCGGATCGTGCAAGCACCCAGCCTCACCACGGCGGCGGCATTGGCATGGCCGCTGGTATGGCATGGCCAAGCCATTGTGCTGGCGGGCAATGCTGCCCAATCGCATGCGGCAGGTTTGCAACATCTGGTGGATGCAGGCGCAGACATGCAGATGCAATGGCCCACCGCCACTGCGATGCTGCGTTTGGCCGCCTTGGCTTGGCAGCGTGGCGAAGCGGTTTCCCCTGAACTGGCCGCTCCGGTGTATGTGCGCGACCAAGTGGCTCTGACCGCCGCAGAACGCGCCGCCTTGAAAGCGGCCTCTGCATGAAGCGCTGGTGGGGCGCAGCCCCCGACAAACCGCTTGGGCCGAGTTTGAACCCACCCGAGCCGATGTCCGCAGACCACCTGACCCAGGTACTGCACCTCGAACAAGGCGCGTATTCCCACCCATGGACACGTGGCAATTTCATCGACTCGATCGCCGCTGGCTACCACATGCCGGTATGGTTCAGCGGCGAAGCGTTGGCTTGCTACCTGGTGGCCATGCGCGGGGTGGACGAGGTGCATTTGCTCAATCTCACCGTGGCCCCGGACTTGCAGCGCCAAGGTTTGGCTCGCATGATGCTGCAGGCCTTGCTCGACTGGGCCCGCAGCCGAGAAGCCAAAACCATTTGGCTCGAGGTGCGCGCCAACAACCACCGCGCGATCGCGCTCTACCAAGCGCAGGGTTTTGTGCAAGAGGGTTTGCGCAAAAACTACTATCCCCTGAACCTTGAGCAGCGCGAGGACGCGGTGGTCATGGGCTTGCAGTGTTAAGGTTTAGGCCATGCGGCTGAACCTCGATAACCGGCAACGCGCCATCTTGGCCGAAATCGGCGTGCGCGTGTGGTCGCCGCCCAGCGGGAACATGCTGCCCACCCGACTGCCATCGCCGGCCCAGAAGCAAACCCCCGCAACCGGATTGCCTGTGCAAAAGCTGGCAGCCACACCGGTGACCTTGTCCAACCTGCCGGTGGCCTTCTCGCCCCTGCCTGTCGGATTGGCCCAGTTAGATTGGCCAGCGCTGTCCCAGGCGGCCCAGGCTTGCCAAGCCTGTGGCTTGTGCCAGGGGCGGCAGCACAGCCTGTTTGCCAGTGGCTCGGCCGCGCCTGGCCAGGCTTCAGACTGGTTGATCGTGGGTGACGCGCCCACCGATGCCGAGGACCTGGCAGGCCACGCCTTTGTGGGTGAGGAAGGTGAGTTGCTGGACGCGATGCTGCAGGCCGTGGGTTTGTCTCGACACGCCAACCACACTGGGCCTGAGCACACCGTGGTCACCAGCGCGGTGAAATGCCACCCTCCGGACAACCGCAACCCCAGCGCCGAAGAAATCGCGATTTGCCATGCCTACTTGCAGCGGCAAATCGAGCTGCTGCAACCCAAGGTGATCTTGGCCTTGGGTCGATTTGCGGCACAAGCATTGCTGACGCCGGGCTTGGGCGATGCCGCATCGCAGCCACTGGGCAAGTTGCGCGGCCAAGTGCACCGTGCGCATGGCCGCCCGGTGGTGGTGAGTTACCACCCCAGGTATTTGCTGCGCAGCCCCGCTGACAAAGCCAAGGCCTGGGCTGACCTGTGCCTGGCCAAGCAACAGGTGCACCCTGACTGATCCAGCATGGCTGACTTCTACAATCGGTGACATGAACTTCACCGACATGCTGCAACAGGCCAGCCATCAAGCCCAGTCGCTGCTGTGCGTTGGCCTGGACCCCGAGCCCCAAAAGTTCCCAGCCGCCCTGAGGAACGATCCCCGCCAGATATATGATTTTTGTGCCCAGGTGGTTGACGCCACCCATGACCTGGTGTGCGCCTTCAAACCGCAAATCGCTTACTTTGCGGCGCACCGCGCCGAAGCCCAGCTCGAGCAACTGATCCGCCATGTCCGCGAGGTTGCGCCCCATGTGCCGGTGATCTTGGATGCCAAACGCGGTGACATTGGCTCCACCGCTGAGCAATACGCGATCGAAGCGTTTGAGCGGTATGGCGCGGATGCGGTGACCTTGTCTCCGTTCATGGGCTTGGACTCGATCAAGCCCTATTTGCGTCGCCACGGCAAGGGCGCATTTTTGCTCTGCCGCACCTCCAACCCTGGTGGCGACGATTTGCAAAACCAACGCTTGGCTGGGCTCGAAGGCCAACCATTGCTTTATGAACACATCGCGCGTTTGGCCCAAGGTCCCTGGAACCTCAACGGCCAACTCGGTTTGGTGGTGGGAGCGACCTACCCAGCAGAGATTGAACGCGTGCGCCAGATCGCACCGACCCTGCCTTTGCTGATCCCAGGCGTGGGCGCCCAAGGCGGCGACCCGCTGGCCACAGTCAAAGCAGGCTTGCGCAAGACAGAGGGACGCGTCAGTGGCAACATCATCGTCAATTCATCACGCGCTGTTTTGTATGCTTCAGGTGGTTTGGATTTTGCGCAGGCCGCCCGCTTGGCAGCCAGCGCCACGCGCGAGCAGCTGCGCCTGGCTGCGGTTTGATCAGCGTTTGCCAAGCAAGCGCTGGAGGTAATGCCCGGTCATGCTCGCTGGGTTGTCCGCCACTTGTTCAGGGGTGCCGACAGCCACCACTTGGCCACCGCCACTGCCACCTTCGGGGCCCATGTCGACCACCCAATCGGCGGTTTTAATCACATCCAAATTGTGTTCAATCACCACCATGGTGTTGCCCGCCGCGACCAATTGATGCAAGACCTTCAAAAGCAAATCGATGTCGGCGAAATGCAAACCGGTGGTGGGCTCGTCCAAGATGTACAAGGTGCGCCCGGTGTCTCGGCGTGACAACTCCAGCGCCAGTTTGACCCGCTGCGCTTCACCACCCGACAAGGTGGTGGCGGCTTGGCCCAAACGGATGTAACCCAAGCCCACGTCCATCAAGGTTTGCAGCTTGCGCGCCAGGGTCGGTACCGCACTGAAAAAAACCAAGGCGTCTTCAACGGTCATGTGCAATATTTGCGCAATGTTCTGGCCCTTGTATTGCACCTCCAAGGTCTCGCGGTTGTAGCGCTGACCGTGGCAAACATCACAAGGGACATAAACGTCGGGCAAGAAGTGCATCTCCACTTTGACCATACCGTCGCCCTGGCAAGCGCTGCAGCGACCGCCTTCGACATTGAATGAAAAACGTCCCGGCCCATAGCCGCGCTCGCGCGACATCGGCACCTCGGCCATCAGCTCACGCAGGGGCGAGAACAAGCCGGTGTACGTGGCCGGGTTGGAGCGGGGTGTGCGGCCAATCGGCGACTGATCGACATTGATGACCTTGTCAAAGTGGTACAGACCCAAAAGGTCTTCATGCGCCGCAGGCTCTTCATGGGCGCGGTGGATTTGTTTGGCCGCCGCCGCATACAAGGTGTCGTTGACCAAAGTGGATTTGCCCGATCCCGACACGCCAGTGACACAGGTGAGCAAGCCCACGGGGAATTCGACCGTGACATTTTGCAGATTGTGACCTTGGGCACCGACGATGGTGATGGTTTGTTTGGCGCGTGTATCGGCCAGCGCGACAGGCAGGGCACCAAACACGTTTTTCACCGGCGCGGCCTGGGGCAAGCTGGGCTGTTGGTACTGCCATGCGCGGCGCTGGTCTGGTACCGCAATCGCCAAGCGGCCAGACAAAAAGCGACCGGTCAGCGAATCGGGGTTGGCTTCGATCTCGGCCGCCGTGCCTTGCGCCATGACTCGCCCGCCATGCACACCCGCCCCCGGCCCCATGTCGATGCAATGGTCGGCGGCGCGGATCATGTCCTCGTCATGCTCGACCACCAGCACGCTGTTGCCGATGTCGCGCAGGTGTTTCAAGGTGTCGATCAAGCGGTCGTTGTCGCGCTGGTGCAAACCGATACTGGGCTCATCGAGCACATACATGACGCCGGTCAGGCCCGAGCCGATTTGCGAAGCCAAACGGATACGTTGCGACTCGCCCCCCGAGAGCGTGTCTGCGCTGCGCGACAAGCTTAGGTAGGTCAGGCCCACGTCGTTCAGAAATTTCAAACGGTTGGCGATTTCGCGGATCACCTTGTCGCCAATATCGGCCTTGTTGCCTTGCAGGCTGAGGCCTTGGAAATAGGCTTGGCATTCGGCCAAGGTGATGTGGCTCACCTCGTGCAAGGTACGCGCAGACAGGCCTTCACCCAGGCGCACATGGCGCGCCTCGGTGCGCAAACGGGTACCTTCGCAGGCCAAGCAAGGGCGGTGGCCTCGGTAACGCGACAACTCGTCGCGCACCAGCACCGAGTCGGTGTCGTGGTAGCGGCGGCTGATGTTGTTCACGATGCCTTCGAACGCATGCAGCTTGCTGGTCTTGCGCCCGGCGCGCGCACCCGACTCAAGCACATAGCTGAACTTGATTTCTTCCTCGCCCGAGCCAAACAAGACCACTTGCTGGACCTGCTGGCTGAGGTTTTCAAACGGCACTTCAACATCGAAGCCGTAATGCTTGGCCAGGCTTTGCAGCATCGCGAAGTAATAGGCGTTGCGTTTGTCCCAGCCTTTGATCGCACCGCTGGCCAAGCTGAGCGTGGGAAAAGCCACGATGCGCACAGGATCGAAAAAACTTTGCTCGCCCAAGCCTTCGCAAGCTGGGCATGCGCCCAAAGGCGAATTGAAAGAGAACAGGCGTGGCTCGAGTTCGCCGATCGCGTAATTGCACTGGGGACAAGCAAACCGGGCGTTGAACGCATGCTCGGCGCCGCTGTCCATGTTGAGCACCAGGGCGCGGCCGTCGGCCAGGCGCAGCGCGGTCTCCAAGCTCTCGGCCAAGCGGGTCGCCATGTCGGGGCGCACCTTGAGCCGGTCGACCACCAGGTCGATGTCGTGTTTCTCTTTTTTTTCCAAGACAGGCAGCTCGGCCAACTCGACCACCTGGCCGTCGATGCGAAACCGCACAAAGCCTTGGGCTTGCATCTGGGTGAACACCTCGGCGAATTCGCCCTTGCGGTCGCGTGCCACCGGGGCCATCACCATGATGCGCGCCTCGGGTGGCATGGCCAACACCGCATCCACCATTTGTGCCACGCTGGACGACTGCAGCGGCACACCGTGCTCGGGGCAGTGCGGCGTGCCCGCGCGGGCAAACAACAAGCGCAGGTAGTCGTGGATCTCGGTGACGGTGCCGACGGTGGAGCGTGGGTTGTGGCTGGTGGCTTTTTGCTCGATCGCGATCGCCGGTGACAGACCTTCAATCAGATCGACATCGGGCTTGTCCATGCGTTGCAAAAACTGCCGGGCATAGGCCGAGAGACTCTCCACATAGCGGCGCTGACCCTCGGCATACAAGGTGTCAAACGCCAGGCTGGATTTGCCCGAACCGGACAAGCCGGTGATCACCACCAACTGGTTGCGCGGAATATCAACATCGATGTTTTTCAGATTGTGGGTGCGCGCACCTCGAATGCTGATCTGGCCAAACGCGCCCCGCCCACCAAGGTGGTGGCTGAGGTAATTGGCATCATTGGGTGAATTCACGGCTTTACATTTCTGACGGGCAACCCGCCATCATAGTGAACCTGCACATTCCAGGGGAGATGCCTTCCCGATGAGCCTTTAAGCTGCCACCGCTGCTTGCCAAGCCTTTACCACCATGGCGGGGCTGATGTCGTTGAGACAGCGGTTGTGGCCCAACGGGCAAGTGCGTTCAAAACAAGGCGCACAGTCCAATGCTGGTTGATAGTCGGCTTGGTTTTTCAGCCAAAGCACCCGGGCGCGGTCACTCAAGGGCGGGGTGTGCAGCGGGCTGGACGAGCCAAACACCACCACCTGCGGCACGCCAAACGCAGCAGCCACATGCATCAAACCCGAGTCGTTGCTGACCACCGAGTGGGCGGCGGCGATCAGCGCCATGGCCTGGCTCAGGCTGGTCGTGCCTGCCAACGAGCGCACCTGCGTGGCGCCCAGCGCTTGGCTCATCGACACAATGTCAGCGCACAAGTCTGCCTCTTTGGCCGAACCCAACAACATGACTGGCATGCGCATCTGTGCGGCCAAGGCCGCAAAGTGTTGTGCGGGCCAGCGTTTGGCCGGGCCGTATTCGGCACCCGGCACCATCACCAGGTAAGAAGCCGTGGTCAGTTGCTGCGCTTGCAAACAAGTTTTGAGCAGTTCGAGCGGTAGCGCCAAACGTGGGGTCAGCTGCATATGGGTCGGTGACCGGCTGTTGGCCAAGGCCAGGTAATGCGCCACCATCGAGCCCCGGCTGTGCCGAGGTGGGTTGGGCAAGCGGCGGGTCAACACGCCGTAGCGTGACTCGCCGTGGTAGCCGATGCGCTCAGGGATGCCCGCCCACCAGGGCAGCAAAGCGCTTTTGAGGGAATTGGGGCCAAGGTAGGCGCGCTCGAAACGTCCCTTGAGCGCCAGGGCCATGGTGCGCCTGGCCGACCACTGCAGGCCGCCGTGTTGGAACGGCAGCTCGATGACTTCGCGCACACTGGGCATGGCGCGGTAGATCGGCGCCACCCAGGGCAAGGCGGCCACCGTGATCTGTTCGCCGCGCTCGGCCAAGCAGCGCATCAGCGGCTCGGTCATCACCGCATCGCCAATCCATTGCGGCGCGATCACCAGGCTGGCTGTCATGGCTTGGATGGGGATCAGATTCCCATCAATGCGAGGCCAAGTGCTCGCCGTCTTTGAGGCGGTACTCGGTGCTGCAATATGGGCACTTGGCTTGGCCGGTGTGGCTCAGGTCCAGGAACACCTTGGGATGGGAGTTCCACAGCTGCATGCCTGCTTTGGGGTTGGGGCAGAACACGCCGCCGTGGCTGTTGAGGTCCTTGGCCAAAAGCTGGATCGGGTTTTGCATGTCACACCTTGGTGAGCCAATGGGCGTATTTTGGGTTGCGCCCGTTGACGATGTCAAAAAACGCGCTTTGGATTTTCTCGGTGACCGGGCCGCGGCTGCCGCTGCCGATCTCGATGCGGTCGAGTTCGCGGATTGGCGTGACCTCAGCGGCGGTGCCGGTGAAAAACGCTTCGTCAGCAATATAGACCTCGTCGCGGGTGATGCGCTTTTGCACGATCTCCAGCCCCAGGTCTTTGGCGATGTGAAACACCGTGTTGCGGGTGATGCCGTTCAAGGCGCCAGCCGACAAGTCGGGCGTGTAGATCACGCCGCCTTTGATGACGAACAGGTTTTCACCCGCACCCTCGGACACAAAGCCTGTAGCGTCGAGCAACAAAGCCTCGTCGTACCCATCGTCCAGCGCTTCCATGTTGGCCAGGATCGAGTTGGTGTAGTTGCTCACCGCCTTGGCCTGCGTCATGGTGATGTTGACATGGTGGCGGGTGTAGCTGCTGGTTTTCACCCGGATGCCGCGCTTCATGCCGTCTTCGCCCAGGTAAGCACCCCAGGTCCAAGCGGCCACCATCAGGTGAATTTGGTTGCCCTTGGGCGACACGCCGAGTTTTTGCGAGCCGATCCAGGTGAGCGGTCGGATATAGCCGCTTTTGAGATTGTTTTCGCGCACCACGGTACGTTGCACTTCGTTCACCTCTTCTTGGCTGAAAGGAATTTTCATGCGCAAAATTTTGGCGCTGTTGAACAGGCGCTCGGTGTGCTCTTGCAAACGGAAAATAGCCGTGCCTTGGGCGGTGTCATAG
>Ga0247834_1000998_pt1 | contig 51381 bp, 48 predicted proteins | sample LaCruzMarch2015__8_FD_187118 | JGI IMG/M metagenome (GOLD analysis project Ga0247834, IMG submission 187118) | Freshwater microbial communities from meromictic Lake La Cruz, Castile-La Mancha, Spain - LaCruzMarch2015_12m | ecosystem: Environmental > Aquatic > Freshwater > Lake | place: Spain... | reverse complement strand
GATATTTGATACATCCTAGGGTTTTCTAATCCTCCAGCCATAGAGGCTTTTCTTTTTAACGCTTTAACGTTCTGTGCGGTCTGGACGGGACTCGAACCCGCGACCCCATGCGTGACAGGCATGTATTCTAACCAACTGAACTACCAAACCAATTTTTTAACTTCCTTTCGAAAATCTCCAGAAACATCTGGATTCAAAATCGTGTGAACCTTATTGCTAAAGCGGTTACAAAAGTAACGCGAATTTTCAAATAAGCAAACATATATTGATAAAAAATCGTGCTGTAACCAAAACAGAAATAAATGGTTTATCTTCATGGTCAATTTTACTTAAGATGAAAAAATCAGTGCTTTTACTACTTCTTATCTGTAACTATTCAGGTAGTTTTACCCAAATAATTGAAATACTTGTTCACCAAAAAAAAGTAATATGTTCTGAAATTAAGGTGCTTAACTCTGGCGAACGCGAGTGTAACCTCAGCATTATGCCCGACGGCAAAACACTCTACTTTATGTCAACTAGAAGTCAAAAAAATGGAGCTGTTGGTGGTAATGGTGACATCTACCAGTCGAAATTCGTGCATAATTCTTGGCAAGTTCCTACAGCACTTGGCGAGAACATCAACACCTTTTCGGGAGAAGATGAGCCTTCAGTGGATGCCGACGGAGAAAATGTTTTTTATCAAAGTTGGAATGGCGATTGGAGAGCTAAATCAGGGCCTTATTTTAAATCACAACTTAAGTCAGGCGACTGGGGAAAAGGAATTGGTTTGGGTGGAGGAATAACACAATTCTTTGCTAAAGAATCCAGTGCGAACATGGGGTATGGTACGGATGGTATGGCTGTATCTTCTGATGGAAATCTTTTTATCGTCGCGTGTGGACCTGATTACAATAGCGCCATGGATATTTATTATAGCACCAAAAAAAATGGTGTTTGGTCCTTCCCCAAAATAATGGGTATTTCAACAGATGGGGATGAACGTTCCGTATTTATTGCTGGCGATAATAAAACCATTTATTTTTCATCCGATGGACATGGAGGATTTGGTGGTTTAGATATTTTCAAAGTGGTAATTGGAGAAAATGGAAAACTAGGTGAAATTATCAACATCGGGGAGCCCTTTAATACAGCAGCAGATGACCAGGGATTTGTAGCATCTGTTGATGGAAAATCTGCTTTCTTCATTCGAAATCTAGATATTTATTATGCCGATATTTCCAACCTTACAGAAAAAATAAAGCCGAAAAATGAAACAGTAGAAACTCCCAAACCCACTTTACTTCCAACTGAGGAACCTGAAATAAGGAAACAAACGACCTTCGACTCCATAGTTATAACTGTTTATTTTAATTTTAACGAGTCCCTTCTCTCTCCCTCAGAAAAACTTAAATTAATAACTCAGTTAAATGCACTAAACAATTTAGGAGATTACGCTATATCGCTAGCTGGACATTGCGATAACGTAGGACCAAACGTTTACAACGACGAGCTATCAACATTAAGAATCAATACCGTTTATTCACTACTCGGAAATACAGGTGTCAAAGCTCCGAACATCAAACAAATGGCATTCGGTGAAAATATGCCCAAGGAAAACAACGCAACTGAAGCAGGTCGAAAGCTCAACCGCAGAGTAGATATCACCCTTAAAAAAAAGAATTGAAGTTGATTTCTTCCTAAATTTCCGATAGAAAAAACGTTTCTTTTACACGCACTCCTTTTTCAGTTTCTTCAAGCGTACAACACTCATTTACACTATCGTGCTCTAAGAAAAGCACATAGTCATGTTGAGCGGCACGGCTTAAAAATTGGCTTTTTTCTTTAAGCGTAATTAAGGGACGAGTGTCGTAACCCATCACGTAAGGAAGGGGAATGTGACCAACACTTGGTAATAAATCGGCCATAAAAACAAGGGTTTTTCCTTTATATTGAATATGGGGGATCATCATGCTATCTGTATGACCGTCAACAAACAAGACCTTCATATTTTCAAAAATTCCTTCCGACTGATTACCACTTCGCTCTATAAAATTCAATTGACCGCTTTCTTGTATCGGCAAGATGTTTTCGCTTAGAAAGGAAGCTTTTTCCCTTGGATTTGGCTTGGTAGCCCACTCCCAATGTTGCTCATTACTCCAATACTTAGCATTTTTGAAAACAGGTTGATAGCCCTTCTTTGAATCATTCCACTTAATAGCTCCACCACAATGATCAAAATGCAAGTGGGTCAAAAAAACATCCGTAATGTCATCCTCATGAAATCCCAACTCGGCAAGACTTTTGGATAATGTCGCATTTCCATAAAGAAAATAATAAGAAAAAAACTTTTCGGACTGCTTATCTCCTATCCCAGCATCAATAAGCATTAAACGCTTACCATCTTCAATTAATAAGCAACGTAATGCCCAAGAACACATATTATTTTCGTCGGCAGGATTGGTTCGTTGCCACAAGGACTTTGGAACCACTCCGAACATTGCCCCTCCATCTAGTTTAAAATATCCCGTATTAATTACGTGTAATTTCATCGTCTACTTTTTAACAGCAACAAATGCATGGATAGTCAGCACAAACATCGAGGGATCTGTATTGGCCGAAACCGTGATTTTTTTGGTTTGCTCTTTGGATTGTAATTCAGTAGGAAGAAAAACTACTTCAATAACATCGGTTTTTCCCGGTGCGATCGGCGCTTCGGGTTTTTTGGGAGTAGTGCAGCCACAGCTTGCCGAAACATCACTAATCACCAGCGGTTTCTTGCCCGTATTGGTCACTTTAAAAAGCACTTTATTCCTCGACCCTTGTATGATATTACCAAAATCATGATCAATTTTATCGAACGACATCGTAGTAAGTGAATTCTTTAATGCCAATTCCTCCTTTTCGGTATCTTTTAGTGTTTCTTTTAAAGCCTCTTCGTTTTCTTCATTGGCAACAATGGCGGATTCGGCTTTCGTTTTACTTGGTTTATCCGTTGAACAAGCAAAAAGAGAAATAACAAGTAAAAAACTAAAAATGATTTTCATGAATAAAAGTTTTAGGTTAAACAAAGATAAGATTTCTAGTTGTGTTCAACTTAGATAAGCACTTAAAAATTCATGTGTTTTAGATGAGCATTATTATAAATACAAGCATAAAAAAGCCTCTCGAATAAACGAAAGGCCTTAGGGGAGGGAGACGGGTCTCGAACCCGCGACCTTCGGTACCACAAACCGACGCTCTAACCAACTGAGCTACAACCTCCATTATTGTGGCAACAAATATAATCATTTAAGCTGAATAGTATGCAAAAAAACGTACTCTTTTTACAGCGATTCACGCGATAGAAAGTAGCATTAACAACTAAATTATTGAAAAATAAAGAACGAATAAAGCCGTTAAACCTTACCTTTGCTTCATATGAAATTGATTATCCTATTCATCTTTTCCATTTTTTCTTTAATCGGCTTAGCGCAACAAATTGAAATTGTTGGAAGCTGCATCGACAAAAGAGGGAAGCCATTGGAGGGTGTTCAAGTTTCTTTCAACACAAACCCAAATGCGCTTGTTTTTAGCGATTCATTGGGGAATTACTTGTTTTTAACTAAATCCTTTGATACCTTAAAAATTCGCCTTAGTATCGACGAATACAGTGAAACGCGAAACCTAAAAAGTACATCGAATACAACCCTGCGCTATGTAATTAACCCCGTGCAATTTCCTATTCAACAAGAACGAACAGTAACCGTAATTTCAAACAAAGACGATCCTTTTGAGCTCACGAAATTAGCACCCTTTGATCCACAACGAATTACAGGGAGTGTGGAGCGAACTTTGACCCTCGTTACTGCAGCTGTTTCAAATAATGAATTAACCACTAATTACAACGTCCGAGGTGGAAACTACGATGAGAATTTAGTGTATGTAAACGGATTTATGGTTTACAGGCCTTTTCTAACAAGGAGTGGGCAGCAAGAAGGAATGAGTTTTATTCACTCTGCTTTGGTTGAATCGGTGAAATTTTCTGCAGGAGGATTTGATGCACAATACGGCGACAAATTAAGTTCTGTATTAGACATTGAATATAAAACTCCAAAAAGCACAAAGGCATCTGTTCTGCTTTCTTTGATGGGAACAGAAGCACATGTGGAACAGGCCGTTTCGAAAAAATTCAATTACCTCGTAGGTGCAAGATACCGTTCCAATGGCTACCTGCTAAATTCTCTACCGACCAAAGGAAGTTACAATCCAGTCTTTATAGATGCACAGTTTCTTACCAACTACCAAATAAACCCCAAATTAAGTTGGTCAGTCTTAGGCCATTTTTCCTCTAATGATTACCAATTTAGCCCGCAAACGGCAGTTACAGACTTCGGAACTGCAAATGAAGCGTATTCCTTTCGAATTTATTTTGACGGAAAAGAAAGTACGCGCTTTCAAACCATGATGGGAGGAACCGCACTAAAATACCAAGCCAACAAGCGAACCGATTTAGCACTTTACGCGACGGTGTTTAATTCCAACGAACGAGAATATTTTGACATCCAAGGTCAGTATTACATAAATGAATTAGAGATGGACCCTTCCAAAGAAACCTACGGCGACTCCATTGCTGTTTTAGGAATTGGTACTTTCTTGAACCATGCAAGAAATCAACTGAATGCTACCATTTCGAATATCTACCATGAAGGGGAGCACCGTGTATTTGCTAACTTTAAAGACTTTGAAAAACGCCATTTTCATACCTCAACAATTAAGTGGGGCCTAAATTACCAACATGATATTTTTAACGACGTATTAAGCGAATGGAAAATGATTGATTCAGCTGGTTACAGTATTCCACAGGCATCAACAAATCAAGTCGAACTTTTCGAAACCATTAAAAGCGAGTTAAATTTAAGCGGTGAAAGGGCAACAGGTTACGCGCAATGGAACCTAAGTTGGACTAATACGAATCGAAATCAACTCGTTGTACTAAACAAAAAAACAAAAGTAAATGCCATTAAATCGGTAAAAGAATACAGGGATACATTAAGTGAATCATCAAAAAAAACCGCTCTTAGCATCGGACTTCGAAGTGGTTACACAAGTATCAACAACGAATTTTACCTAACTCCACGGGTAGCCTTCATTTTTTATCCACGTAACTACATGGTGCATAATAATCGAATTACCAAGCGAAACATCAGCTACCGCTTAGCATCAGGGTTGTACTATCAACCGCCATTCTACCGTGAATTTCGAACATTAGAAGGAAGCTTAAATACGCAGGTTAAAGCCCAAAAATCTTTCCATGTTGTCGCCTCTACTGACTTATTATTTTCTATGTGGAACAGAGAGCAACCCTTCAAACTATCAGGTGAATTATACTACAAGTACCTATGGGATGTGAATCCGTACGAAATTGAAAATGTACGCACGCGTTATTACGCTGAAAACAGCGCTGTTGCCTACGCGTATGGATTTGATGTAAATATACATGGACAATTTGTGGAAGGCATAGAGTCCTTTTTCAAACTAGGTATTTTATCAACGAAAGAAAATATTGTCGGTGATTCACACAAAGAATACTATAACGTTGCTGGAGAAAAAATTATTTTCGGTTATAGCACTGATCAGACTATCGCTGACAGCGCTACCATTTATCCTGGATTTATTCCGCGTCCAACAGATCAATTATTCAACTTTGGGGCACTCGTACAAGATCAAATGCCTGGTTTAGAAAATTTCACCGTTCAAATGGGGATGCAATTTTCAACCGGTTTGCCTTATGGACCTCCAGACCGAACACGTTACAAAGACACTTTACGTTTAAAAAGTTATTTCAGAGTGGATTTGGGACTAGCTTACGATCTCATTTCCGACAAGAAAATAAGAAAAGACAACTTTTGGGGAAGAAATTTTTCTGACGCACTCATTTCGTTGGAAATTTTTAACCTACTTGGAATTAATAACGTGCTTTCAAAGCAATGGATTCAAGATGTTCAAGGGAAATTCTATGCGATTCCAAACTACCTCACACAACGGAGAATAAACCTGAAACTTATTTGTAAAATTCGCTAGTTTAATGCGTAAGGTGCGAACAAGAATTTATTGGGATGTACCAATTCTGTTTTTACTGCATACATAACAATTCCAGCTGTATTACGAACCCCCAACTTACTCATGATATTTTTTCGATGGGTATTGACTGTGTGTGTACTTAGAAATAAAAATTCGGCTATTTGTCCGTTGGTTAAACCTTGAGCAATCAATTTAATAATTTCAGTCTCTCTTTCCGTAAGTATAACAGCATCACATGAAAACCCTGCATCATCAATATCGAGTACGTCAATATTTGAACGTTGAATGGTTTCTAATACCTGACCACAGAAAAAGCGATTGCCTTTTTTAGTTTCCTTTACAGCATCCAATATTTCAGCTAACTCACAATCCTTTTTAACATAACTAGTTACTCCTATACGAAGGGCATCAACTAAAATTTGAGCACTTTGATCGGGCGTGATAGCGACAAGTTTTACTTTACTATCGAATTGCAACACCTTTGAGATGACGTTAATATCAAAACCCATTGAGGTAAAATCGATTAAAACAATTCCTGCCCCAAATGAACTAAGTTGTTCCATTAATTCAAAATTATTTTTGGCATCACCAACAATCGTCAAAGTTTCATCACTTTGTAGTACAGTGCGAAGTCCTATTCGCATTAAATCATTACTATCGGCAATTATAACGTTCACTTTATTTAGAATTAATATAGATAAGACAAATGTAAGACTGTTTTTTCAAATGAACTGCTTTTTTAATGTTTAGTTTCAAAAAGTTTTCAATACCCTAGATCAACACGAATTACTTACATTTGTTTAGTGAAAACTAACATTTCAAATGAAATAAAGCCAGCTTCCGATCTTCTTAAAGCTGGAGAAATTGTGGCCGTGCCTACAGAAACGGTTTATGGTCTTGCTGCTAACGGATTAAACCCACTTGCCATTCAAAAAATATTCGAAGCAAAATCTCGTCCAAAAACCAATCCATTGATTTTGCATTTCGCAAACGAAAAAGAGATAAGTCCGTACGTGCTAAATTTTCCAGCACAACTAAAATTACTAAGTAAAGTGTTCTGGCCAGGTCCGCTTACTATTTTATTACCGAAAAGCGACTTAGTAATCGATAGTATTACAGGAGGACAAGATCGTGTGGCAGTTCGAGTTCCTGCCCATCCATTATTCCAACAATTACTTCAACAAGTAAAATTTCCACTAGCAGCGCCTAGTGCGAATTTGTACGGAAGGGTAAGTCCTACAAATGCCAAACATGTTTATAATCAACTTAAGGGTAAAATCCCCCTGATTCTTGATGGAGGTCCTTGTGAAAAAGGAATAGAATCTACCATCATCGGAATGGAAAACAAGCAGGTAATTGTTTACCGTTTAGGAAGTATTTCCATTGAAGAATTAGCACTTCACTTAGGCGAGGTTCCTCAAATAAAAAACGAAGCGACAGAAAATGGAACCGCAAGTGGGATGGTCAAGTATCATTATGCGCCAAGAACACCGCTTTACTTTTATGATGTATCTTCCACCAAAACAGATCAAACTAATGGCTATATTTTCTTTAAGGAATGCCCAAAAAATACAACGATTGAAAATGCGATTGTCTTGAGTGAAACGAGTGATCTCCAAGAAGCGGCTCGGAAGTTATACAGTGCACTGCACGAATTTGACGAAAGAGGATTCCATCACATTTACATTGAAAGATTTCCTGAGCAAGGATTAGGAACTACCCTAAACGATCGATTGAATCGTGCTACTGAAAAATTTAAGGCATAAAAAAAGCCTTCCGAATTCGAAAGGCTCAACTATTTGCTGTTTGATTCACTTCATGTGACGACCAAAACGGTTATTAAATTTATCAATTCTACCCGCTGTATCTACAAACTGAGCAATACCGGTAAAGAAAGGATGCGACTTGTGCGAAATATCTAATTTTACAAGTGGATATTCATTTCCATCTTCCCATAAAATTGTTTCTCTGGTGTTAGCACAAGATGGACAAACAAATGCGTAGTCGTTTGACATGTCCTTAAAAACTACAAGTCTATAATCGTCTGGGTGGATTTCTTTTTTCATTACTTCATCAAATTGGATTGCAAATTTAAGGTTTTCTTTTTTATTTACAAGACAACTACGAAAAAATTCTGTGTTATTTTAACAACTGAAGGGTGATAACTACCTTAAACTATCGCTAATTTATATTTCTTTGTGCTTAATTTTGTTAAAATCCTATTCTTTTGAAATTAAATCGTTCGTATCGATTAGAAGAAATTGCAGCACTGATCGAGTGTGCATTCATCGGAGACGCTACTCATCAGATTACAGGCCTCAATGAAATACACTTGGTTGAAGCCGGCGACATGGTCTTTGTTGACCACCCCAAATACTATGAAAAAGCGCTGCAATCAGCTGCAACAACTGTTATAATTGACAAAGAAATGCCCTGCCCATCGGGAAAAGCCCTTATTATTTCAACAAATCCCTTTGATGATTTTAACTTTTTAACAAAGTATTTTTCTCCGAAATTAGGCCCTAAAATGCAACCAACAAGCGAGGGTCTTATTTATCCTGGCGTGTACCTAGGGCACCAGGTTTCAATTGGTAAAAATGTACGTATTTATCCCGGTGCTTGCATTTTGGATGGAACCACGATAGATGACAATGTTGTTATTGGTGCAAACAGCGTAATTGGAAACGATGCATTTTATTACAAAAAAAAAAATAACGCTTACACGGCCATGCATTCCTGTGGAAATGTGCACATCGAGGAAGGCGTTGAAATAGGTGCGCTTTGTACGATAGACCGAGGAGTTACAGGAACTACAACCATAGGCAAAGGTTGTAAATTCGACAATCAGGTACATATAGGTCACGACACGGTAATTGGACAAAATTGCTTAATTGCTGCAAATACAGGAATTGCAGGATGTGTAAAAATTGCAAATAATGTGGTGATATGGGGACAAGTTGGAATCGCTAGTAGCGTTTCGATAGGTGAAGGTGTTGTGCTGTTAGCACAAAGTGGCGTGATGAAAGATTTAATAGCAGGTAAGACTTATTTTGGGTCCCCCTGCGGCGAAGTAAAAGAAAAATTTCGGGAACTTGTTGCACTTCGTTCTTTGCCCGATTTTATGCAGGGCAAAAAATGACAGAAGATCAACAAAATCGCCTGGAGCTAAAAATTTCTTTGCAAGAACTAAAGCTTAATGCCTTGTTGGAAATTACCGCAGCAATTAATAATAACTTTCCAATCGACCAATTATTAAATAATTTTTCATTTGTTTTAAAGCAACAATTGAATTTTAGACGATTTGTGCTTTTTATTAAGCAAGAGAGCTGGGATTGTATATTAAAAGAGGGATATAAAGGTAAAATTGAAGTAGAAGATCATATTCATAATTTAATCCGATTCAAAGAAACCACGCTATTAGTAGATTCTAATTCCACCTTACTGAAAGAATTCAATGTTGTCGTGCCGGTTTTACACCTAGGACAGGCACTTGCTTATTTATTATTATCCGATAATCAACTTAAACCTGCCACACTATTAGACACTGATTCTCACCTAACATTTGCACAAACCCTAACTAGTATCGTATCGGTCGCGATTGAAAACAAGCGCTTGGTAAAAAGTAATGTTATTAAAGAAATCATCTCAAAAGATTTAGAGGTGGCCTCTGAACTTCAAAAACTACTTTTCCCCTCCGACCTCCCGTCCGACCGAAAGATGGATGTTCATGCAAAATACATCCAACGCCATGCCATTGGAGGTGATTACTACGATTTTATTCCCCTGGGAGACGAAGAATATATTTTATGTATTGCCGACGTTTCCGGCAAAGGCATAAGCGCTGCGCTGTTGATGGCTAACTTTCAAGCAACGGTAAGAACGCTCTTTAAATACCAACGTTTTGAGTTAGCATTTTTAATGGAGGAATTAAATAAAAAAGTAGTACTCAACGCAAAGGGTGAAAAATTTATTACTTTTTTCATTGCTCATTACAACGCGTCCTCCCGCAAATTAACGTACATCAATGCCGGACACAACCATCCAATGCTTTTTATGAATAGAAAAGTAAAACCTTTAATATCCGGTTGCATAGGATTGGGGATGCTCGATGAATTGCCTTCCATACAGATCGGCTCACTCACCCTTAGTAGCAGTGCTACACTCGTGCTTTTTACCGATGGTGTGGTTGAAATTGAAGACATAAACGGCGAACAATTTGGAGTGGATAGACTAATTAAAGATATTAAGGCCTATTCCGGGCTTAAAATGGAGGATATGAACAACATTATTTTTTCTCACTTGACAGAATGGTGCGGCACATTAAATTTTGATGATGATACAGCAATAATGAGCTGTAAATTCTTCTAACGAATAAGGTACATTTTACCCAATCCTTTTTGAATGAACCGATCGGCACCAGATGCTAATTGCTTCACGCTTTGACCATTAATCTTGGCTTGTACTCGATATAGGTAAACCCCATTGGCCAATTGATCACCAAATTGATCTTTTCCATCCCAAGCAAAATCGGTTATGTTTCTTCCAATTCGCAGCGCACCGAGTTCCCCCTCCGTAATTTCACGAACGATTCTTCCATTAATGTTCATCACTTGAATTAGTATATCATCTGGTAACTCGTCACCCGTTAAGGTAAAGACGAAGCGCGTACTGGTTGAAAAGGGATTGGGGTAGTTTAAAAATTCTGTGATGGAAGATTCATGGATAACTTCGAAATTAATTTTATATTCAAAATCACCTGAGAGATTGCCCGATTTGTCGCTTCCCTGCACTAATAACGTATACGTACCTGTTTTCTCAAAATACTTTGGGTATATTATCTTAAACTTTTTGTTTTGCGCCTCAGCAGGAATCCATTGCATAATCACCTCTCCATTGGCATTCATAAATGGAATTTTAATTTGAATACCATCGGGATCGGTTAGGTAAATTCCAAACAATGTGGTGTCTGCATCTTCACTCATAATTAAATATGGGTTTTCGTCTTTCAAACTCATCACAATTTCAGAGGTAGGCGCAATAATGTCGTTATTCAAGATGTGTTGACCATTAAATGTGACATCAAGGATTGGATTGATATCCTCGGATTGTACAGAAAATGGAAACTGTAAAATATTGTTAATGTGTGTTAGCTCTGGTTGGTCAGTAAAGGCCTGAGCCAAATCAACATATGGATTGATTTCCATTCTTAACCAATTTTGCCCTACTAGTCCTAAAGAGGAAAAGGTTATTGTATCGCGCAATAAATCACCTGCTAGCAACTGACCTTGTCGAGGATACGAAATAGGATGAATGACTTCATTTTGATCTACAATATAATAGTTCACCAACAAAGAATCCATGCCGTAATCACTAATATTTCTAACATCCACAGCAAATTTAACCGACTGTCCTTCTTGAAGTGTGTCCCCTATACTTGTCCATGTAATGCCATTGGAGGCATCTATTGCCGCCTCGGGAAGTGGTGCAAAAACAACATGCCAAAAATCCAGCTGCGCAGGTGTCTGAGTAACTGAATCGAAGTATTTTGCTTCAAGGCGGATGAAAGGGTATAAAACAGGATTAATTAAATTGGATAGTTGAATAATGGAATCATTTGGCGTCATGAGTGTATCAATCGTAGCTTGATAGGTCCCGTAGGCGTTGTACAATTTTATGTTCAACAAGGTAGAATCTCCCTGCGATTGCTCCAATGCATCGCGCTTCCAAAAAAGTGACTTCCATTCGGCAACTGGCCCTATCAATGGACTAGTTTCCAAACCAATTAATTGTGAGCCAGAAATTAGGGTATCCAGGAAGATGTTTTCGTTGTTTTGAGAAACACGTTCAACAACAAAACTTGGATCACCTTTTCGGGTTAAGAAGATAAAAGGTCGATTCGGCCTACCTGCATAAATACTATCCGAACCCAAGTTGGCAAATGTTTGATATAAACCAGGATCGTATAGGTCCCACCAATCGTAGCGCGTTGTCAATGGAGAATAAATTAAAATATAATCACCATTATCAACTAGGTTTTCAACTAAATTTTGAAAAGCATCAATTTGAGCAACATTGTTTTGGTGAAACGTAAAATACCTCATCGGACGAGGTTTACACCCTGCGTTATCGTTGGCATTTCCGTAATTATTACCGGGATTCACCTCAGTTCCATTGGGGTAAACATATCGCGTTTCCTTTGGAAGCAAGGTTGCTTTATCGATAATCGCGACATGAAATTTTGGTGTTAGGTTACAAACTTCATATTCTTGTTGCTCATCGTTTAAATACCAAGCATTATCAAAAATGTAAGGAGAAGAATAAGAAGCGAGCGCTAAGCAAGAAATCGTCTTTTGAATTGGAGCAAATTCGCGGTATTCATTTAATTGATTAATGTTGATACCAATTGGCGTATTAAAGGTAAACTGATGAAAATCATCTTGCCCCCACCCTTCTTTATTTATAATGTATTGAAAAGACCTTGTTTTCCAAACTGGTACCGCTTCATTTATCGCAACCCGCCAATAATAGACCGTGCTATCAACCATAATTATTGAGGATGGCAGGTTAGATAAACTTGAAATCCATTGATTCCAATTGACTGATTTCACACCTCCCAGTCCTGTAACATTGGCATAGCGGCGAAATCCACTATTGAAAGTATGAACCGTATCAATTTCGAAACGATAGTTGTTAATTGGCGCTAATGGATCAATCGTTGAGGCAAATAAACAAATGGTATCACGCGGAACGACAGCAAAATCGATTGGTAAAATTGGCTCAATACCATCAATGTTAATCACAAAATTTTTGACTACCTGATTATTTGTCACCTCATCATATTGCTCAGCAACAACAGACGGAATATCGGCGCTAATGGTAAACCTATTTAATCCTACGCCTATTAAAGGGTAAAATGGAATTTTTATTTGTATTGTTTTTTCGTAATCTAAACCATTTACAATAAAAACGTAATTGGAGTCCGCTACTGAACCAGGAAAATCACGAAGAACTTGCAGCGTAAAATCCCCGAGAATGGATTGTCCCAAATTCTTTAACAAAACAGAAATGGTAATCGAATCGGTTGCTAAAGTGATGTCATCAGGACCAAAAACAACACCTGGGTCTGTCAACTCAATTTCCGGTTTGTTGTGTGGGTTTAGGCGCAACATAGGATCACCATGTAGCGTCATTTGAGAAAAAGTTGATTCGGTGATTAGGTCCGTACTAGCGTCTAAAACAGAATCAATTAAATTTTTAATGTGTGAACCGATAGTTCCTCCGTAATTATCACGAGAAAACTGCTTATAAAAAGTACTTGAGTATTCGTTGAGGGAAGAAGTAAAACCGTAGTCAATAGTCCCAAGATAAGCAATCACGCCCGCATTTGGCGTTAAAACAAATTGCTCAGACTTTGTCGAAGTACTTTGAAAAATATTTCCGTTGTAGCAGGAATTGGCAATAAGTAAAGGATATCGCCCCTGGTTATCCCAATTTTCAGGTTCATCTAAGTTTACATCAAATCCACTTATAGACGACGTGGCGTGTCCGAAAAAATTCATAACCGTTACTCCTTCTTGAATCCTACCCTGAATTGCTTGCACCTGAGCTGGTGTTAATGGATTTCCCGATTGTTTGGCGACTAGCGTAGTGTTTCCAGCAAAAAAGTCATCTTCAGCTATCAGCGCCATTTGATTTAAATAAAGTTGAAATAAATACTGCTCATTTGAATTATTTCCACCAGAGAAATGCAAAATTTGTTTCTGCCAATCTTTTGTTTGCGATGAATATAAAGACCCCTGATCTTGCTGTAATTCAAATTCTTTCACCTTAGATAAATAAATTTGAAGTTCAGCATTGTTATTTACTGAAATTCTACCGGTAGGAATTAAGGGTGTCCATTTATCCATCCCTCCCAAATTAGAGGTAATACACGCGTCGCAAGAAGGCTGTCCAAAAGAAGGGACAAGTGACATAGCATAATTTGCGGTGTTGATTCTTGAACCGGGCCCGGAAGTAAGTGCCGAGGAAACCGTAGCCTCGCGGATACCTTTTCCAATTAAGTATAATCCAACAGGCTTTTGGTTAGAAAGCGAGTATATGTAATGTGCATAGCGTCGTATCCCATTGATATGTTTTGGGATTCCTCCACCAAACTGCTGATATAATTCGTCTACCTTGGCAAGTAAAACGTTGTAATCGCCACCCAACACCGAACTTCGGTAAGTAGCGTAATCCACCACTGCGATTTCTGTTTTGGGGTGATAAACAAAAAGTAATGCCTTTTCCAAGTTTGGAATAGTGGAAAAATCGGTAAAAAAACCAGTGCCATTTACTAACTTAAATGCATTGATATTGTACAATGTATTAGCGTCTTGAAGCACAACTTTTTGCACTGACCCTGAATTGCTATTTGGAATAAGTACCTGAAAATTATTGGGCGAAACGGTTACCACAGGAACTTTTCTAGGCACATCACCAAGAACAAAACAATACGATGTTATAAAGCTAATCGCAGACATATTCAAGCGAATTTTACCTTGATTTACATTGTTTTGCACCAAAAATGTTGTTTTATTTGCATTTAAGAAAGAAGGGGTCCTTGGATACAAAAACGACCAATAATTAATCGATTGAAAATCAGATAGCGCACTTTGATCGCCAACAATACTCACTTTAAAGTTTGTGCTCCCGGCAGCAGGTAAAATGGAAGACGGGAAATACTTGTTAATATGAATACCCTGATAGCCCGTAAAAATAGTGTCCATCAAAACATAATTTGAGGCGCCAATAGTATGCAGCGAGTGGTGATTGCCAAGTCCTCCAAATGCAGCATTTGAGGCCCCAACCGTAACGGCTCGATAATTTACCAAAGGAGCATCCACACCTTGATACACATTTTCTAGCAATGTGGATGAAAAGTTCCATGTGTAGCCGTTTAATCCATTTTGCACGGCACTCCCCCACCCCTCTCCAGAAACATAAAATGAACTAGAGGCTTCAGACGATTTTTCTCCTGCGATATAGGCTTGTGATAACGCTTGCCACTTTTCAGATAAAACATAATTGGAAGGTGCGTAAGAAGCAAAGTCTACGTCATTTTCAACCACAAAACGTTTGTTATTCTCGCTATTATTCCAAGTAAAAAAATATTGAATTGTGTCGTTGTATAAACTGTATTTTGGATTACCCATTCTAGCAGGGTCGTCGTAAAGCGTTGAATCTAGCCAGCCATCATTTCTTTCCGCATAAAAAAAGATCTTATCTCCTGGGTCAAGCGTGTTATCGCCACCATCTTCAATAAAAAGTGGCAGTTCCTTTTCTTTACCAAACAGCTGTACATTTCCAGCAGTGAAGGAGGCAACTGGAATCCCCGCTGCAGTAAGCGATTGAACATCAATTTTATACAGCCCAGTTTGGAACACGTTAAATGAATAATACTGTTGGGAATAGTTTATCCACTCATTTCCGTAGGTTTGAGAATGAGCGAAGGAGGAACAGATAAAAAAGAAAATTAGTAGGTAAAAATTTTTCATTTCATAGCATTCTTCGGTTTGACTAATTTAAACTTTATTGAAAAGATATGCGTGTAAAAATTAGCATCTGCATCACCTAATCGAGTAAAGGCATAATCTAAATGAAAGCCTTTAATTCCGATACCGAGTCCTAGATTTGGTTGCACCCCCCAATAATTTGTCCCATCCATTCTACTAAATGACTGAATTGACGAAACCCCGCCCCTTAATTTAACAACTTCGCGAAAGCCAAACTGAACACCTAGATGTGGATCAACAGAAAAAGGTGCGGCACTAATAAGCGTATTACGTTTGCCGTCCGTTGTCACATCGAAGTCGACCTCAGCAGCAATGTTTAGTCCTTTTTTACCTAACTCATATTGACACGATGTGGCTAGAATAATGCGGGGTAAGGTTAATTCTAATCCATTGCTAGGAATTTCATTTCCTGTAGCCAGGAAAACCTGCTGCATTGATGGGTCCAAATTAAAAACCCAAGCATTAAAAGTGGAAGTCATATCGCGGACAACTGCGCCAAAACGCCACGTTTTATTTAATTGATATTTCCACCCTGCATCGAGACCAAAACCCCATGCCTTTGCAAAATCGCCCACTTTTCGGTAGATCACTTTAACGGTTCCACCGACACTCATACCCTCCATCTTTAAACGAGAAGCATATGTGCCCAAAAAAGCATAGTCTCCCGCAGTAAAAGTGCTAATGTTATCGTAGTTAATTACACCATTATTATCGATTAATTGGGTGGTGTTAGGAATATCATCAACGCCAAATCGTATAAAGGAAAGACCAACAGCACTTCGGTCATTTATTGCATGTGCTACCCCCACGTAGTCATACTTTGCAATTCCTGCAAAAAATGCGGAGTGCATCGCGCTAACCTCAAGCCAGTTCCGCACACCAACTAAGCCTGCAGGATTCCAGTAAGCGGCTGTAACGCCTTCGGCAGAAGCAACAACAGCATTTCCCATTCCATAAGCGTCCGCTCCAACGCCGATTGCCAAAAATTCATTAGAATATTTTTGGGTAAAAACAGCGTGCGAAGCTAATAAAATGGTAAAAAACGCAAATAAATAACCTTTCATTTTATTAAATTTTAGCCCTAATTAACCCAATTATTGATAAAAAATTGTGTTATTTGTAATTCAAAAATTTGATTTGATAAAAATACTTTTTTTTAATACCAATCTGCAAAATTATTTAAAAAAAATAAACGTGTAAATGTTTAGTTTTCCTAATCTACTTACTGGGATGAATTTGATTTGTGGCATAATTTCTATTTTGGCTACGCTAGCAGGAAGAATCGATATTTCTCCTTTTTTTCTGTTTGCCGCAATGGTATTTGATTTTCTTGATGGGTTTCTTGCGAGAAAGCTTGGTAAAAGTAGTCCTCTTGGTAAACAGTTAGACTCCTTGTCAGATATGGTATCGTTTGGATTAGCCCCAGGCATCCTTGTGATGGTGATGATCATGGTAGGCGTACACGATGGAAGAATTGCACCACATGATTACAATTTTGAGGCAAGCTCCTACACCTGGTTTCAAATACAAGCTTGGATGCAAGCTGTCTTTTATCAATTACCAAATCAGTTCGATGCGACAATAAAATACCTTCCCTTTCTTGGACTCATCATTCCTTTTTTGTCGCTGTTTCGTCTAGCAAAATTTAATATCGACGAAAATCAACACGACCAATTTATTGGTGTTCCAACCCCACTAAACACTTTATTTGTTTTATTCTTTCCCTTGTATTTCCAATCAAACTTTTCCACTTGGAACAGCGAGCACACATTAGTATTATTACTTTTTGATTGTTATTCTATCGCCCTGATTACCGGTCTATTTGCACTTTTATTAATTGCAAAGATACCTCTCATTGCTTTGAAGTTTAGTAATTTTAAGTGGTCAACTAATAAATTTCGGTACATTTTAATACTAATTTCATTAATAAGTTTTATCCTATTTTACCTTTGGTCTATTCCTATAATTGTATTTTTGTATTTATTATTATCAATAATTGAAACACGTCAAAATAAAACAAATGAAATTTAAAGCTGAAATTGATATAATGCCACAGGATGCTTTGTTAGATCCTCAGGGAAAAGCGGTCACTAGTGCGATGCAAAACATAGGTTTAATTGAAATTAATAACGTTAGGATAGGTAGACATATTCGCTTATTTATTGAATGTAACGATGCAAATACGGCTGAGTTAAAAGTAGAGGAGGCGTGCAAGAAATTATTAGCGAATCAAATCATGGAAACGTATCGATTTACTATCGAAGCATGTTAAAATAATAAATTTAAAAAATTAATAATTAAAAATAGAAATTATGTCTGAAGAAAACGCAAAGAAAGGGAACGGTTTTTATCTAATTGCAGTATTTGCTTTGCTTTTAGCATTAGCTTATGTCACTTACCAATGGTCAAGTAAACGTGCTGCTTTAAACGCGTGTACCAATGAAAATTTAGTGCTTAAGTCAGACATGGACGGCATGAACAAAATGATGGAGGGCTATGTAGGCACGCTATCAAATGATTTAAAAACCGATTTCAAAAACATGTTGAATACCTACGATAAATTGATTGAAAAAGATCAAAGCAAAGCAGACAGTCTAAACGCTCAGAAAGAAAAGATTCAAGGTTTATTGAACGACCTTAATGCAAATAAAAGATTTACCGCTTCTCAACTTTTTCAACTCAAAAAGGAAAATGAAACGCTCCGAAATATAATGAAAGGGTATGTTAAACAGATTGATGCTTTAAACACTCTAAATATTGAGTTAACCTCTAAATTAGACGAAACATCCACCCAGTTAAATTCAACCACAGTGGAGCGAGACGATTATAAGAAAGAAGTGGAAGAAAAAGATTTGCAACTTAAAAAAGGGGCCAAACTTGCGGCTACTGCAATGAACTCGGTGGCATTAGACTCAAAATGGAATAAAAACATGAAAAAAACGGATAAAGCAAAAAATACAGTTCAAATCATGTCGAGCTTTACCATATCTCCTAATACAATTGCAACCGCTGAGAAAAAATCAATTTATTTACAAATTACTGCGCCGGATGGCAGAATATTACAGGCTCGATCGAACAATACAGTGGACACGGAACAAGGTAATGTGGCTTATTCTGACAAGAAAGATATTGATTATCAAAATCAAGCAGTGGATGTAACCATTTATTACGACTTCAAAACCGACAAGGCCATAAAAGGAAATTATAAATTAAAAGTTATTTGTGACGGCGTGGTAATTGGCTCAGATAGTTTTACCCTAAAGTAATTACTTAATTTTTAAAGAGACATGGGCAGCGTTGAATTTGTCATTAAAGAACATATTGGCACCATTACATTTGGACACCCACAAAGCAATTCCCTTCCCGGAAAAACCCTTCAACTATTGGCACATACGATTTCAGACATGGGAGCCGATACATCTGTTAGGGTAATTATTTTAAAATCTATAGGAGACAAAGCGTTTTGTGCGGGAGCAAGCTTTGATGAACTTATTGCAATAAATGATTTTGAAACCGGAAAAACATTTTTTTCTGGCTTTGCAAAAGTTATCAATGCATGCCGACTATCCCCAAAATTAATTATTGGAAGGGTGCAAGGAAAAGCAGTTGGCGGTGGTGTTGGAATAGCCAGTGCAACCGATTATTGTTATGCTACGCAACGTGCTGACGTTAAGCTATCTGAACTCGCTGTGGGTATTGGTCCTTTTGTAGTTGGTCCCGCAGTACAACGAAAAATCGGACTTGCTGCAATGAGCGAACTAGCCATAAATGCAAGCGAATGGAGAAGTGCTGAATGGGCTATGTCAAAGGGTTTATACAATCAGGTATTCGACACTGTTGAGCAAATGGATATGGCCATTCACCAACTTGCAACAAAGTTATCCTTATCCAATCCTAAAGCGATGAGCGAACTGAAAAAAGTTTTTTGGGAAGGAACCGAAAATTGGGATCGCTTATTAATTGACCGAGCCGAAATCAGTGGTCAATTGGTTTTAAGTGAATTCACTAAGGAGGCAATCAAGGCATTTAAAAGCCAATAAAAAAATCTTCTGTTTTTTTAAAAAAATCTTTGTTAATAAAAACAAAAAAGTTATCTTTGCACCCCTATTTTAGGTTAAATGTTCTCATTAAATATAAAAACGTGGATACATTAAGTTATAAAACAATATCAGGTAACGCTCAAACTGCCAATAAAAAATGGTTTATAGTTGATGCTGACGGTCATACTGTTGGTAGACTTGCGAGTAAAGTTGCCAAAGTAATTAGAGGTAAATACAAAACAAATTTTACCCCACACGCAGATTGTGGTGACAATGTAATTGTTATCAATGCGGAAAAAATTACTTTCTCAGGTTCTAAACTTGCCAATAAGGAATATGTTCGCTTTTCTGGTTATCCGGGAGGTCAACGATTCACTACAGCCGAAAATATGTTGCGTGATCATCCGGAAAGATTAATTGAAAAAGCTATCAAAGGCATGTTGCCGAAAAACACACTAGGCAGAAAACTATTTACCAACCTAAAAGTTGTTGTTGGTAGTGAGCATAAGCACACAGCACAACAACCTGAATTATTAAATTTAGATTCACTCAAATAATATGGAAATTATAAACGCTCTAGGAAGAAGAAAAACAGCAGTTGCTCGTGTCTATTTGTCCAAAGGAAAAGGTACAATATCAATAAATAAAAAACCAGTAAACGTCATGTTTCCCATTGATGTTTTACAAGCAAAGATAAACCAACCTTTCGTTTTGACTGAGACTGTAGGTGTTTATGACGTTAAAGTAAATGTAATGGGTGGTGGTATAAATGGTCAGGCTGAAGCAATTCGTCTTGGAATTTCACGAGCTCTTGTGGAAATTTCCGCTGATTACAAACCACTTTTAAAGGCAGATGGTTTGATGACCCGCGATCCTAGAATGGTGGAGCGTAAAAAACCTGGGCAACCAAAAGCAAGAAAGAAATTCCAATTCTCGAAACGATAATCGAGTTTGGTGGTTTAGTATCCAAACCTTTGAGCACCTGTCGAAAAGACCCCTCAATTGTTGAACTAAATAAGGAACGTAAACAAATAAAACCTATATGTCTAAATTAAATTTTGAAACACTTTTGGATGCCGGAGTTCATTTTGGCCACCAAAAAAGAAAATGGAATCCAGCAATGGCCCCATACATCTTCGAAGAGAAGAAAGGAATTCACATCATCGATTTAAATAAAACAATCGTCCACCTGAATCAAGCATGTGCCGCCATGAAGCAGATTGCAAGATCGGGAAAGAAAATTCTTTTTGTTGCTACCAAAAAACAAGCTAAAGATATCGTTTCTGAACGCGTTACAAGCATCAACATGCCCTACGTTACCGAAAGATGGACTGGAGGCATGTTGACCAATTTTCAAACGACCAAAAAGTCAATAAAGAAAATGACGGTAATTGACAAAATGAAATCAGATGGTACTTGGGAAACCTTAAACAAGCGTGAAAAGTTATTTAAGACCCGTCAACGTGAGAAACTAGAAAAAACGTTTGGTTCAATTGCTGAAATGACTCGTCAACCAGCGGCTATTTTTATAGTCGATATTCTTAAAGAACATATTGCCTTGGCAGAAGCTAAACGCCTAAACATTCCTGTTTTTGCCATGGTAGATACCAACTCCAACCCTAAATTGGTAGATTTTCCTATCCCTTCAAATGATGATGCCACTAAATCAATTACACTTATTTTAGATGAAATTTGTGATGCAGTTCGCGATGGCCTTGAAGATAGAAAAACAATGAAACCAGAAGCTGAAGGAGGTTCTGATGAAGCGATTGAATCCGTTAGTACTGCGCCAAAGACTAGAAAACGTTTGAATAGTGTAAATGCAAACGAAACAAAAGCTAGCGAAACAGTTGCACCAATTGCAGTATCAGCACCAATTGCAGAATCAGCGCCGGTTGTGGAAGGAGCACCAGTTGTGGAAGGAGCACCAGTTGTGGAAGAAGCGCCGGTTGTGGAAGAAGCGCCAGTTGCGGAAGTAGCGCCAGTTGTGGAAGTAGCGCCAGTTGCGGAAGAAGCGCCAGTTGTGGAAGTAGCGCCAGTTGCAGACTCTGAGCCTGATGCAGCGACTAGCCCTGAAGAACAAGTTTAATTCAATTATTTTTAACCTATAAAAACACAACCGATGGCAATTACAGCTGCAGACGTAAATAAATTACGTCAACAAACCGGGGCAGGAATGATGGACTGCAAAAATGCTTTAGTAGAATCGAATGGCGATATTGAAATGGCTATTGATATACTAAGAAAAAAAGGGCAAAAGATAGCCGCTAAAAGAGGAGATAACGATGCCAAAGAAGGATTAGTTATGGCACAAACATCTCCCGACGGACTAACTGGCGTAATTCTAGCTCTCAATTGCGAAACAGATTTCGTTGCAAAAAATGACGGCTATATTTCTTTTGTGCAATCCATAGTTGATTTAGCTTTAACACACAAACCCTCTAGCGCAGATGCGTTAAAGGCACTTGCTTACGATGAAAAATTAAGTTTAGAAGAAAAAATAATAGAGCAAATTGGTCGTATTGGCGAGAAATTAGAATTGTCGTCGTATGCGCTAATTCAATCGGAAAAAGTAGTGGCCTATAATCACCCTGGCAATCAATTAGCGACCCTTGTTGGATTAAATAATGGAATTGCTTCAGCAGAAGAGGCTGGCAGACAAGTTGCAATGCAAATAGCCGCTATGAATCCTGTTGCCATTGATAAAAATGGTGTGGATCAGAATACCATTGATCGAGAAATTGAAATAGGTAAAGATCTTGCTATCCAAGAAGGTAAGCCCGCTGAAATGGCAGAAAAAATTGCCATGGGTAGATTGAATAAATTTTTTCAAGAAAATACCTTATTGAGTCAACCTTTTGTGCGAGACAATAAATTAAGTGTTGAACAATTTCTAAATTCTACTGAAAAAGGACTTACAGTTATTGAATTCAAACGGTTTTCATTAAGTTAATATAACTTTTACTAATTAAGATCCCGTTGTTTATACTTCGGGATTTTTTTTTGAGTTGCTCCTCGAATAAGTCAGTCTATCATTAAATACAGTTGAAATATGGATTCCTTAACTAAAAGGCTAAACAAGTACATCAGTGAAAAAGGAATTTGTTCACGCAGAGAAGCGGACAAACTAATTGAAGAAGGACAAGTTACAATTAATGGCGCAATAGCGGTTGTGGGAACAAAAGTTCAACCCGGCGACGATGTATGTATTGATGGGAAGCCAATAAATCAAACCTCGGAAAAACTGGTCTATCTAGCATTTAATAAACCGGAAGGAATCGAATGCACAACTAGTCAGGAAGTTCCAGATAATATTATTGATTTTATAAATTATCCAACACGTATTTTTCCTATCGGGCGACTTGACAAAAACAGTAATGGATTAATTTTATTAACGAACGATGGCGAAATTGTAAATAAAATTTTACGCGCCCGAAATAATCACGAAAAAGAATATATCGTTAGAGTAGATAGGCCTATCAGCAGAGAATTCATAAAACAAATGGGTAACGGTGTGCCTGTTTTGGATACTGTTACACGAAAATGCGCTGTAACGAAAATAACCACTTTTAGCTTTAAAATAATCTTGACACAAGGCTTAAATCGTCAAATTAGAAGAATGTGCAATTACTTAGATTACGAAGTAGTCGAACTGAAACGTACTCGTATAATTAACATCGAACTTGATTTGCCGTTGGGCCAATACAGAGAACTTGACGAAGTAGAATTAAAAGATTTACAGCTATTAATTGCCGAATCAAGTAAAACTGAAGATGCAAGTTTCCCTTGGGAAGCTGATGAAGAGTAAAGAAATTTCAAATAATCCTAGTATATTTGCCAAAACCGCTACCATGAAATTCAAACGCATTCTTCTCAAACTCAGTGGCGAATCGCTAATGGGCGCTAAACAATTTGGTATTGATAATGACAAAATTACGTCTTATGCCAAACAAATTAAAGAAATCAAGCAACACGGAATTGAAATTGCCATTGTTATTGGAGGCGGAAACATATTTAGAGGAGTTCAAGCAGAACAAGGAGGTATGGATCGAACCCATGGTGATTACATGGGCATGTTAGCTACCATGATTAATTCAATGGCACTGCAGGCGGCACTTGAAGCCGTAAATGTAGAAACTCGTCTTCAGTCGGCTATCGAAATGAAAGAAATTGCCGAGCCATTTATTCGCCGTAAAGCGGTTCGGCACTTAGAAAAAGGACGTGTGGTTATATTTGGTGCTGGAACTGGCAATCCGTTTTTCACAACCGATTCCGCAGCATCTCTTCGAGCAATAGAAATAAATGCCGAAGTAATTCTTAAGGGTACACGCGTTGACGGTATTTACACGGCTGATCCCGAGAAAGATAAATCCGCAACAAAATACAGTCGTATTACCTTCGATGAAGTATATGCTAAAGAATTAAATGTGATGGATTTAACTGCATTTACACTTTGCAAGGAAAACAATCTACCGATAATTGTATTTGATATGGATACGCCCGGAACGCTTTTTAAAGTGCTTACTGAGGAAAATATCGGCACGACAGTTCATAATTAAAAACTAAGCAAAATGACTGAAGAACTTGAAATGGTATATGACGATTTAAGAGGCTCAAATACCAAAACAATGACGCACTTTGAAAATGAACTATTAAAAGTTCGCGCTGGAAAAGCAACGCCTGCAATGCTCGTTGGTGTAATGGTTGAATATTATGGAGCTATGACACCACTGCAACAAATTGCGAATGTGAATACTATGGATGCGCGAACTATCACTGTTCAACCCTTCGAAAAAAATACATTAAACGATATCGCGAAAGGCATCATGAATGCGAATCTTGGATTAAATCCACAAAACAACGGAGAACAATTATTAATTGCTGTGCCACCACTAACGGAAGAAAGGAGAAGAGATTTAGTGAAAAAGGCAAAAGGAGAAGGTGAGTCAGGAAAAGTAGGTATTCGCAATAATCGAAAAGATGCACTTGATTTTATTAAAGCAATGAAAACGGACGGTTTATCGGAAGATATGACCAAAGATGCCGAAGCCGTTATTCAAGACATTACCAATAAATTCATTAAGAAGATCGATGATTTATTAGAGGTGAAAGAAAAAGAAATTATGACCGTTTAAAATTTTTCGAAAGATTTATTTTTTAAACTCTGTTTAGGTCAACGAAACAAGGCCACTAGCCCCCTACCGATTTTGTAATATACAAACTGTCCTTTTTATAGGGTCCCCCTATTTTCTTGTTCTCTTTCAATCGCTTCAAATAGCGCTTTAAAATTCCCTTTTCCAAAAGATTGAGCACCTTTACGCTGAATAATTTCAAAAAACATAGTCGGTCGATCCACAACAGGCTTGGTAAACAACTGCAAAAGATAACCCTCCTCGTCCCTATCAATCAATACGCCGTGTTGTTTTAGGATATTAACGTCCTCATCAATTTGTCCAACTCGATCAATTAAATCGAGGTAATATGAATCTGGAACATATAAAAACTCCACTCCTCGGTCCCTCATTTGTGACACAGTAGCTATAATGTCGTCCGTGGCAAGCGCTATGTGTTGTACGCCAGGACCATTATAAAAATCAATGTACTCCTCAATTTGGGATTTTTTCTTTCCTTCAGCAGGCTCGTTGATGGGAAACTTAATTCTTCCGTTTCCATTACTCATTACTTTACTCATTAACGCCGTATATTCCGTCGAAATATCGTTGTCATCAAAGGAAATAATTTGTGCGAACCCCATCACATGGGCGTAAAACTGACACCAAGTATTCATTTCGTTCCAATCCACATTTCCAACCATGTGGTCTATGAATCGCAAACCAACCGGCGTGGGGTTGTAATGTGATTTCCATTCCCGGTAACCCGGTAAAAATACGCCTTTGTAATTTGCTCTTTCGACAAACAGATGAACTGTTTCACCGTAGGTGTAAATTCCCGAACGAATAACATACCCGTGCTCGTCTTCCTCTCGGGTTGGCTCCATAAAGGGAACAGCGCCTCGCTTGGTGGTTTCATTAAAAGCTGAAGTGGCATCTTCCACCCAAAGTGCAATAATCTTAACACCGTCGCCGTGTTTGTTAATGTGCTCATTTATTGGCCCATCGCTAGTTAAAGGCGTAGTAAGCACAAGCCTAACTTTATCCTGCTTTAATACATATGACACACGATCTTTACAACCTGTTTCTAGTCCAGCAAAGGCCTCAGATTGAAAACCAAAAGCGGTTTTATAATAATGCGCCGATTGTTTTGCATTTCCAACGTACAATTCCACGTAATCGGTTCCAAGTAATGGAAGAAAGTCTTGTGCATCATCAAATAATTTCTTCAAGCCATACGTCGTATTTTGAAGATTTTTTAAGTTTTTTATTTCTGTTGACATCGCATTTTTGTTTTTAGTGATTCATCCATGATTTAGCGTAATCTTCGAGTTCAATACCTACAGCGAAATTAGTCAGTTGTAACGGATTAAACGTGTCAATCATAACCGCTAACTCTTCGGTCGAAGTTTTTCCTATACTTCGCTCATAAGCACCTGGATGCGGACCATGTGGAATACCGGAAGGATGTAAGGTTATTTGTCCCTTATCGATATGATTTCGACTCATAAAATCCCCGTCCACATAATAAAGCACTTCATCAGAATCGATATTACTGTGATTGTAAGGAGCAGGAATTGACAAGGGGTGATAATCGTAAAGCCTAGGAACAAAAGAGCATATAACGAAAGCGCTCGTTTCAAAAGTCTGATGTACTGGAGGTGGTTGATGAACACGACCTGTGATAGGCTCAAACTCGTGAATTGAAAAAGCATAAGGAAAATTATACCCATCCCAACCTATCACGTCAAAAGGATGGTGAGCATAGACGTAATCGTAAATAATATCTTGTTTCTTTATTTTAATTAAAAAGTCTCCCTTCTCGTTTATACTTTCTAAAATATTAGGGGGTCTAATATCCCTTTCGCAATAAGGGGAGTGCTCTAACAATTGACCAAACCAGTTTCGGTATCGTTTCGGGGTGTAAACAGGATGAAAAGATTGAATAATTAATAATTTATTGTCTGTTGTATTAAAGTGAATTTGATAAATCATTCCTCTTGGTATAACAATGTAATCCCCGTATTTAAAATCGATATTTCCCAATTGTGTTTTAACAACCCCCTCTCCACGATGAATAAAAATAACCTCATCGGCATCTGCGTTTTTGTAAAAATAACTGGTCATTGAATTACTTGGTGCGGCTAATTCGATGTAAACGTCTTTATTTACAAGTATTGGTTTTCTACTTTCTAAAAAATCAGCGTTGGGAAGCACATTAAATCCTTGAAAACTACGCATCTGCATATTTTTTTCCAATGCTATTTGAGGCGCGTTATTTTTCTGTCCTAAAATTTCTTTTACAATGGTGGGCGGATTAATGTGGTACATTAACGAAGACATCCCGTCGAAACCCACTGTGCCAAATAGTTGTTCGTGAAACAAACTTCCATCAAGCTGACGAAAGGCAGTGTGTCTCTTAGGTGGGAAAGAACCTAATTTATGATAAAACGGCATATGGAAAAGTATAAATTGCTTAATTAGTAAACAATGCTCATTTACAAATGTAAGAAATTAACTAAATTCATTAATAAGAATTTAAGTAATGTAAATAAATGAGGATAGTTAAAGAACAATAAGCGCAATTCACTTTCAAAGATTAAATTTGCTAAAAATGATTAGATAATGAAAAAAATAATTGTGATCGGTTCCAATGGTCAAATTGGGACAGAACTTGTAATCAGTTTGCGGGAACGTTTCGGCATCCAATCGGTTATCGCTGCTGATTTAAGTGACCAAGCACCCGCCCTAATCAGTGAGGGCCCATACCAAAAACTTGATGTACTTAATAAGATGGCCGTAAGGGAATTTATTATTTCAAATAAAATAAAGGAAGTGTATCTTTTGGCGGCGCTGTTATCGGTTACAGCTGAGAAAAATCCTGCCTTTGCCTGGCAATTGAATATGGAAGGATTATTCACTATGTTAGATTTAGCAAAAGAAAAATACATTGACAAGTTATTTTGGCCAAGTTCAATAGCTGTTTTCGGACCAACTACGCCTGCTGATAATACACCTCAACACACGATAATGGAACCGACTACAGTTTATGGCATTTCAAAATTAGCTGGTGAGCGGTGGTGTGAATATTATCATATTAAACACCAAGTGGATGTGCGCAGCTTGCGCTATCCTGGTCTGATTTCCTACAAAAGTCCGCCGGGTGGCGGTACCACAGATTACGCTGTTGACATTTTTTATAAGGCAAAAGAAGGCGTTGAATTTAGTTGTTTTTTGAGTGAAGACACCGCATTACCCATGTTATTTATGGATGATGCCATTCGAGCAACCATTGAATTAATGGAAGCGCCCAGCGAAGCGATAAAAATTAGATCCTCTTATAACATTGCAGGGGTGAGTTTTACACCTTCACAACTAAGCAAGGCCATAAAAAAAGAAATTCATGACTTTAAAATTACCTATAATCCCGACTTTCGTCAGGACATTGCGGATAGTTGGCCGAATTCAATCAATGACGAAAATGCGAATATTCATTGGGGCTGGAAGTCAAAATTTGATCTTTCTAATATTGTTAAAGAAATGTTAAAAAACATAAAAAAAAACTTTGTTTAACTTTTGTTGATTTTTGTTAAACATTTTTGTTTAACTTTGTACTGTAAAAATTAAACAAAATTTATATGTCGACTTTAGAATTTAACCAAGCACTTGTAGATTTAGAGTTCAATCTACGTTCATTCGCCATGAGTTTTACTAGAAACAAAGCGGATGCGCAAGATTTAACACAAGAAACAATGTTGAAAGCGATCACTTACAAAAATTATTATACGCCACAAACTAATTTTAAAGCTTGGGTATTTACGATAATGCGAAATATCTTTATTAACCAATACAGAAGAAAAGTAAAATCAAGAACTATTTTTGACAATTCAAAAGAATTGGATATGTTTTCCAATGTTCAAGGTAACAAAGAAACACCAATTGAAATTATTGCTTCCAAGGATATTTTAAGTAAGATCACTAAATTAGATGTTGAATTCAAAACTCCTTTCGAAATGCATTTTCAAGGTTTTAAATACCAAGAGATTGCCGACGAATTAAAAATTCCAATTGGAACGGTAAAAAGTCGTATATTTATTGCTCGCAAAAAATTAATGCACGAGTTATCCGACTATTCCTACTCAAATAATTAAATGAAAAAAAAGGTTGTAATTCTAGGTGCTGGTATTGCTAGCCTTTCAGCTGCTAGTTTTCTATCTCAAAAAGGTTATCATGTAACAATATTAGAAAAAAATCCTACCATAGGTGGAAGGGCAAGGCAATTTTCTGTTGACGGTTTCACTTTTGATATGGGTCCAAGTTGGTATTGGATGCCCGAAGTATTTGAAAATTTTTATCAAAAATTTGGTCATACCTCATCTGACTTTTATACGTTAAAACGCTTAGATCCTTCGTATAATGTCTTTTGGCCCGATCACTCCAAAACAGAAGTTCCTGCCACGATGCTTGAAATCGAAAATTGGTTTGAATCGTTAGAAAAAGGCAGTGCCATAAAACTTCAAAAATTCCTCAAAGAGGCAAAATATAAATATGAAGTAGGCATGAATGATTTAGTATTCAAGCCTAGTTTGAGTGCATTTGAGTTTGCCGACATGCGAATTCTTAAAGGATTGTTTAATTTACACCTCACACAATCTTTTTCAGCATACATCCGGACTTATTTCTCACATCCAAAGATAATTTCACTATTAGAATTTCCTGTATTATTTTTAGGTGCCATGCCAAAAGACACCCCGGCGCTTTATTCCTTGATGAACCATGCTGATTTGTCCCTAGGTACTTGGTATCCAATGGGAGGAATGTTTAAATTTATTGAAGCATTTGAAAAAATCGCACTCGACCAAGGGGTAATAATAAAAACAAACGCCGAAGTAATTGGCTTTGAATACAGTGGAAAAAAAGCGCTTAGCGCCAGAACGTCTGAAGGTGTTTATGAAGCGGATATTTTCATTTCAGGTGCTGACTATCAACATACTGAATCCGTTTTACTAAAAGAAAACGCAAACTACAATGAAAAATATTGGGACAAACGCACCATGGCGCCTTCCAGTTTACTTTTTTATGTAGGCATCAACAAACGCATAGAAGGTTTAAATCACCATAATTTATTTTTTGATGAATCGCTCGAAGAACATGGCAAAGAAATTTATCAAGATCCGAAATGGCCAAAAAATCCTTTGTTTTATTTGTCAGTTCCTTCCATAACCGACTCCTCTCTGGCTCCTGAAGGTCATGAAAATTTATTTTTCTTAATTCCACTAGCACCCGATTTAGAAGACTCAGAAAGTATCCGTGAAATTTATTTTGAAAAATTGCTGCATCGATTAAAGTTAATTACGGGAAATGATATTGTTGACCACATCGTTTACAAGAAAAGTTTTTGTATTAACGACTTTAAAAAAGATTATCACGCTTTTAAGGGAAATGCTTATGGTCTCGCGAACACTTTACGTCAAACAGCCATTTTCAAACCCAGTATTAAAAGTAAGAAACTTAGCAACTTTTATTACACTGGGCAGTTGACTGTACCAGGTCCAGGTGTACCTCCATCCATAATTTCGGGAGAGGTGGTTGCAAAACTCATAATAAAAAATCACTCATAACTCAACTAGGTAAATGAAAGCATTTTTCGATAATTTAAGTTATGAAATCAGTGAACTTACAACCAAACGTTACAGTACTTCATTTTCTTTGGGTATTAGCTTACTTCACAAAAACCTCCACAAACCTATCTATTCCATTTATGGATTTGTACGTTTTGCCGATGAAATTGTTGACTCATTTCATGGATTTGACAAAGAGAATCTATTGGCAGATTTTAAAAAACAAACCTATGAGGCAATTGCAGCAAAAATATCGCTCAATCCTATTTTGAACAGCTTTCAATGGGTTGTAAATACCTACAACATACCCCATGAGTTGATTGAAACTTTCCTACATTCAATGGAAATGGACTTAGAAAAACAGGTTTATTCGAAAGTAGAATACGATAAATACATATTGGGTTCTGCGGAAGTTGTTGGACTGATGTGTCTTTGTGTTTTTGTAGACGGTAAAAAAGATGCCTACGAAGAGTTAAAGCCCGCTGCAATGAAACTGGGTTCAGCTTTCCAAAAAATTAATTTTTTACGCGATTTAAGTACCGACTATCAAGAACTGGGAAGAACCTATTTCCCTGGCCTAAGCATGGATGAGTTTAATGCACAGATTAAATCTTCCATTGAATCAGATATTGAAATGGACTTCAAAGCAGGATATGAAGGGATAAAAGGACTTCCAAAAAATGCACGTTTGGGAGTTTATTTAGCGTACAGATATTATTTCAAACTTTTAAAAAAAATCAAAGCAACATCTATCGAAAAAATACTTCAAGAGCGCATACGAATTCCCAATACAAAAAAAATAAGCATTTTGATGTCTGCCTATATAAAAAATCAAATGAATATAATTTAAGTAATGGCAGCTTCTGTTATTTTAGTCGATAAAAATGATCAAGAAATTGGTTCCATGGAGAAATTACAAGCCCATAAACTAGGGCGCTTGCACCGTGCATTTTCCGTCTTTATTTTTAATAACAAGCAAGAGCTTCTATTACAAAAGCGTTCCAAAGGTAAATACCACTCGCCTTCTATGTGGACGAATACTTGTTGTAGTCATCCACAACCGAATGAGGACTTACTTCAAGCTGCAAAAAAAAGACTTAAAGAAGAAATGGGTATTATTTGTGAACTAAAAAAATCATTTTCTTTTCTATACAAAGTTGAAATGGAAAATCGGTTAATCGAACATGAAATTGACCATGTATTTGTTGGTTTTTCAAATGACAACCCAACTGTAAATACTGATGAAGCATCAGGCTACCAGTGGACTTCTTTAGAAAGTCTTAAAAAAAGTATTCAAAATACGCCCGAGCAATATACCCCTTGGCTAAAAATAATAATGACAGAGCACTTTTCTAACCTAATAAAACAAAGCCATGTTAAAAGTATGTAGACGAACCACCTTTAATTCCGCTCATCGATTGTTCCGTCCGGATTGGAGTGATGAGAAAAATGAATCGGTGTATGGAAAATGTAACAACCCAAATTTTCACGGTCATAATTATACCCTTGAGGTATGGGTAGAAGGTGAAATAGACCAAGAGACAGGTTACCTAATTGACCTTAAAATTCTAAAAGAAATCATCCGAAAGGAAGTATTGGAACGTTTTGATCATAGAAACCTCAATTTAGATTGTCCTGAATTCGCAAATCTAATACCAACAGCAGAAAATATTGCCTTTGTCATTTATGGAATTATTTGTGCGCATTTGGACCCGAAGTATAAGATTGGTATCAAATTGTGGGAAACTGAAAATAACAGCGTTTTTTACGGCGAAAATTAATAGTTATAATGGGAGAAATCGTTTTATTTTGGCACAGAAGAGACCTTCGAATCAAAGACAATTCAGGTTTATTCAATGCGCTAACCTCAGGTTTCAAAGTACAACCCGTTTTTATTTTCGATAAAAAGATTTTATCTAGTTTGCCTCCAAACGACCAACGCGTGGTATTTATTCATCAGGAAATAAAAAAAATAAAAAAAGCGTATCAGGATTTGGGTTCGGATTTAATCGTTCATTACGGCGATCCCATTGACCTAATCCCTTCACTAGCAGCGACTCTAAATTGTGAGCAAGTTTTTACCAATGCAGACTACGAGCCGTATGCCCGACTTCGAGATCAAGCCATTAATGATAAACTCCAAGAGCAAGCAGCTAAATTAATTGAAATTAAAGACCACGTTATTTTTGAAAAAAGTGAGATTACCAAAGACGATGGCCTCCCTTACACGGTTTACACTCCATACGCTAACAAATGGAAAAAAAATCTCGTCGATTCCCATATAGCGCCAGTTGACAGTAGTTCACAAACACATCAATTGCATGTTGTAGCTGAAAATAGTGAACTCGTTTCCCTGCAAGAAATGGGGTTTAGTGATGAAGTTAAAAATTCCTTTGCTTCGGCGCTATTTCCTAAAGACATCATTTCCACCTACGACCAAACTAGGAATTTTCCTGCTCAGGATGGAACATCTAGGTTGAGCATACATCTTCGCTTCGGCACAATTAGCATACGTGAATTAGCCAGTGTAGCTATGAAAAGAAATGAAAAATTTCTCAATGAACTGATATGGCGAGATTTCTATCAAATGATTTTATTCCATTTTCCTAAAACTGTTAATTATGCTTTCAAACCCAACTACGATAAAATAAGCTGGGAGCGTAACGACCAACACTTTAAGGCGTGGTGTGAGGGCAAGACTGGCTACCCAATTGTCGATGCGGGAATGCGAGAGCTCAATGAAACAGGTTTCATGCACAACCGAGTAAGAATGGTTGTTGCCAGTTTTTTGACAAAACATTTACTCATAGATTGGCGGCTTGGAGAAGCTTATTTTGCTGAAAAATTACTGGACTTTGAGTTAGCAAGTAACGTGGGAGGATGGCAATGGGCTGCAAGTTCAGGATGTGACGCAGCGCCGTACTTTCGTGTATTCAATCCCACAAGCCAGCAACAAAAATTTGATCCAGACTTTATTTACATCAAAAAATGGGTAGCTGAGTATGGAACCGACCGTTACCCAAAACCAATAATTGAGCATACTTTTGCGAGGGAACGAGTGCTCGCAAGGTATAAACTAGGACTAACACAAAACTAAGTAGATGATAAAAGTAGGTGATTATTGCCCCGTTTTTTCCTTAAAAAATGAACTGTATGAAATTGTTGATATAAATGAATTTTTGGGTAAGTCAATTCTTGTTTTATTTTTCTATCCGAAAGATAATACACCGGGATGCACGAAAGAAGCATGTACATTTAGGGATACCCATGACGAGTTTGCACTACTTGGTTGCAAGGTCTTTGGATTATCTTCCGACTCTCCCAAAAGCCACAAATCATTTGCAGAAAGCAACCGACTACAATTCAGTTTACTAAGTGATTCGAAGGGTGTTGTTCGCAAACTTTTCGGAGTCCCCACCAATCTTTTCGGATTAATTCCGGGAAGGGTTACCTACGTTATTGGAAAAGACAAAAAAATACAAGGTATTTACAATTCTCAACTAGATCCGGTAGGACACGTTAAAAAAGCGTTCGAATTTGTTAAGCAACAACTTAATTAACCTGCCAATAAATTTCTGGAAATAACAATTTTTTGAATTTCTGAAGTGCCCTCATAAATTTGCGTAATCTTCGCGTCGCGCATCAATCGTTCTACATGATACTCCTTTACAAAGCCATATCCACCGTGTATTTGAACAGCCTCAATTGTTTGCTCCATAGCCACTTTAGACGCGTAGAGTTTAGCCATTGCACTAGACTGATCATAATTTCTACCGGCATCTTTATCTAATGCAGAGCGATAAACCAACAATCGAGCAGCTTCAATCTCCGTCGCCATATCTGCTAACTTAAAAGCAATAGCTTGGTGTTTGTAGATTTCTTTGCCAAAAGTCTTTCGCTCTTTTGAATAAGCCAATGCCAATTCGAAAGCACCAGCAGCAATTCCTAAAGCTTGTGCTGCAATTCCAATTCTACCTCCACTTAACACTTTCATTGCGAACTTAAAACCAAAACCATCCTCTCCAATGCGATTTTCTTTAGGCACTTTCACGTCATTGAATAATAATGTGTGCGTGTCGCTCCCACGAATACCCAATTTATCTTCCTTAGCACCAACAATAAACCCTTCCATTCCACGCTCAACAATAAGGACATTAATTCCTTTATGACCAAGTTCTCGATTGGTTTGCGCAACTACAAGATAAACAGACGCTGTTGAGCCATTCGTAATCCAATTTTTTGTGCCATTTAATAGATAATGATCCCCCATGTCTATTGCCGTGGTTTGCTGCGATGTAGCATCGGAACCGGCTTCAGGCTCGGATAAACAAAAAGCTCCGATTTTTTCACCCTTAGCTAATGGAATTAAATACTTTTGTTTTTGTTCTTCATTTCCGAACTTTTCTATTCCCCAACAAACCAACGAATTATTAACAGAAACACAAACTGAGGCTGATGCATCTATTTTAGATAGTTCCTCCATAGCGAGGACATAAGACATAGTGTCCATTCCAGAACCACCGTACTTTGGATCAACCATCATTCCCATAAAACCCAATTCTCCAAGTTGCTTCATTTCCATTGCGGGAAACTTTTGTAGGTTATCGCGCTCAATGACCCCCGGCTTCAGAACATTTTGAGCAAAATCTCTAGCCGCTTCCTGTACAGCTTTTTGTTCCTCAGTTAATTCAAAATTCATAGTAATTAGTTATAACATTATATTTACAAAAATAATTGATTTTTGTTCCTTACGTCTTAAATAATTCAGAAATGACACAAATAATTGGATTAATGTCCGGAACATCAAAAGATGGATTAGACATCGCTCATGTGTCCTTTGTCAATACCAATGGAAATTACACATTCGAACTACATCATTACGAAACAATCCCGTACACTATTCCATTATTAAACGCACTTAATGAAATTGAAACCTTGTCGGCCCGCACTATTTTTCATTTAGATAAGCAAATCGGTCAGTTTTATGCGCAATGTGTTAATGAATTTATAAGAAAATTCACAATTGACAAGAACAATATTACTGCAATTGCAAGTCACGGCCAAACAATTTTTCATCAACCAGAAAAAGGTTTTTCAACTCAAATTGGGTGTGGAACTACCTTGGCATTCGTTACAGGCATAAAAGTAATTAATGATTTTAGAAATAAAGACATCCTCGCAGGTGGGCAAGGTGCACCCTTAGTTCCTCTTGGAGATAATCATTTATTTGCTAATAAAGCCGCTTCATTTTTAAACATCGGTGGCTTTGTAAATATAAGTTATCCTGAAAAAGGCAAAATGATAGCATTTGATGTTTGTCCAGGTAATATTCCGCTCAACCTATTTGCAATTAAATACGGAGTAGAATTTGATGCAGGGGGAGAAATTTCGAAAAGTGGAGAGGTAAATGACCACTTGTTGGCCACCTTAAACCAGCTTGATTTTTATAAAATTACAGGCGCCAAATCCCTTGGAACAGAATGGTTGAATGCTGAATTTCTTCCATTACTCGACATTGCGTCTGCTGCCAGCACCATTATGCGTAGTGTAATCGAACACGAGGCCATTCAAATCGCGCAGGTATTAAATAGCGCAACGCTAAAATCAGTGCTTATTACAGGAGGAGGCGCTAAAAACCACTTTCTAATCGAACGAATTGGCGCCCATTATTCAGGTGAAATAATTATCCCAAATCAAGAAATCATCGATTTCAAAGAAGCAATCATCTTTGGATTTTTAGGTTTTAGATACTTAGAAAATAAAGCGACGAACTGTCCAAGTGCCACAGGTTCATCGAATGAGGTGGTAGCTGGAGTGCTCCATAAGCCATAACTAAAAAGCCAGCAAATTAAGGACTTCGCTAAAAAGGGTTTAAATATCGTACCTTCGTCGCTGAAATTTAAATCGAACATGAAAGAATTACTACAAAAATTTGAAAAAAAGCGACCTGAAATCGTTTTCGAGTGGAAAGATACGGAGACGGAAGCAGAGGGATGGGTAGTAATCAACAGCCTGCGTGGCGGTGCAGCGGGAGGAGGAACACGTATGCGCCTCGGTCTTGACAAAAGAGAAGTGGAGTCATTGGCTAAAACCATGGAAGTTAAATTCACTGTCGCCGGCCCACCCATTGGTGGCGCTAAATCCGGGATCAATTTTGACCCTACAGATCCAAGAAAAAAAGGCGTGCTAAAAAGATGGTTTAGTGCTGTATCACCTTTATTGAAGAACTATTATGGAACAGGCGGAGATTTAAATGTAGATGAAATTCATGAAGTTATTCCATTGACAGAAGACTGCGGTGTTTGGCATCCGCAGGAAGGCGTTTTTAATGGTCATTTTCAACCTAAAGAATCGCAAAAAATTAATAGAATTGGTCAATTAAGACAGGGCGTTTCCAAAGTTGTTGAAAACGCCGCCTATTCGCCTTCCACTAATAAAAAATACCTAGTAGCAGACTTAATAACCGGTTTTGGTGTGGCGGCATCAATCCAATACTATTACAAAATATGGGGAGGTGAGCTGAAAGGAAAAAAAGTAATTGTCCAAGGATGGGGAAATGTTGGCTCAGCTGCAGCGTATTATCTTGCCAAAGAAGGCGCCCTAATTGTTGGTATTATTGACCGATTTGGTGGATTAATAAACGAGAATGGCTACAATTTCAAAGAAATTCGATCCTTGTATTTAGATAAGAAAGGAACAGCGCTTTCCCACGAAAACTTATTGTCATACGATGACGTTAACGGCCGAATTTGGGATGTTCAAGCCGATGTCTTTATGCCTTGTGCAGGTAGTAGAATGATAACGGAAGAACAACTTAATCGCATGCTTAAAAGTGGTGTTCAAGTGATTTCATCTGGAGCAAATGTTCCTTTTGCTGATCCTGAAATATTTTTTGGGCCAATAGCTGAAAAGGCTGATAACAACCTATCCTTAATCCCCGACTTTATTGCTAATTGTGGAATGGCGCGTGTATTTGCCTACTTAATGAGCAATGACATAGATAAAATTGAGGACCAAGCTATTTTTGAAGACGCCGGTTCTACCATAGAAAATGCCCTATTAGCAACCTACAAAATTCATAAAAGCAAAACAGGTATTGCAAAGGCAGCATTCGAAATCGCGCTAAATCAACTGGTGTAGGCGACTAGCAAATAACATTAAAAAAAAATAGTACCTTTTTCGTTCATTTTAAGTTCTCTTGAAAGAACAATTTATTGTGGATATCTAATTTTCTTTGTCAAAAAACGAAAATAGCAAATCCCTAATTTTGACTATCATTCTATTAAAACGTTTATGAAAAAGCAAATTAAACTTGTATTCACTTTTACCTTCGTACTACTAAGCGTAATTGCTATAGCGCAAGAGGCAGTTAAAGCCCCCGCTAAAAATACCTCAACTGACATCTCTGCTTTCGAATTTTTAATGAAAGGAGGTGTTTGGTTAATTCCAATCGGTCTATTGTTATTCTACTCCTTGGTGGTAATCGTAGAGAAATTTCGCTACATAAGAAAAATGACGAAGTACAATACGAGTCTTTTGGCTGATTTAAAAGATGATTTACTAGCGACAAATTACGATGCGGTTCTAAAAGTACTTGCCAAGGATAAAACGGCTTTTGGAAGTGTTGTCAATGAAGGCGTGCAATCGTTGGATAGAGGTTACGTTGAAAGGCAGTCGAATATGGAGAAAGCAGCCAACATCGAAATTGGAAAAATGGAAAAGAACCTTGGTCATCTTGGACTCATCGCTGGGATTGCACCGACTTTAGGATTTATCGGAACCATTTCAGGAGTAATAAAAATTTTCTACTCCATTTCTATCACGGAAAATGTGTCGATTGGAAATATTTCTGGAGGACTTTACGAAAAAATGATAAGTTCTGGATCTGGATTAGTAGTAGGTATTATTGCATTTGCAGGATATCATTTACTTAACGGTATGATTGATAATTATGCACTGAATATTCAAAAAGTGAGTTTAGATTTCGCAAACCTTCTTAGACAAAATAATGGCAATCAAACGAAATAAACGCTTCCACGTCGAAGTAGCTACCTCCGCGCTAAGTGACATAATGTTTTTCTTACTCTTATTTTTCTTGATCATTTCCACCTTGGCGAATCCTAATGTTATCAAAGTACCCCTGCCCAAATCTGATGCAAATGAAAAAACGAATAAACAACATGTAACTTTGACCGTTACCGAAGATAAAAAATACTTTGTCGATAAAGATGAAGTTACTAGAGAAGGTATCGAAGCAAAATTACTAATTGAAACGGCTAAACTTAACGATGAAACGGTTATACTAAGAATCCCTAAAGAATCGCAAGTACAAGAATTGGTCGATTTATTGGGTATTGGCATGAAAAACAATTTAAAAATTATTATCGCTACAACAGAGGATTAAATTAACCAAAAAGTAACCATGAACTTGTTTCTTCGTTAGTACCTTTCAATTACTAAGCAAACTATTCCATGTACTCAATTACCTATCAAAACACACACGAGAATAAAGAACGCCAAATAGCCATAATATCGTCTGTTATTTTCATTTCATCTGTTTTAATTAGCGCCTGCTTCATAAGACTATTTATACATGCTCCCTTACCAAAAGATCTCCCTCCACTTCGTTCCGATGAAGTGGTAAAAGAGTTTGTTATAGATAATGTCGAAATTGCAGAAACCGGAGGAAGCGACGGTGGGGGAACAGAAAATAATCAGCCCATAAATCCCGTAAAAACCAATACACCTGCCGTGGTTACGGGGAATGACTTTAAAGGACCTCCAGTAAATGGAAATAATGCTTCAACTAATCCTTTTGGAACAGGGGGGACAGGTGGAGGAGTTGGTGCAGGACATGGTGCATTAAACGGAAATGGTTCCGGTGAAGGGGATGGAAACGATGATGGTCCGGGGAGAGGAACAGGCGATGGTAGAAATAGAGTGCGCTTAAACGACCCCATACTAGATAAATACAAAACAGATGTCGACATATTTGTACATCTAAAATTAACGATCAATAGCGATGGAAATGTAATCAGCGGAATTAACATAACATCCAAAACAACCACTACCGATCAACGCATTATAAATGGTGTAATCAGCGAAGTATTAAAACAAGTTAAATATAAACCAGAAAAAAATGTTGGTCTGCAATTTACTTTTGTAACCTGTAAAATTCGTGCTCAATAATTACAAGCAAGCCATAGAATGGTTATTTTGCCAATTCCCATCCTACCAAGAAATTGGATCAGCCGCATACAAACCGGGACTAGAACGCGTAAACACCTTGCTCAATTACTTTAATAATCCTCACCAAAAGACAAAAACAATTCATGTTGCTGGCACAAACGGAAAAGGATCTACGTGCTGTTTTTTAGCTTCTTTATTAAAGGAAAATGGCGGTAAAATTGGACTTTTCACCTCTCCCCACATTTTTGATTTCAGGGAAAGAATAAGAATAAATGGCAAAGAAATATCAGAGGAAGAAGTGCTTAGCATGTGCAATGAAATAAAAACGGCTAACTTACCCATTCAACCATCATTTTTTGAAATTACATTCGTAATGGCGATGCTTCACTTTGAAGCGAACAACTGTGATGTAGCTGTTATTGAAACAGGACTTGGAGGTAGATTAGACGCTACGAATGTAATTACCCCGCTTCTAAGTATTATTACGAATATTTCACTTGACCACCAATATTTATTAGGAAATTCGCTGAAAGAAATCGCCATGGAGAAAGCAGGAATAATTAAGCAGAAAATCCCTGTGCTGGTGGCCGAGCAGCGAATAGAACTTCAGCGCCTATTTGCCCAAAAAGCATCCTTAGAAAAATCAAAAATATATTATTTAAACCGATCGAAAATAACACCGTTTGCGATAGCGAGCTATCAACAAACCAACTTCCATACAGCCCTACAAGCCTTAGAAATAATCGAATATGAATTTACTGAAGAGTTGGTAAACAAAGCAATTAAGAATCTATTTCGCAACTCCGGATTGTTTGGACGATTTCAGCAAATAAAAAATAATCCCAGAATAATTATTGACGCAGCGCATAATATAGGAGGCATACAAACACTGATTAGTGAATTGAAACAAACACCACCTAACAAAATAAAATTTCTAATTGGTTTGACAAATGATAAAAACATCGAAGAACTTATCGGTGCATTTCCGCTGCAAAGCGAACTTCATTTCTGCGTTTTTAAAAATATGAGAAGCACAAGCTTTCAATCTTTTATAGAATTTACCAAAACGACAAAACGTATTTGCAGAGTACATAAAGCAGTTAATGCAGCAGTAAAACAATTAAGCAAGCAATCGGAGACTGACGACACCATTATTATTTGCGGAAGTTTTTTTCTGCTCAGCGACCTAAAATTTAGACCTTTGGTCTGAAATAATTTTTGCTAAACTTTAAATTAATCGATTTTTACAAAAAAGAAAAATTTGAATAACCCAACTTTTTAATCGTATAAATTGTTAAAAAAACATGAATCAATCCATCGACCAAAGAATTTGCAATATTCAGATTAGTGTAAAAAGCACCTTTCTACCTGCTGAGTCGTCTACACCTAACGGTCCTTTTCGTTATAAATACGACATTACAATAACCAATCACCTACCTCATCCGGTGCAATTGATAAAAAGACATTGGAAGATTGAACATGTACTACTAGGAAATGCTGAGGTAGAAGGAGATGGCGTTATAGGCCTTACGCCAAAAATTGAACCCAAGCAAAGTTTCGACTATTCGAGTTTTACTGAACTATACATGCCCTACGGACAAATGTCAGGACATTACTTGTTCAAAGATTTACTAAAAGGAGATGAATTCAGCGTTGAAATACCGACCTTCTTTCTCACCTACCCCATTCTTCTCAACTAAGTACCACATGAATAACTTTTTTTGTTTCAAAAAATTCCCCTTCGTAAAATTCACTTAGCAGATACGCTTTGTTTTTCTGTTTCACCCCTGCCATTTCTTGTTCTAAATCGCCACCTTTCAAATAAAGTATCCCGTTTTTCAGTGCATGATTAGACCGCTTTTCCACTTTTTTGTCAACCCACGAAATAAAAGCTGGCATTGATGTTACAGCCCTGCTAACGATGAAATCAAATTTACCAACCGTAGATTCTGCACGTTGATGAAAAGCAGTAACATTGCTTAGTTCCAACTCCTTAATAACTTCCTGAACAACTTTTATTTTCTTTCCTATGGAATCAACCAGCGTAAAGTGCACTTCAGGAAATAGAATAGCCAAAGGAATTCCCGGAAAACCACCACCAGTACCCACATCTAATACGCGTGTATCTTTTTTAAACGAAATTATTTTTGCAATCCCCAAAGAATGAAGAACATGGCGCTCGTAAAAGTTATCCATGTCTTTTCGAGAAATCACGTTAATTTGCTCATTCCAAAATCGATAAATAGCGGGTAATTTTTCAAATTGTTGGATTTGCACCTTTGAAACAGCGCCAAAGTGAGCAGTAAGGTCTTTCACTTAAATTGTATCCTTTGTTTTTTCTATCATATTTGCCAAGAAATCCCTTGCACGAAATAATTGGGCTTTTACCGTTCCAAGGGGTAAATTTAACTGCTGAGCAATTTCTTCATAGCTCAGTTCATCGAAATAACGCTTCTCAACCAATTCCCGGTAACGCGGTTTCAACTTGCTAACCAATAAGCGCATGTGAACGATTCGCTGACCATAAATCAACGATTCCTCCGGGTTGTGCGTCATGGATTTAGCATCAATCCTCCTTGTTTCACCATCAGCGTTAGAAATCCCCGTATCCATACTTAAAACATGAATGCGTTTTTTTCGAATAAAATCGATACAATTATTTGAAGCAATTTTAAACAACCACGTACTAAATGCAAAACTTGGTGAATACTGCTCCAAACGATTAAATGCCTTTCCAAATGCCTCAATCGTTAAATCATCTGCATCATCCTGATTCTTTACCATTTTATACATCATGAAATAAATAGACTCCCTGTAGCGATCCATTAATTCCGCATATGCGGCTTGTTTACCTGTTTTTGCTGCTTCGACTAAAACAAAATCATGCTTTGCTTTATCTGATAAATGCGCGTTTTCTACCATTTTTTATACCTTTTATGATCGGAAAAATTATACAACATGGGCATTAATAATGCATGTCCCAAATCCCATAATGGGAAGGTAAGTGCAAAACCTTTTTCGTTTAATTTACGAAGGCATTTCCCCTGCACAAGCCACTTTACTAATATCACAATTCCAAATAATATTAAAGTAACCAAAATCCTTTCCGAATCCAACAGCAAAATAAAACAAGTTAACCAAGCTAATAACAAGGATATAGGATATATTCCTAACAATGCTTTCTTAATAAAATTATATCGACTAGAAGTTGTGTAATGCCTTGTTTTTTGCTTTACCCAACTTTTCCAGGTTAGTGATGCGTTTGAATAACAATAGGTCTCTGGCGAAATCTGTATGGTATAATTTTGATTAATCGCCGCTTCTTGTATAAATAAATCGTCGTCTCCCGATGGCAAAGCATAATGAGATTTAAACCCGTTAACCGCCTCAAATACTTTTTTTGTGTAAGCCATGTTTCTACCCACTCCCATGTATGGCAGCCTCGCTAGCGCCATGGACAAATAACTTACGCCTATAAAAGCGGTATCATAACGAATAATTCTATTTATTATTCCTTTTGTCTTGAAATAAGGCGCAAAACCCAATACAATTTGTTTTTTTTCACTAAAACTTTCACTCATAATTCGTAGCCATTGGTTACTTGCTGGCTTACAGTCCGCGTCAGTAAAAACCAGCTGTTCGTATTTCGCTGCTTTTACCCCCAAAGTAATAGACAACTTTTTACCGGGCAATAAATGCTTATTTTTAGGAAGTTCCACAACGCGCAAATTTTTATGCTTTAGGCAAAGCGCTTTTAAAAGCCAAGCGCTATCGTCAACAGATTGATTATTTACGATAATCACCTCAAATTCAGGATAATCTTGCGTCAATATATGAGGTAAATTTTCGTATAAATTATCCGATTCGTTTCTTGCTGCGATAATAATACTAACGGGAATAAAAGTGGGTTTTTCTATTTTCTTTTCGCTGTAGAAGGCGAATCTCGCAAATACAAAGACAACATAAAATAATTGAAATGCAACGGAAATTAAAAACACACTAAATAATATTGAAAAAATATCCCATGTCCAATGGGTAAATGTGAGCATACTCCTACAATTTGTACAAAGATGAGGTAGCAAATTAAATACACGTATCTTTGTTTCGCTTTTTTTTCAACATTGTTATGCACTTTGATTTATTACAAGAGGACAAAAATACATCCGCTCGACTTGGTCTATTACATACCGATCACGGTACAATTACCACTCCTATATTTATGCCTGTCGGCACTGTTGGAAGTGTAAAAGGAGTGCATCAGCAGGAATTAAGAGACGATATAGGAGCGCAGATAATTTTAGGAAATACGTATCATCTTTTTTTGCGACCTGGAGTAGAAATCATTGAGAAAGCAGGAGGGCTTCATCAATTTATTGGTTGGGAAAGACCCATGCTCACCGACAGTGGTGGCTACCAAGTATACTCCCTTTCTGGATCACGAAAAATAAAAGAAGAAGGGGTTACGTTTCAGTCCCACCTCAACGGGAGTTATTTATTCTTTTCTCCAGAGACCGCTATCGATATGCAACGAAGCATTGGAGCAGATATTATCATGGCATTCGACGAATGTACTCCGTATCCATGTGACTACAGCTATGCAAAAAAATCAATGGAAATGACCCATCGCTGGTTGAAACGATGCAGCGATCACATGCAAAACACCAAGGCACTCTACCCATACGAACAAACGTTATTTCCTATTGTACAAGGGAGTACCTACGAAGATTTAAGAACAATCTCAGCAGAAACGATTGCTGAATATGGAAAAGTGGGCAATGCTATTGGAGGATTATCCGTTGGAGAACCCGAAGATGATTTATATGAAATGACCGATCGCGTTTGCGAGATTTTACCCAAAGATAAAGCGCGCTACTTAATGGGAGTTGGAACGCCTTGGAATATTCTCGAATGTATTTCACTTGGGATTGACATGTTCGATTGTGTTATGCCGAGTAGAAATGCACGGCATGGCATGTTATTTACATGGGAAGGCACCCTTAATATTAAAAATGAAAAATGGGCAGACGATTTTAGTCCAATTGATAAAAACTCCAATGTTTGGGTCGACCAAGTATACACCAAAGCTTATTTGAGGCATCTAGTTAAAGCCAATGAATATTTAGGCATCCAAATAGCGACAATTCACAACTTGGCTTTTTACCTTGAATTAGTGGATCAAGCTAGGGTACATATTAAACAAGGTGACTTCCTTTCATGGAAAAATAGCATGGTAAAACAATTGGCTCAAAAAAGATAATTGATGCTTAAAATAATAGATAAATACATCATACGTAAATTTTTAAGCACCTTCTTTTTCATGTTGGGCCTAATTATGCTCTTCGCAGTTGTTTTTGATTTATCTGATAAACTGAGCGAGTTCATTTCGCATAAAGCGCCGTTTTCGGCTATTGTATTAGAATATTACTTGGGCTTCATTATCTTTCATGGTAACATGTTTTCCTCCATGATTATTTTCATATCCGTGATTTGGTTTACGGCTAAAATGGCTCAAGACACTGAAATAATTCCGATGTGGTTTAGTGGCCGCCCGATTAATCGTTTTCTAAGGCCCTACATGATTGCCTCAACTATATTGATGATTTTATCCCTAATTTTAAATCACTTGATTGTGCCAAGAACGAATAAGCTAAGGTTGGGTTTTGAGGAAAAATATTACCGAGATGTCATGATGGTCGAAGACTACCATGCAGAATATCCAGGAAATAGGATTGTTTATTTTTCAAATTACTCGAATCAAGAAGATGAAGTTAAAGACTTGGTTGTTCAGCAGTGGAACGATAGCTCACAGCCTTACTCCTTCCTAAAAGCACGAAAAGCAAAAAACATACAAGGAACCAACAAATGGGTACTAACCGATGTCTATGAAAAACACCTAGGGTTTCCAAAAGGCACGCTAACCCATTACGCTAAAAAAGACACCGTATTTGACTTTCAAATCAATGAAATGGCGCAACGAGAAAACATAGCCGAAACAATGACTTACAGTGAGCTATCCGGAATGATAAAACGAGAAAAGTATAAAGGCTCAGCTTTTGTGCCTTTTTATGAAATAGAATTATATCAGCGAACTTCCTATCCCTTTGCAACCTATATTTTGACAATTATTGGTGTTGCCGTTTCCTCTAAAAAGAAACGCGGAGGCGTTGGAGTAAATATTGCTATTGGTCTAGCATTTGTTTTTATATATATTTTCTGCATGAAAGTAATGGCCGTTACCGCTATTAAAATTGGCTTTCCATCTATTCTTGCCGTTTGGACGCCCAATTTGCTATTTGCCCTGGTGGCTATCTACCTGTTTAGACAAGCTCAAAAATAGTATTTAACTACTTTTCTAAGTAGAACTACTTAAAAAAACGCATAAAATACGTACCGTGGAACTAGTATGATGTGGTATTTTATATTGTAATCAAGAAAAACTTATTTGTCGCTGCTTTAATTGCCGTTGCTTTGAATCATAATTACAAACAACTAAAATTAAACGCCATGAAAAAAATCTTCTTAACAAAAAACTTCTTAACGATTGCAGTAGGAATTTTATCATTTACTTCTCAAGCACAAAACAGCGCTAAAATCTGGGCGACAATTCCAGTAGAGTCGATAGTTCCATCTGTTAGTGCTGATGGACATTTGTTTTCAACTGATGTTCAATTTAACGCATTAATTTCATCACTTAATATTACAAGTGTTGTTAAAGCGTTACCTGCCTCTAAGCAAATAAAATTACAAAAGGTATATGAAATTAGCTGTGCTTGTAATGAACAACAATTAATAAATGCTTTTACCAATTCACCATCAATTGCACAAGGAATTGCTTTAGCACCTAAATATGAAACGCTCTATACGCCTGATGACTATTCCATAGAATTCGCTACCGACTACGCCTTAACTCTTGTTAATGCAAGCGGGGCATGGGATATCACGCACGGCAGCAATGATGTTACTATTGGTATATCTGATCAAAACTACTATGTTAATCACGATGAATTAGTTGGAAAAGTTACCTATTATGATGCAAGTAATGCCCTTACCCAAACTCATGGTACAGCAGTTGCAATCGTTGCAGCAGGAAATACAGACAATAATTTAGGGAAGAGTTCTATTGGATTCAATAGCAGTCTAGCACTTTATCAAATGTCCTTTAATGAAATCTTGGCGGCTAGTTATGCAGGTTTAGATATTATCAATGTTAGCTGGTCGGCAGGCTGTTTTTACAATCAATATTTTCAAGATGTGATAGACGAAGCGTATAACAATGGAAGTTTTATCGTAGCGGCAGCTGGAAATGGTACTACATGTGGTAGCCCAGATCAATTGGTTTATCCTTCAGCATGTGCTAACGTTTTTTCAGTAACAAGTATTGGAAATAGCGACAACCACGAGCGAATTATTGGTGACCCAATGAGTACTCACCAGCACAACCCAAGCGTGGACCTTGCTGCACCGGGTTATGACGTTGCTATTTCAGCAGCTCCAGGATGGTATTTAACTAGTACAGGAACTTCTTTTGCTGCGCCATTGGTAAGTGGAACAGTTGCTCTAATGCTTGCAGTTAACCCATGTTTAAGCAACTTAGACATCGAATATATCCTGAAAAACAGTTCGGTAAACATAGATGCATTAAACCCAACCTATGCAGGTAAGATTGGTTCTGGAAGATTAGACGCTGAGGCAGCCGTTATGATGGCAAGCAATTTTGTGACCACTCCGATTCATGCAAATGCAATAGTTACAGGAAGTTGTATGGCAAATTCAGCAAGTATTCTAATCAATCCAACTGGCGGACAAGTACCTTACTCAATTCTTTGGTCTAACAATTACAACGGTATTTCTCAAGACAGCCTTGCACTTGGAACATACTCAATTAATATTGCAGATGCTCGAGGTTGTATTTTGGATACGAGTATTAATGTAGCAACGAGCGCTCCAGCAGTAATAGTTGCCAACCAAACTAACGTAACTTGTTTTGGACTTGGGAATGGAGCGATTGATGTAAGTGTTTTACAAGGCGTTCCTACCTACTCTTATGCTTGGGATAATGGTGCTACAACAGAAGATTTAAGTAACCTAAGTCCAGGTACTTACCGCTTAACCTTAACGGATGGAAACGGTTGCATAACCTTTGTTAGTTATTCAATAAGTGAGCCTAGTGAAATAGCATTAACGGTGGAGACAAGTTTAACCACGGGTAACGACGGGACAATCGACTTAAGTGTTGCCGGGGGTACACCAACATACACGTACCTATGGAGTAATAATGAAACGACTGAGGACTTAACCAATCTATCAGCTGGAGTTTATGATGTAACAGTAACAGATGCTAACGGATGTCAAGCCATTATACAAGCAGAAGTTATAGCTGAAAGCACCAGTTCATTAAACGGGAAAGAGGATAATACATGGATGATGTATCCAAATCCAACTTCTAATAATGCGACTATCACATGGAATTTAAACGACGACATTAGTGAACTTATCATTACAGACTCAAACGGTAAATTAACAAGCCGCAAAAGTGTAAAAAATGAAACCACATACGAAGTGGAAAATTTAGAGTCGGGTATCTATTACGTCACCCTTTACAAACTTAACACGAAAGTCGGATCACAAAAACTGGTGGTATTGTAATAAATATCGTTTAACAAAAAGAAAGGCTAGTTTTCACTAGCCTTTCTTTTTTCCATCAAAAAATGTTGAATTTCCCCAAAAAGCAAATGCGATTTTTCCACTAATTGAAAACCCAAGCGTTCGTAAAAAGGGATCGCTATTTCTCTCGCATGAAGGATAACAACAGGCAACTTTTTTTCCTCACAGCGCTTCATTATGGCGTCCATTAAAAGTCTCCCAATTTGCTTCCCTTGAAATGAGGGCATTACCGCCATGAAACGCACTTGTCCAGTGGAACTATCCAATTGATCTAATCTTCCAACAGCGATAATAAGATGTGCATTAAATACGGCAAAATGCTCCCCATCCTCTTCATGACTATCGCGTTCGCTGCCTCGTATTTGATTCCAAGGCTCCCTTAAAACCCGAAACCGCAAATCGTAATATGCCGTCCATTCCGCTTTATTTTGGGGAGACCTTACTTCCATTTGAAAGCAATTTGAGACATTCTTTTAGTTAACGTTTCCTCAATACGTTCTGACTTAATCATTTTGGTTGCCCATTCGCTGTTCAACACCTCGTCGATATTTTTAATAATTCCATATGGAACGTTTTCCTTGCGCATAGCGATTGAAATTTCCTCAGCGTCGAGTAAACTTACACGCCCAGCGATTAATTCAAACAAAGAAATACGATTTTTGACGCGTTGTTGATTATCACTAAAACGAGAGTCGTTTGGCAACAATTCCAAACCTAAATAGCGACACAACTTTAAAAAGTGTTCGTTATTCCCTACTGCAAAAGTAATTGTTCGTTGATCAAACGTTTTAAATAATTCCCCGTACGGCGCAATATTGGGATGTAAACTTCCCATTCGCTGAGGCACTATACCAGACATTAAATAATTGGAAGCTTGATTAACCAGACTACAAATTGCGGCATCGTAGAGCGAAACCTCAACGGTCTTTGCACAGCCCGATTCCATACGCTCGATAAGTGCTAAAAGAAGGCCTTCCTTTAAATGGTGTGCTGCTAAAACATCAATAAGTGCAACCGGCATTTTTAATGGACCACTTTCAGACGTTCCGTTAATCGACATAAAACCTGTTTCTGCTTGTAAAATTAAATCATACGCTACCCGATCACTTTCGCTACCAAAGCCACTAATTTTTCCTATAATCAAATTCGGCTGTATAGACCGTAAAAAAGCATCAGTCAGGTTCAACTTTTCTTCGTCGCCAAACTTGAAATTACTTATTAAGATGTCCGCTGTTTTTAATTGCTGAAGAAAAAATGCATGGTCATTCGGAGCGGACAGATCGAGTTTTAGGTATTCTTTTTTGTAATTTATACTTGAGAAATAAGCTGACACACTTGATTTTTGCTCACCAATAAAATACCACGAGCGAGTAACATCAGGTTTTTTCTTGTTTTCAATTTTTATTACCCTACAGCCTAATTCAGCAAAAAAAGACGCAACGGATGGCCCAGCCAAAACCGTTGATAAGTCAATTATTTTTAATTTCTCAAACACCTTGTTTCAAAGGTAACACATGGTAATTAAAAATACTAATGAAGGCGGAAAGGAATACAGAACAAAATCAAATACTAAATCTAATCAGAAAAAATCATACTAATCAGTCCTCTCCTCATACAAAATACTTAATTTTAACCAAAATTTTAAGTAAATACATTATGGTTTTTGATCTTGACATGATTAAACGGATTTATTCTTTATATCCTGAACGAATAGCGGCGGCAAGGAAATTGGTGGGGCGCCCTTTAACATTGACTGAAAAAATTCTTTATACGCACCTGTGGGAAGGTAATGCAAACCAAGTATATTCTCGAGGGGAATCATACGTAGATTTTGCGCCGGATCGTGTTGCTATGCAAGATGCAACAGCACAGATGGCCTTGTTACAATTTATGCAAGCGGGGAAAAAGAAAGTAGCTGTTCCCTCTACTGTTCATGCAGACCACCTGATTCAAGCGAAAGTTGGTGCAAGTAAAGACTTACAAGAATCCCTCAACCAAAACAACGAAGTTTTTAATTTTTTATCCTCTATTTCAAATAAATATGGCATCGGTTTCTGGAAGCCCGGCGCAGGTATTATTCATCAAGTTGTTCTAGAGAATTATGCTTTTCCCGGTGGAATGATGATCGGAACAGATTCTCATACTGTAAACGCTGGAGGCTTAGGCATGATTGCTATTGGCGTTGGTGGAGCCGATGCAGTAGACGTAATGGCTGCCATGGCATGGGAATTAAAGTTCCCCAAAATAATAGGTGTTAAATTAACAGGAAAACTCAATGGTTGGACCTCTGCAAAAGATGTCATTCTAAAGGTAGCGGATATACTAACCGTGAAAGGAGGAACTGGAGCAGTGGTAGAATATTTTGGAGAAGGAGCAATTGCTTTATCTTGTACCGGAAAAGGAACCATTTGTAACATGGGCGCAGAGATCGGTGCAACCACTTCGACCTTTGGTTATGATGATTCTATGCGACGGTATTTGAAAGCAACGGGAAGAGCAGAAGTGGTGAGTGCAGCAGATCTTATAGCTGAACATTTAACAGGCGACCCGGAAGTTTATGAAGATCCAAAAACCTATTTTGATCAACTTATAGAAATTAATCTAAGTGATTTAGAGCCACACATCAATGGTCCATTTACTCCTGACAATGGAACACCTATTTCAAAGATGAAGGAGGTAGCAGGCAATAACGATTGGCCGATGAAAGTAGAATGGGGATTAATCGGTTCGTGTACAAACTCTTCCTATGAAGATTTGGCAAGAGCTGGCTCAATTGTAAAACAAGCCGTTGCTAATGGAATTTTGCCTAAGGCGGAGTTTGGAATCAATCCGGGGTCAGAACAAGTTCGCTTTACCGCAGAACGCGATGGAATATTAGCAGATTTTAATAAAATGGGAACCAAAATATTCACCAATGCTTGCGGTCCGTGTATAGGACAATGGTCACGAGAAGGATCAGAAAAACAAGAAAAAAATACCATCATACATTCGTTTAATCGTAATTTTTCTAAACGTGCTGATGGTAATCCAAATACACACGCTTTTGTAGCCTCGCCAGAAATAGTTGCTGCGATTGCAATATCTGGTGACCTTGGATTTAATCCATTAACTGACTCTTTAATTAATAAAGATGGTGAGGCTTTTAAATTCTCGCCACCACAAG
>Ga0247834_1000994_pt1 | contig 51516 bp, 44 predicted proteins | sample LaCruzMarch2015__8_FD_187118 | JGI IMG/M metagenome (GOLD analysis project Ga0247834, IMG submission 187118) | Freshwater microbial communities from meromictic Lake La Cruz, Castile-La Mancha, Spain - LaCruzMarch2015_12m | ecosystem: Environmental > Aquatic > Freshwater > Lake | place: Spain... | reverse complement strand
TATCGTCATAAAGCATCACTGATTGCAATACGATTATTACATTCGTACGTCTTACTTGCTACATATTTAGGTGCCTTTACTGACCATCAACGACTTACGTCAACTTCGTGGGGAAGTTAGGCTAATGTGTATTTTGCCGCAAGCATTGTACTACATCGACTCGGCGAGTTGTCTTTGCGCGAGTTCGTAGAAGAGCCCTCTTGCCTGCATCAACTCGGGATACGTTCCCTGCTCCATGAGGCGACCTCCGGACATGACAATGATGCGTCCTGCTTTTGCGACGGTGCTCAACCGGTGAGCGATGACGATTCGGGTGACTTGGAGGCTGTCGAGCGAATCCGTGACGATCGACTGCGTGCGGTTATCAAGCGCGCTCGTAGCCTCGTCGAAGAACAGCAGCTTCGGCGCGCGGGCCAGCGCGCGGGCGATCGCGAGGCGTTGCTTTTGGCCCCCGGAAAATCCGCCTCCCCCCTCGCTCACGACGGTATTCATCTGCATGGGCATCGCGCGAATGTCATCGGCAATACCCGCCATCTCCGCCGCACGCCAGGCGTCGTTCTGGGTGAGATTGGCCTCTCCAACGATATTCCGAAAGATGTCCCCGGCGATCAGGCTGGAGTCCTGCATGACCACGCCGATTTGACGCCGCACCTCACGAACATTTAGCGTTTGGATGTCCTGACCATCGAACAAGACCATCCCGGTGTTCGGCTTCTCAAATCCCAGCAACAACCTGAGGATGGTAGATTTGCCCGAGCCCGACGGACCTACGATTGCGACGAACTCGCCTGGATCGACCTTGAAACTAAGGTTCGAGAGGACCTGAGGTAAATCGTCCGCATAGGAAAAGCCCACGTTGGCGAGTTCAATTCCGCCGCGGAGCGGACCCGGATTCTCCCGAACCTCCGTGGTCTCCGGCTCGGCCTCGAAGATCGGTTTCGTGCGCTCGAGCAGGGGGATGATGTGGAGCAGTTGGAGGGAACCTTGTGCGGCCATGATAAGGCTGGAAACGAGTGCCCCGAACGCGGCATTGAATGCGAGGAACCCTCCCGTGGTAAATCCATTGCTTCCCGCCGTCGGGGGCTTCTGCATGAGCTCGGCCACCAATGCAAAGATGATCCCCGAGGCAATCACGGTAAATCCGGCCAGGAAGGTGTTGGTAGCCACCGACCATCTTCCGGCACTCAATGAGAGACGCTCCTGCTTGGTGTATTCCTTTGCCCAGGCGGCGAACGCAAGGTGCTCCGCCGCCGCAATCCGGAATTTCGCCACACCGCTAAGGATCTGAAACACGAGACCAGCCAGCTTGCCCTGCACTTCAAACTGCTTGCGCAGGATGAAGGTCTGACGAATGCCGAATGCGGCGGATGTCGCGACGGCGACCACCGCGATGCCCAGGCCCCACCAACTTAACTTTGCATCGTGGCGAAACATCACAATAAAATTGAACAGCCCGGTCGGCAGGGCAAAGAGCATCGTGCTCCCCGCGGTACTTAATATCGAGTGAATCTCGGAAATCCCCTGGGCGCGGTTTGCAAGGTCGCCGGCTGTAAAGCGACGGAAGAAACGGGTGGGAAGCTTAAGGATGCGATCCCAGACCGCAGCCTGGAGATGGGAATCCGTCCGATTCTGCGCCCGGATCAATGCAATCCCCCGAACGAGTTCAAGCAAGACCCGCACCACCGCAGCTGCGGTGATCGCCACGGCGATGTGGAGCATGACGCCGCGCTCGGCCTGGGGAACGATGACGTCAAAGATCCGCCCGGTTAACGCGGGCGTTGCAAGTCCCAACAAGCCCGTCAGGATGACCATGATTCCAATCCTAATGAAATCTGGAAGATTGCCGAACGTGATGAAACGTCGGATATCCGCAAATCGCAGCTTGCGATCTGGTAAACTTCGGTAAAGGGAAAATGCGAACGGATGGAGGCCGATCTCCTCAGGCTTTCTAAGGATGCTTCTCGTTCCATCCGCCTCGTGAACGACGTAACGGCTTCCATTAAACAACAGAGCGACCGGATCTTCCGCCTCCCCAATGAATGCGATAAGCGGACCATTGTCCTGCCGCCACCAATGATCGGCAAGCAGCACGCGGCGGAAGCGAATGGATGAGGCGCGGGCAAGATCGGACACTGCGGTCTCTATATCCACCTTTTCCGTCTCTGGCTTGCCCGCAGGAGGTGTCCCCATGGTGATCCCAAGGCGTTTTGCGACACGTGCGAAAGCAACCTCCAAAGAAGCGCGATCCGAAGAGCCCAACTCGGGGAGTTCGAACCCCGACCCCTCGGTGAGCACAGCTCCGATTTGCTCCCACGCGGTAGCACCTGCGTCGCGTCGGATCGCGTCGCGATGGAATCGCATGTGTAAATTGCGCTCCTCCCGTTTCTGAACGGCTGCCTGAATCGTCCGCAGCAGGAGATCATGCGCGCGGGACAAATCGTCCATCCAATCCGGCCGCTGCACGAACTCCATCGTGGATATCGATTCAGTTCGTCCGGAAGCTGCTGTGAACACGACCCAACTGGCGGGCACTAAGGGGACAAACTCCACGTCGACTTCTTTGCAACCAAAGTAGTTCGCCTGTTCGTTGCCCGGCTGCCACCATATGAAGCCGTCGCGAAGTCCGACCGTGGCTCCCTGTGGGAGAGCGGGCAGGCTCCCCGATTCGAAAAAAGCCGTCCGGCGCGGATTCGTATCGAGGAGCTCCGCGATGCCCAGTTGAATGCTCCCTGTCCATTCCTCCAGCCGCTGGGCCAAGGTCTTCGGATTATCTTGCGCGTACCCGGGAAGAATCTCCTGTACGATCGTATCGGGCTGCCCCACCGCGAGGAGCGAAATGCCTTGGTCACGAAATCCAAACCCTAAGTCAAAGATCCAAGCTCCCTGTTGCAACGTTGCGAAATGATTCCGCCTGCCCCGATCCGCCGGCGTGTCCCAGATGAGAAACAACTCCACACAACCTGACGTGACAACCCAAACGCGTTCATCCAGGCCGAGCTGAAGATTCCTGCTGCCCGACAGGGGCATGGACGATGAGGTATTCATGTTTCCATTAGAACCCGAAAGGCGCCACCCGCAGACATAAGCTCGTCGAACGATCCGCGCTCCACGACACGACCCTTCTCCATGACGATGATCTCATCTGCGTCGCGAATCGTACTCAGACGGTGTGCCACAATCAGGCACGTGCAGCCCCGGCGACGGATATTCCTATCCACCATCGCTTCGGTGGCCGCGTCCAGGGCGCTGGTCGCCTCGTCGAGAATGAGGATGGAAGGATTGCCCACCAACGCTCTAGCGATCTCCAGCCTTTGCCGTTGTCCTCCACTTAAGTTTCGTCCGCTTTCGTCGAGCAGACCCTGAAAGCCCCCCGGCCGGGCGGCAATCACGTCCGCAATCTCGGCATCGCGGCACGCTTTCAATACGTCTCCATCCGGGATGGAGCGATCCCAAAGACAGAGGTTCTCGCGTATGGTGCCGCTAAAGAAGACGATATCCTGATCGACCATGGCGAGCGAGGACGCCATCATGTCGCGCGGGATGTCACCGATTCTCTGACCGTCGACGAGCACCTCGCCGGACCAGGGTTGATAAAGCCCGGACACCAGTTTCGCCACGGTGGACTTCCCGCTCCCGCTGCCGCCCACGAGCGCGATCCGATGGCCCGGCGTTATCTTTAAACTAAAGTTCTGGATCAGCGGGGCGTCCAGTGGGGAGTATCCGAACGAGACGTCAACCAACTCAACCGCCCCGACCAGTTTTCCCCTGCTCTTGTCCGGGCGCTCGGACTCCGCCGTCCGATAAATCGAGTCTTGTTCCGCACGCATGACGTCGTCAATTCGGGTAACGTTAGCCTCCAGCAGTTGTAGTCCGTTGCCGAACTGAACCAACGAATCTACCGGTCCGCTGAATTGCCCAACCAGCGCCTGGAAGGCAATGAGGGTTCCCACGGTTAAGTTCCCGTCCATGATGAAAAATGCTCCGAGGGTGAGTACTGCCGCAGAGCATAAAGAGTTAAGCAGCGAGGGCGCCATGTCGCTGACTTGCGTCATCCGGAGCAATGCCTGTTTCTCCACCATAAAGCGCGCTTGATAGCCCGCCCAGCGTCCAAAAAAGTCGTCCTCGCCGCCCGCGCTTTTCACGTTCTCGATGCGGTGGAGTCCGTTCACAGCCGTGCCCATCAACTTTCCGTACTCTTGGAGGGCGACGCGATTGCGGTCCGATCTCGCCCGAGATACGACGCGAAGAACGACGATGTTCAAAATCGCAGCGGTCACCGCAATGCCTGCGAGCGGAGGGCTGTAAAGAAACATGAGGACGCCGAAGAAAGCGACGAGGACAAAGTTAAGGAGGATGTCCGCAAGTTGGCCGCCGACCACGTCCGCGACTTCATCGTTCAAAGCCAACCTCGAACCAATTTCGCCTGCGTATCTCTGGGCATAATAACGCATCGGGAGCCGGAGGACGTGCGTCAGGAACTTGCCGGAGCCGGATAGCGAGAGTTTCGTGCGGAAGCGGAGGAAGCACCACTGCTTAAGTCCTGTGAGAGTGACCTGGAAGAGCGCCACCACTCCCATTCCAAGCAATAGAGGGCGAAGCCAATCTTTCTCGGAACCAATGAGAATATCGTCGACAAAGATCCGTGTGAAAGCCGGAGTGACCATCCCGGGCAATACAAGGAACACCGCGCAAAGCAGGGCAAAAAGGAATGCCATCCGACATCCCTTCATCCGCGCGAGCAGAAAAGAAAGAACGCTCGGTTTGCGTCCACCTCGTTTGAAGTCAGGGCCGGGTTTGAACGTCAGCGTCACACCGGTGTAACTGTCGTAGAACTCCTTCGCCAGGACCTTCCGGGGACCGCATGCTGGATCGTTGATGTAGAAGAACGCCCCTTGCCCGCCTACTCCCTCCAGAACGACGAAATGGTTGAAATTCCAAAAGATGATGGCGGGGAACGCAGCTTTTGAAAGCGACGCAATTTCATACTTCATTGCCTTGGCTTCGAGTCCGAGACGCCGGGCCGCTTTAAGGATGTTCGTCGCTTTGCTTCCATCTCGCGACACGCCGCAATCCTCCCGAAGCTTCTCAAGCGGAAGAATTCTTCCGTAATGCGAGAGCACAATGGACAGTGCGGCGGCCCCGCACTCAAGGGCCTCCATCTGAATCACCGTCGGTGTCCGGACACGACGATTCGGAAGTCTGACGATGTCCTCGTTCAATAGATGATCCCCAGTTGCTTCTTAAGAAACGGAAGAAGGAGGGTAATGGGAGCCTGTCGATCTAGGACCACACTCGCGGAACATATGGTGCCGCTTTCGATCTTAATTGGTGGGCCTTTCGAGGATGACCAACGAAATCCACTCGGCGTTGTGGGGTCTTCAATCAAGTCGGCAGAGATCGCAATTGCGGTGCCGGATTTGGTCAGACTCTCCGCCAAATCCTGATTCCGGAGCACTCGAACGAGTTGATCCCTCCCCACCGGAAACGGAGATACAGACGTTACCGTGGCGAGGATATAGCCGTACTCCTCCGGCTTCACGGTTCCGGGGGCGATCCGGATGGCCATCCCCGGGCGAACCTTCTTCCCATCCGCTGCGGGAACGTAAACCGAGGCTTCCACATTCGTGGCAAGGCTTTCCAGGCGGACGATCGAGCGGCCCGGTTGGACGTAGTCGCCGACGTCCACCAGAACCTCGGTGACTCTACCCGGGTGGGCGGAATGCAGAGCACTCTGTTGTTTGGTTTTGAGAGTCATTTCCTCAAGTTTGTTTTCCTGCTCAAGGATCTGTTGCTTGCGCATGTAAGACCTGGAAACGATCTCGTAGATGGCGTTCTTTGTTTCCAGCAGTGGGGTCTTCGTAATCAGCCCGCGGTCGAACAGGCTTTGTTGGTTCGCCTCCTTCTCGCGGAGGATCTTCAGACGCTTTTCTTCGTCCTCGGTTTGTTGATTGGACTGCTCGATCATGCTGGCCAAGGTCTTCTGATTGTTCTCGATCTGACCCAACTCGAGGCTCGAGTCCAAGGTCGCGAGGAGTTGGCCTTCTCTCACCACATCGCCGGACTCCACGAGGATTGAAGTAACCGAACCTGTTCCGGTGCCGGAAACCTCCATGATTCCGAAATCCGTCTCGCGCACGATGATGCCTTCCCCGGCCGTCGTGCGCAGGATGGTACCGAAAATCGACCACCAGAGAATGACTGCCAGAGCGAAGCCGATCGTCGTGATCGCGACCCATGACATCGGCGACGTGATGGGCAGTAGTGCATCGAGCTGTTCCGGAGACCGGATCTTTGCCAGTGCGGAGGCCCGGAAGATGCTTGTCTTTTTATCTGACATGGGAAGTCCTCATTAAGTGACTTGTAGTTGGGGAATCATCCCTCGGATGCAGAGGGACAGTCATGGTTTAAAAGGAATGGTTTGCCAGGCTTTCTCGTCGATCCAATCGCCGGACGCATCGGAAAAGATCAGTGTGCCGGTTTCATAGCGGAGCTGAACAAGGCTAATGGCATAGCGCTCCTCCGCGGCGATGAATTCATTCTGGGAAGTGATTAACCTCTGACGAGTCGTGATGGTATCTGTGAGAGTGCCCTGGCCAAGACGAAAGAGCTCTTCCTGGACCTTGAGAGCTTCGGCATTCAATCGCGCCGCTTCTCCATAGAGAGTGAGTTGGCCGGCGGAACCGCGCAGTTCGGCGAGGGCGGAGATGACGCCGCGGGCGATGTTTCTCTCCGTATCGGTGACGTCGATAATCGAGCGCTCATATCCGGACGAACTAAGGATCAGATTGCCAATGGCAACGTTGTTTTCGACCGGCCAATCCAAAGAGAGCCCGGCGCTACCGCCGAATTCGCCTCCGGTACTGATGGTTGTGTTCGTTCGGTTCTGAAAGGGAATGTAGGCGCCGGCGAGCTGCAGATCGAGTTGCGGGCGAAGTTCGAGCAGGGAGGCATCCATGAGGATTTTACGCGATTTTTCCAATTGCCTGGCCGCCCGGAGATCGTCACGCAGGAGCATTGCGGTTTTCAGGAGATCCCCGACGGCAGGCCATTTGTTTTTGGTAGGCAATGGGAAGGGTTCCTTCGTGAGGGGAGCGAGGAGGAGAAGAGATGCCTGTACCCCCATGGCAGCCGCGAGTTGTTGGCGTGCGACAATCAGTTCGGTTTCCGCGCGCACACGAATGGCTGCGGTGGTGGCACGATCTGCGAGAATTTGGGGAAGCTGCGAGGTCGCGATTTCATCGGCCTCTGCCAGCGATGTGCTCAGCGCCGCAAGGCGCTTGGAAATGAGTTCAGATTCGACCGCGAGTTTGTATCGTTCCTCCGCTCCGCGGCATTGCCAATAGGCACGCATCGTGTCGCGGATGGCCTGTGTGGTGATGAATCGGAGAGCGTAGACGCTGGCGAGGAGATCGAAGGAAGCCGCACGCTCCGGCGCGAGGTTGACAACGTAGCCCCCGCCCTTTCCCAGCGGAATCACGACACTAAAACTCACGTTCCCCTCGTTGAGGTTGTCGAACGTGTTGACGTCGGAATCGATCTGCTGACGGAATCCAATCTTGGGTTCCACCACGGCACCGGTGGCCAATTTTTTGCTAAGTCCCGCCTCGTACTCCAAGAGGGTGGTTCGCCGGACGAGGGGGTTTGGAAGATCAGCAGCCGGGGGTGGGGGGGACGCCCCGGGTGGTACCGACGGGGTGGGTGTGGGCCGAAGGGATTCGTTGCGCTGGCGTTGCTTGGAGTCCGCATTGATCCGCGCGAGTACATGCGTGTCAAACGCCCCCTGCGCGACCCGGAGATCCCCGTCCCGGGATGACACTTCGGTGCCTTGGATGAGAATCTGAGGATTGGAAATCAGGGTTGTCCTCACCGCATCCCTGCTGGAAAGCCGCTTAATCGTGAAGCCCATCTCCGCTGCGGAGAAACCCAAGGCGGGCACGTCCGTTTTTGCTTCCCTAAGGATCGCAAGGTCGCGTGGCTTCGGAGTCGGCGATGGCGTGACCGTTGGCGATGGCGTGACCGTTGGCGTGGCCGTTGGCGTGGCCGTTGGCGTGGCGGACGGCGCAGAAACGGCATTTGTGTCCTGAGCAAAGGAAACTGGGTTTGCCAAGGCTAATGCCACGATGATTGACGTCGCCCTCGTGTGCTTCCACAGAACCCCCAATGACCAGTGCCGACCACGGATTAGTGACGAGCGCTCCGCTTTCATGGAGACTCGGTTTTCCGTGAATGCGTAAGTGACGCCCGGTCAAACATGCGGTGGGTAAAGCCTTCGTAGGCTTTCGGGAGCAAAGCAGAGTCAGGTTGAATGACCAGCTTGATGTGATGGGCAAAAAAAATCAGCGTACTGAGGGTGCGCGTGGTTGTTTCCCTGCTATCGAAGAGCAGGGCTTCCGGCCAAATGCGCCGGTGTTTTTCCTCATGCAGGTACCCATTGAGCTGAGGCAGGGACATCAGCATCGCGGGGTTCCCTGCGCCGAGGTCCGCTACCGCTTTCATGAGTGCCGTCCAACGGGGTTCGAACTTGGCCTGTTTGTCCAAATGCAGCTCCAAGCCGATTTTGGGTCCCAACGCAGGAAACAGATCCACATTGAGGCCGATCCAATCCGTCAGACCATCCACGCGGGCGAGAAGAGTTGAAACGGTGGCCAGGTCGCCTTTCCACCCATTTTGACGAAGGAGATTCGGGATGTCCGGCGGAGGAATGTCCCGGATCACGAGTCGGATCGCTGGCGAGTTCCGAGCCAGCATGACCCCGCAGTGGAACGGGAGCGCTTCTGCGGGGAGAGTACTCAGGAAGCGTTTCGATGCTGCCAAAACGGCGTCGGCTTCGGAGGCGTCATTCCGCGAACTCCGTAGGAACGGAATCGCATGTTCGATAATCCCCGGCATGTCGTGTGCCGCGGAGCGCAGGGCGGGTCCGAAAAACAAATTGGGCTGCGGCAATTCCGCGATGTCGCCACGGTCAAACTCCAGCCAGATATTTTCCACGGCTTGCAAGCCGGAGTCAGATCGCAACCATTCGAAGCCGAATCGAGAAACGATACTCCAGGCATCGATGGGGGACGCGGAAAGGTCGGCCGCCCACGGACCCAGTTGGGAAGCTTCCGGAGCGGCAAGCTGCTCGTTCCGGAACGAGCAGAAGAGAAAATCCGGGGGGACGTCGGCTGCCTCCGTCAGAGATCGTTCGAAGCCGAAGAAGGAACACGCATCGGCTGGCCAGCGCCCGAATCTCTTTCGGATGGCTGCGACCGACTCCCGCGAAAAGACCGGATCGAGAGCCAGGGTCTCGACAAGTCTGAGATAATCTCCGAACTGCAGAGTCGGTCTCATCAGGAAAGGAGCCGGGGTCTACCGACCCCGCTCCGCATAGGAGTTAAGTGGAACGGAGCACGGGCATTTCTGCCCGTGCCGTTCCGGAAGGCAAACGGACAGGAATGTCCGTTCTCCGTTTTCTTGAAGGGCTACTTCTTACCCCAACCCGAGTTGATACCCGCTGCGGCAACGGCACCGGTGGCGGCCATTGCCCCGACCGTGACGGCTCCGGTGGCAGTGATCAACGCCGCTCCAATGGCGGCGCAGAAAACAGCTCCGCCGGCCACGGCTTCGAGTTGTTCCTCAGAAAGCTCATCCCCATCGCTGGACGGCCTTGCCGGGATGACAATGCCGATCGTTTGCGAAGGTTCGACGAAAATGGAGATATTCAGATCGTCAAGGCTTCCAGGAGCGAGGGAGTATGCTTGTTCGATGGTGGCCTTGGGGTTGGCAACGAGCGCATCGTGAAAAGTGGCATCGGTTCCGGCCTTCTCGGCGATTTCGGTTTTCACCTCAATGAGGCGCGCTTCAATGCGTTCAATGTCTTGGGATGTTGGGGTATTCATGGTTCTTTTTTTGTTTGGTGGTTGCGAAGGTAAAGTCTGTTTTGGGTGGTTTCACTTTCCCCATCCGCTTTTGATTCCCGCTACGGCGACGGCCCCGGTCGACGCGGCTGCGCCCACAGCGACGGCGGTTGTAGCGGTGATCAATGCCGCGCCCACGGCTGCGCAGAAAACGGCCCCGCCAGCCACCGCCTCTAGTTGCTCGTCGGACAGTTCATCTCCCTCGCCCGAAGGCCGGGCGGGGACAACGATGCCGATGGTTTCCAGCGGTTCGACAAACAGGTTGATGCTCACCTCATCCAACGAGCCGGCGGGGAGATTGTAAGCGAGTTCAATGGTGCCTTTGGGATTTGCCACTAGTGCGTCGTGAAACGCAGCGTCCGTACCCGCCTTCTCCGCGATTTCCTGCTTCACCTCAATGAGGCGTGCTTCAATGCGTTCGATGTCTTGCGCGGTGGTATTCATTGTTTTGTGTTCTGAGCGTGGTGTTTACGGTGCGAAAGGACTAGCCGAATGAAAGTGCTTTACCAATACAAGAACACAGACTCCTCATGGAAAAGTCCGTGCCCCTGAAGCGTGATGCGTCGATCTCCCGGTGACGCCTGCCAGGGGGCGATCTGATGCAACTCGTTCCCTGTTTGGCAGATCATGCCGCCGATGGAGTAAGGCAATGTGGTGAGCTTTGACTCGGTGATGCGCTTCTTTGCCTCCCCCGGGGAGACGGACGTAACGTCATCGTACGAGACATCCCAGGTTTTCAGCCCGCCACCGGCTGCGGGTAGCGCAAGCGTCAGCGTGAATGACAGCGAGCGCCGGAAATCGAGATGTCCCGCATCGTTTCCCCAATTCAGTGTCGTGAACGGACGGTCGAAATGGGGGACGTGATTGGCCTGTTTCGCGTAGAACGCAGACTCCGTAAACACGTGAAACCCGGGAAGAGCCAACCCGTCCCGGTACGAGACGGAAACCTGGAACTCCTCTGCAAGCTGATCGGCGACGCGCATGTACAGATCGGCAAAGTTTTCAAGCAGGATCGGATTCAATCGATCGACGAGAGCTTCGTACGGTTCATCGGTCGCGCGCTTCATTCCGTAAGCCCGCATGGATTTGGGGTCGGGCGCGTCGAGGTAAGCCGCCGCTCCGAGGGTGAACATCCCAATTCCATCGCGCGAAATCCAATGGTCGCGGAGAGAGTCGATTTTCCGGACCACGGTGGCGCATTCCGCGGGGCTGATGACATGGTCGACGTGAAACGGGAACTTGCGCACGACCGCCTGACGATCGCGCGACGGCGAAAATCGGCTACCGAGGTCGGAATGACTCCGAGGACGCCGGAGCTGAGGGGTCTGGACGATCATCGTAACACTTGATCTTGAAGTTTATAGCACGACGAACGGATTTTGACCAGCAGGAGCCGGGGCTTTCAAGCCCCGACCGTTCGCCCAGCGGCGAAGCCGGAAACCTTCTGCGTGTCAAAAAAGTCGCCGATTGTGGATGAGCGACGGAACGATCGTCTTCACGACGGCTACGGGCAGGCGTGGAGAACTCAGCACGAACCGCCAGATTTTGCCGTGCCCCGCCTTCTCCAGGCGCCGGAGCACCTCCTTCAACGCCGCATCCAGCGTAGTTGGAGGCTCGGGTGACTCCGCCGTCGCCTCCGCCCACGTTGCAGTGGATTCGAGCTTCTGAAAAAATCGGAACGCGGGACTGCTTGTCGCGCTCGGCGCAGTGAAAGAGGGCTTCGTTAACAAATCCTCGCGAGCGCCGCTGATGAAAATCACCCGCGATTGTACGGCCTCCGTCACCGCTCGCGAGGCGGCGACCAGCGGGTCAAAGTGCGCCCCCCATCCCACGTTCAACGTCGAGGCGGATGCGAACGGCGTCTGGTTCAGAATGGCCGCCCAAAAGACGGGTATTCCCACCGGCGACGGCACGGAGATTAATCGGACTTCCGTTCGCGCCGCATGGACTTTCGCTACGAGATCCGCGAGCACACCTTCCGGGATGCTGGAGGGGTTCACAATGGCACACCGCTTCCGGATTTGGAGTTTTCCATCCACGGAGAGCCGACTCACCGCGTCCCGTTCGATCAGTTCGTAGAGGGCATGCAGAGTGGCTTCATCGACGTGATTTCCGCTCGCGAGCCCGTTGGTGGAGGAATGGTGCAGGCACGGGTTGACGAAAAAATAGATCGCGCTGGCTGGCGCCCAAACTCTTCTCCCCGTTAACAGATCCTGCCCGGACGCCCAATCGATCTTAAACGCGGGTCCAAAGTACCGATTGAGAAATCCGTCGAACATCGCGGGTTCGAGGGCGGTCTCCCCTTCAGACTCCAAAACCTCCTTTGAAGTTCGGCGGAGAGCGCAGGGTTCAGGGTTCTCCGCGTGGTGCAATTCGATCGCCTCCATGATCGCGGAAACGCGCGATGCCTGCGGGCTCAATCCCTTGCCGTTGGATACTTGCAACAGCTTGCCGCGGGGTCGGATCGCGGACCAGACCGGGATGTCAATTTCATCCAGTCGGGTGATGTCTGCGCTGCGGGTGATTCCGAAATCGGGCAGGTGAGGCAGAATCCGTTCCAGCGTGACCTCGGGCGGACAGAGGCGATGCGTGCCAGTGGTGAACGTGAACGCGGCTTCGTTCATTTGCGCATCTCGTTGAGCACGGCGGCGAGTTCCCCGCTGCATTGCGCCTCGCGGAGCAACGCGATTCCGGGGTCCCACGGTTCGCCGAAAAAGGTCGGCGTGCGATCAATCATCCACTCCGTCAAGCGGCGTGCGGAGTCGACCGATTCGGTCGTGGGGTCGGATTCCCCGTGTCGCCCGTCTGGCGGAGCCTCGACTCCCACGCGTCGCGCCCAATCGGCAAGGATGAGCCTTTCCCTTGCCCCAGCCTGCTCGTCTCCATTGCTCAGACTGCGTTGGAGGCCGGGAACCAGTGAGTCGATGTTCCCGCTCCGAATCCAATCCTCGGCGGCCCGGCGACCGATTTCCTCGTCTAGCTCGAAATCCGTCATCCCGTTTCTTTGCAAAATCTCGGATTCCGCCAGTCCGTCGAACCCGGTCTTCCAGCGGTTCCGCGTGGTACTCACATGCTCCGGCGGGCAGGCGATTCCCGCCTCGCGCAGCCACATGAGAAAGTACTGGCGAATGATGAGCCGTCGAAGCCGTGCGGCGAGATCGCCCTGCGAGATTTGAGGGAAAAGCTCGTTACCATCGATGATTGTTCCATCGGATCTTCTGAATCCTCGTTTGGAAAGACCGGTAGCGGCGTAGGAATCCTCCGGAAAGGATGGCCGGGGGGCGGCGAGCGAAGGGCCGTTGGGAGTCGGGGGTTGTCTGCCCGCAACGCATTCGAGAGCGGCCCGGGCATCGCGCTGTTTGAGGCTGACTCTCCTCTTGCAGAAGGCTTCGACCCGCATTTGGCGCTCGCGCGGAATCACTCCACCGGCTTCCGTTTGCCACATAGACGCAAAGTGTCGTTCGAAGAACGGCATCCGTTTGAGGGCGAAAATCAGCGTTTGCGATTCGGATTGGCTAAGGATCCCGTAGGCGACGGCCTCCGAAAAGTGATCGCGGAAGTTCACCAGTGCCTCGGAGAGAGCGGGATATCCATCAGATTCGTCGCCGTGCAGGAGAGTCACTTCGTCGTCGCCGTCGAGGATTCCATCGCGGAACCACTCGAAAATCTGGCCGATGCCGAGCATTCCCTCCGTGTGGAGTTCGGCCGCTCGGAGCGCTCCCATGCTCGAGGCTCCGATGACTTCGATCCCCGACTCGATCGCGGCCAGGATCTCGCGTTGCCAGACGGAGGGCACCGCGTGGAACAACCCGTCGATCAATACAACCCTGCGCACGTCCGATCCGACGAGGCGGTAAATGTCTCCCATTCGGGCGGGTGGAAGAAAACGGGCCGTCGGCAGGATGGCGCGCGCTTCGTCCACGGGCAGGGACGGTCCGAGAAACACCACGCACGGAGGTTCCGCTTCGGGTGCATGCCACAGGCCCGGCCCGGAATTCGGAGTGGACGGGGTTTCGGGGAAGAATCCGGGATTGATGACATCACGCGGGTCAAACTTTGCCCGGAGTTCCCGGAATCGTTGCCAGGTGGCCTGGTCGTAAATGGATTCGAGATCGAGTTGTCTGCCAAAGTTCTCTGCCTGCGGGTAGAGGAGGAGCTTTCGCTCGCGCGCGCGCCGAAGGAATTCCCTCTCGATCACGCGGAGTCGCGCGTTGCGTGCCGGAGTGCCGCTTTCGAGAAAAGCCATGACGCCGAGGACGAGGAATGTCTCCGGCTGCGGGTATACCAGCGGAGGATGAAAATGATGGAACCGGACGATGTAGTGGTACCCGATGGTTTCCCCGTTTTTCTCAGGGCCGGCCCAGCCGCCCGTGGGGACCATGTCGGGATGCGCCTCGACAAAGAGCGAGAGCATATCCCAAACCTCAGGCTCGCGGTGGGGCTCGCAAAAAACGCTGAACCAGAAGAGGCGTTTCGTCGGAATGTTTCCAGGGGCGAGATCATTCTGGCGCGGATCCTCGGTTTGCCTGCGCGGCACGCGGCCGCATTTTCCGACAGGGAACGGAAGTGGCGCGGACCCTTCCAAGGGGATCACCCGCAGCCGCGCCTCTGCGATCACGCCGAGTTGTCCCCACCCCCCGAAAAGCCATGGGAAGTCCTCGTGGGTCTTGTGCAGGGCGAGCAACTCGCCTCTTCCGTTTAGCACGCTCACCTCCTCGACGTTCTCCCAAAATCCCCCGTGGAGATCGCTGAGATTGCCCTTCCCAATTCCGCCGGCGTTGATGTACCCGCCTACGGTCGGTCCGGCCCATCCGCCATTGTAGACCGGTAGGTCGAGCGCATGATCGCGCAGGAGGTCGCGAACATCCCAAACCAGCGCTCCGGCCCCCACCGTGAGCGTGCCGTCGCTTTCAAAGCGATAGCGATCCAGGCGACTCGTTCGCACGAGGATCTCGTCCGATCGGGGCAGCGACATCCCGCTAAAGGTGTGTCCGCTCCCTCGGATGCGGACGGCGCGGCGGTTTTCATGCGCGAATCGGACGATTTCCGCCAGTGCCCCGGTGCACTCTGGGTTGGCCACCGCATAGCGATCCGGGCCCGAATGCACTTTTCCGTAATCGTACAGTCGCCCGGAAATGGATGGCAGACTCATCATCGCAGAACCCAACCCTCTTGCACCGTTGCAAGCGATCCGCCAGCTTTTTGTCGCCGGATCAAGGATCAACGGGGTTGCCCACCGTCCGGGTAGAAACCGATCTGTTCCCTCGCCGCGCATCGGAAGTCTCCGATCGCGCGCGGCGTGTGGATTTACCGGTCCAAAAGCGCAGCGAACTGATTCGATCGGTCGGACAGGGCCGCCACCGCGGGGTCGAAAGCGACGCCACCGACCGCCTCTTCGGCAATCTTGCGGGACGGGATTGGGATCCCCACGGCGCCTGGGGATTCCACAAAGGTCTGGATTTTGAGGTTCGAAAGCGCCGCTTCCGGGAGGTTGAACGCGCTCGCCAAGGCGGACTGAGGATCCGCGAGAAAAGCGTCGTGGAAATCCGCGTCGGTCGAGGCCTTCAGGCTGACCTCAAATCGAAGTTTCGCGAGGATGTCGAGGGCGGCTTGATTGGTGGATTCGGATGGGGTGCTCATGGAGTGATTGTTGGAGATTTCCGCTCTATTTTTTGCCCCATCCATTGTCGCCGGAAGCACCCGCGACGCCGATTGCGGTAATGGAACCAACGATCGCGCTGACCGCTGTGATGCCAGCCAGGACCACGGCTTCCGTCACCACTCCACCGGCTACGGCCTCGAGTTGTTCTTCTGAGAGTTCCTCGGTGTCCGATCCCGGACGCGGGGGCAGGACAAAACCGAGCGCCCCTGCGTCCGTTTCGAAAATCTCGATCGGCAGTTCGTTCAGCGTGCCTTCGGGCAGACTGTAGGCAGCTTCAATCGTCGCTTTCGGTTTGCGTGTGAGGGAATCATGGAAATCCACGTCCGATCCGGCCCGGCGCGCGAGTTCGTCTTTGATTTCAAAGAGCCGCGTTTGGATTTCTTCGAGTGCGGGAGCGCTTGCGATCATGCGCGGAGTTTTCGCAACAGATCGTTGTTTGCCGCAACGGCTGCGACGTAACAATCCGGTCACAAATCCCCGACACCGCCCGTGTCGATGGGCTACTAGAACGCGTCCTTCGCTCCTCCCGAGACCCCATCCAATTGATCGTCGGGGATCTCGATGTCGTCTGTGCCCGGACGCGCAGGGACAGCGCCATCGACTACCTCGGGTTTCGTTTCGATCGTTTCGGGTTTCGCGGCGTCGAGATGGGGCACCTTTTCATCCATATCATTGGTGGTTAGCAGAAAACGAACCGAGAGCCAACGGCGCGTGTGCGACAATTTGGTGGTGCAGATTGGCCGCCGATCGATCATTCTTCCCGGATGTCACAGAATGATATCGGCCTGATCGGCCTGGCAGTGATGGGCGAGAATCTCGTCCTGAATATGGAGAGCAAGGGATTCTCCGTCGGAGTTTTCAACCGCACCTGGGCGGTGACGGAAAAATTTGCCGAGGGGCGGGCGAAGGGAAAGAACATCCAGGCCGCCCGAACGCTCGAAGAATTCGTCGGCTCTCTCAAGCGGCCAAGGAAAGCCATGATCATGGTAAAGGCGGGGGCTCCGGTCGATGCGGTCATCGAGCAATTGATCCCCCTTCTGGAACCCGGCGACGTCATTATCGACGGCGGAAATTCCCTTTGGACGGATACGCAACGCCGCGAGAAGGCGCTCAAGGAAAGGAACCTGCACTTCGTGGGATGCGGCGTTTCCGGCGGCGAAGAGGGTGCCCTGAAGGGTCCATCCATGATGCCTGGAGGCTCTCAGGAGTCATGGGAAACCGTGGGTCCCATTTTCCAGAAAATCGCCGCGATCGTCGATGGTGAGCCGTGCTGTCGGCACATGGGACCCGATGGCGCCGGGCATTACGTTAAGATGGTGCACAATGGCATCGAGTACGGCGACATGCAGCTCATCTGCGAGGCCTACGCGATCCTCAAGGACGTTCTTGGCCTGGAAGCGGCAGAGCTTCACGAAGTAATCTCCGAATGGAATGCTGGCGATCTCAACAGCTACCTGATCGAGATTACCGCGCGCATTTTCGAGCGTGTCGATCCCGAAACGGGCCGTCCCCTGGTGGATGTGATCCTCGATAAGGCCGGTCAAAAAGGAACGGGTAAGTGGACGGTGGGTCACGCCGTCGAGATGGGCGTTCCTCTCTCCACGATCGGCAGTGCGGTCGAGGCCCGAATTCTTTCCTCCATGAAGGCGGAGCGCGTTGAGGCCTCTAAGGTCCTCCCGAAGCCAGCGCCGGCACCCTTTACGGGCGATCGCGCGGCCCTCATCCGAGCCGTGCGCGATGCCCTTTACGCGTCGAAGATCGTCAGTTACGCGCAGGGCTTCGCCCAGTTGGGCGCTGCGGGCGCCCTCTACGATTGGAACCTCAACTTCGGCGACATTGCGACCATCTGGCGTGGCGGGTGTATCATTCGTGCGCACTTCCTCAATCGCATCAAGGAGGCGTACGAGCGCGATCCCTCCCTGCGTAACCTGCTTCTCGATCCGTACTTCCGGGAGATCATCGCGCAGGCCCAGGAGAATTGGCGCGTGGCGGTCAGCACGGCCGTCCTGCAGGGGATTCCGGTTCCGGCCTTCAGCGCCTCGCTGGCCTACTTTGACAGCTACCGTGCGGCGCGACTGCCCGCGAATCTTCTGCAAGCGCAGCGCGATTTGTTCGGAGCACACACCTACGAGCGCACGGACAAGCCTGCGGGCGAGATGTTCCATACGGACTGGATGAACGCCCACGGAGGATGGGAGCCGGAGTCTCCCGACCCCGGAACGCGTGGCGTGTTGCGGGTGGATGGAAGTTCATTGAACCATGAAGCATGAAGAGGGAGGACCTTTGAACGCCTTTATCCTTCATGACCTTCATGCTTCATGGTGAAATCCCTGTTCGAACGGCGCGATTTAGTTGAATGCCAGGCCGTCGGCTCCTGTTCCGAAAATTAATCGAAGAAATTTCTTGTACTCTCCGCTCCATCTGGCATCTTCCACGTCCCTCGCCGCTTCGGTGGTTGAGGGAACCGGGTAACCGGGACGGAGAAAGAGTCTGAAGTTTGTCTGCGGCAGCGCAGGGAAACCGAAAGAATTCGAAACGATTCGAAAGCAAAACGCTCCGCCGACTCCATTAGGCTCCTAGATCACAGATCAGGCACCCATTAGGAACGGTGGACGCAAAAGCCCGAGAAACAGTTAGTCACTCTCTCAACGTCCTCTCGGCTCGGAACGAAAAAAGTTTCAACAAAACGATTGACGTTCCGCTTCGAAAGGTTATTCTCCACAACCCGATGGTAATCGGGAATCGCGCTGAAGATTCTAATTCATTAGTTTCATTAGCGCTGACGGCAAGCGACTTAAGTGAGCGCAGCGTCTGGGTGGATGTTCTCTTTTCAAGGTTGATTTTCCTGTCGATAAAGATCCGACAGTGCGCAGATGGCGAAAGCTGAGATGCGCGCTGATTGGAAATGTAACTTTTGCGACCTGCGTCCCACACTTAGCCGTGTGCGACGCATGCCAGATTTGTCCGATCTCATCGGACGGTCAAATTTTCACGGAGAGTTTGATTCTGGCTCAGAACGAACGCTGGCGGCGTGGATAAGACATGCAAGTCGAGCGGGGCAAATTCTGTAGCAATACAGGGTTTGTTCAGCGGCGAACGGGTGCGTAACACGTGAGTAATCTGCCGGGAAGTGGGGGATAGCTCGCCGAAAGGCGAATTAATACCGCATGTGACTGAGGGGGGCCTCCTCCGAATGTCAAAGCAGCAATGCGCTTCCTGATGAACTCGCGGCCTATCAGCTTGTTGGTGAGGTAACGGCTCACCAAGGCTCTGACGGGTAGCTGGTCTGAGAGGACGACCAGCCACACTGGGACTGAGACACGGCCCAGACACCTACGGGTGGCAGCAGTCGAGAATTTTTCACAATGGGGGAAACCCTGATGGAGCGACGCCGCGTGGAGGATGAAGGTTTTCGGATTGTAAACTCCTGTCATGAGAGAACAAAGCCAGCAATGGCCTGATAGTATCTCAAGAGGAAGGGACGGCTAACTCTGTGCCAGCAGCCGCGGTAATACAGAGGTCCCAAGCGTTGTTCGGATTCACTGGGCGTAAAGGGTGCGTAGGCGGCGAGGTAAGTTGAGTGTTAAATTTCGGGGCTTAACCCCGAAACCGCTCTCAATACTGCTTTGCTAGAGGAATGTAGAGGAAACTGGAATTCATGGTGTAGCAGTGAAATGCGTAGATATCATGAGGAAGGCCAGTGGCGAAAGCGGGTTTCTGGGCATTTCCTGACGCTGAGGCACGAAGGCTGGGGGAGCAAACGGGATTAGATACCCCGGTAGTCCCAGCAGTAAACGGTGTGCGTTTGGTGTAGGAGGATTCGACCCCTTCTGTGCCGAAGTTAACACGATAAACGCACCGCCTGAGGAGTACGGTCGCAAGATTAAAACTCAAAGAAATTGACGGGGGCCCGCACAAGCGGTGGAGTATGTGGCTTAATTCGATGCAACGCGAAGAACCTTACCTGGCCTTGACATGCAAGGATTAGGCGGATGAAAGTCTGCTGAATTACCCGCAAGGGTGTAACTTGCACAGGTGCTGCATGGCTGTCGTCAGCTCGTGTCGTGAGATGTTGGGTTAAGTCCCGCAACGAGCGCAACCCCTGTGAATAGTTGCCACTCCGCAAGGAAGCACTCTATTCAGACTGCCCTGTGAAACGGGGAGGAAGGTGGGGACGACGTCAAGTCAGTATGGCCCTTACGGCCAGGGCTGCACACGTACTACAATGCCCACTACAGAATGAACCGATGCCGCAAGGTGGAGGAAATCCCTAAAAGTGGGCTCAGTTCGGATTGGAGGCTGCAACTCGCCTCCATGAAGCCGGAATCGCTAGTAATGGCGCATCAGCTACGGCGCCGTGAATACGTTCCCGGGCCTTGTACACACCGCCCGTCACATCATGGGAATCATTTGCACCCGAAGTCCATGCGCTAACCCGCAAGGGAGGCAGTGGCCGAAGGTATGAGTGGTGACTGGGATGAAGTCGTAACAAGGTAGCCGTAGGGGAACCTGCGGCTGGATCACCTCCTTTCTAAGGAGTAACTTTGAGTGAGTCAGTTTGATCACTCTAAAGTGAGGTCGAACCAGCACGGTCAGTAATGACGTGCCTGGGGCGGCGTTCGGTCCTCAAAAAGCCGGATGTCGCATGATAGTTTTAATTGCAGACTTGCATTTCCGCAGCGCGCAACTCAGTTTTCATTCGTCCGGAGTCATCCGGACCTGCGAACTGCCGGGGGTATAGCTCAGCTGGTAGAGCGCCAGCTTTGCAAGCTGGATGTCAGGGGTTCGAATCCCCTTGCCTCCATACCCTGATTGCTCGTAAGTGATTTTGAGCCGTGAGCAGCAATGCTCATGGACGTCAGATCGGATTTCCTTCGACAGGAATCCAACATGGGCCTGTAGCTCAGTTGGTTAGAGCATGCGCTTGATAAGCGCAGGGTCACTGGTTCGAGCCCAGTCAGGCCCACTGCCATCTGACTTCATGCAGACAACGTCTGTGTGATCCATAAGCCTACAAGCCCGCCGGGAAACCGGCAGTCAACCTGTTCTTTGACATCTGCATACAGATAGAAAATACAACTGAACGCTGAGAATCTGTTGATTCACAAGTTTAGATTCAAGCTACTAAGAGCACATGGGGAATGCCTTGGCGTTAACAGGCGATGAAGGACGTGATAAGCTGCGATAAGCTACGGAGAGCGGCAAATACGCTTTGACCCGTAGATTTCCGAATGGGGTAACCCGAGCCGGTAATACGGCTTACCCGAAAGGGGGCGACACCCGGTGAAGTGAAACATCTCAGTAACCGGAGGAAAAGAAAGCGAAAGCGATTCCGTAAGTAGCGGCGAGCGAAAGCGGAACAGCCCAAACCAGGTGGCTTGCCACTTGGGGTTATAGGAGCCCGTTGTGGTATCTTGAACGTTAGGTGAAGCGAATGGAAAATCGCTCCATAGAGGGTGACAGGCCCGTAACCGAAAACCGACAAGAACCTAGGGAATTCCTGAGTAATGCGACACACGTGAAACTTCGCATGAATTCGCGCAGACCACTGCGTAAGGCTAAATACTCGTTAACGACCGATAGTGAACTAGTACCGCGAGGGAAAGGTGAAAAGTACCGCGTTGAGCGGAGTGAAATAGTCCCTGAAACCATGTGCTTACAATGTGTCAAAGCCCGATTCGTCGGGTGATGGCCTGCCTTTTGCTTAATGAGTCTGCGAGTTAGTATCTGCGGCCTGCCTAAGTTCTTTGAACGCAGGCATAGCGAAAGCGAGTCCGAATAGGGCGTCTATGTCGCAGGTGCTAGACCCGAAGCGGAGGTGATCTACCCATGGTCAGGATGAAGCGGCAGTAATATGCCGTGAAAGACCGAACAGGTGAACGTTGAAAAGTTCTCTGATGAACTGTGGGTAGGAGCGAAAGACTAATCAAACCCCGTGATAGCTGGTTCTCCCCGAAATAGCTTGAGGGCTAGCCTCGGGCGCTGATCTGTGGAGGTAGAGCACTGGATGAAAAAGAGCCCATACCAGGGTATCAATTTCAATCAAACTCCGAATGCCACAGAGTGAAGCCCGGGAGTCAGTCGGCGAGGGATAAGCTTCGTCGGCGAGAGGCAAACATGCCAGATCGGCAGCTAAGGTGCCCAAATACGGTTCAGTGGAAAGGATGTGGGATTACTTTAACAATGAGGATGTTGGCTTAGAGGCAGCCATCATTTAAACAGTGCGTAATAGCTGACTCATCGAGTGATCCTGCGCCGAAAATGATTGGCGATAAACCGTATACCGAAGCTCCGGATCCGAAAGGATGGTAGGGGAGCGTTCTCGGCGCATTGAAACGGAAGGGGAACCGACCGCGGAGTGCCGAGAAGTGAGAATGCAGACATGAGTAGCGATAAGCCAGGTTAGATTCCTGGCCGCCGTAAACCCAAGGTTTCCCGGGGAAGGTTCGTCCGCCCGGGGTTAGTCGGGACCTAAGCGATGCCCAATAGGGCTAAGCGATGGACAGCAGGTTTAATATTCCTGCACCGGCTGTGGCGCAGCGTCGGAGATTTCATTCTGGGAGTGTGGCGATCGATCGAAAGTGGTTGTCCCGCAAGGGGACGTCAAGGCTTCGGCTGAGGCGGATCACACAAACTGAGTGACAAGAAAAACTCCGGCGTGTTTCCATGGCCGCCCGTACCGTAATCCGACACAGGTGGGTGGGTAGAGTATACCAAGGCGCGTGAGTGAAACCTCGTTAAGGAACTCGGCAATCTAGCCCCGTAACTTTGGAAGAAGGGGTGCCCCGCGAGGGGTCGCAGTGAAATGGGTCAACCGACTGTTTAACAAAAACACAGCACTCTGCTAAGTTTAACGACGACGTATAGGGTGTGACACGTGACCAATGCTGAAAGATTACGGTAAGAGGTTAGCCGCAAGGCGAAGCTTCGAGCCCAAGTCCCAGTGAATGTCGGCCGTAACTATGACGGTCCTAAGGTAGCGAAATTCCTTGTCGGGTAAGTTCCGACCTGCACGAATCGTGTAACGAGTTGACCGCTGTCTCAACGAGGAGCTCAGCGAAGTTGTAGTGGCGGTGAAGATGCCGCCTACCCGCAGTAGGACGGAAAGACCCTATGCACCTTTACTGTACGCTGTTCCTGGTGTCTTGATTTTAATGCTTAGAGTAAGTGGGAGGCTTTGATAAACCGATTTCGGTCGGTTTTGAGCCGCCAATGAAACACCACCCTTTGAAGTTAGGACATCTAACCCGGTAACGGGGACACGGATAGCCGGTCAGTTTTACTGGGGCGGTATCCTCCCAAAGAGTAACGGAGGAGTACGAAGGTTGGCTCAGCCTGGTTGGTAATCAGGCCGCGAGTATATGGACATAAGCCAGCTTAACTGTGAGACCTACAAGTCGAGCAGATGCGAAAGCAGGTCCAAGTGATCCGGTGGTTTAATGTGGAATTGCCATCGCTCAACGGACAAAAGGTACGCTAGGGATAACAGGCTGATCGAGCCCAAGAGCTCATATCGACGGCTCGGTTTGGCACCTCGATGTCGGCTCATCACATCCTGGGGCTGGAGAAGGTCCCAAGGGTCCGGCTGTTCGCCGGTTAAAGTGGTACGCGAGCTGGGTTCAGAACGTCGCGAGACAGTTCGGTCCTTATCCACTGTGGGCGTTGCATAATTGAGGAGTTCAGACCTTAGTACGAGAGGACCGGGTCTGACGAACCTCTGGTGTCCCAGTTGTCCCGTCAGGGGCATCGCTGGATAGCTATGTTCGGAAGGGATAAGCGCTGAAAGCATCTAAGCGCCAAGCCCATTCCAAGATGAGTTATGCTCTCAGAGCCGTGGAAGACCACCACGTTGATAGGCCGCTGGTGTAAGTGCAGTAATGCATTCAGCCAAGCGGTACTAATGCTCGAATGCTTGAAGTAAAAACAACTTTCAAGTTTTGGAATCAAACGGTTCCAGCGTCTCACGCACTATTTTCTTTTCTGTATGCAGTTGTCAGGGATCGGCGCGACGCCGTTTCTCTAAAAAGTTTTCTGGTGGCCATAGCGCAGCGGCCCCACCCGTTCCCATCTCGAACACGGAAGTGAAACGCTGCAGCCCCAATGGTAGTACGGCGATAGGCCATGCGAGAGTAGGACGCTGCCAGAAATTATGCCCGTTCAGTGGGAAACCACTGAACGGGCTTTTTTTTGCCCGAATGCCGCGGGGAGGTTATGCGAGGACGCAGAGGCGCGAAAAGAAGTGAATCCGCGCTATCAAAATGCGGTGCATTGTGACCTGATCGGGTTGCGATGAACCTAAATCCCGCGCTTTAAAATCTAAAGAACAGCTTATTTCACCATGAAGGGCATGAAGAACATGAAGGAAATGGCTCAAAAAGGGCTGAAAAGATGCACTCACGCGTGCACCCGTTCGGTGAACGAAATCATGCCAAGTCGGAAGAGTAACTCATTCCTCTTCATGCTCTTCATGCCCTTCATGGTAGTTTGAACGGAGGCATTTAGGATGAATCGACCCGCAGATTCGCAGGTGCTCCCCTTGGAGATCCGGAAGCTTCCGGACCCCGTGGAACGACCGCACCCGCGCACGATCGGGTGGATGGGAACGGTTTCCCTCGCCATGGGTGGGAGCAATCAGAGTCTCTTTCTGATTGCGGCGATGTTCGTCGGGCAGGGGACGATCTCCGGCCAGGGTAGTGCGGCCGTCCCGCTGTTGATCATCGGATTGCTTCTGAGCTATGCCGCCGCACCGGGATGGCTGGAACTCGTGTTGATGTACCCGAATCGGGTTGGTGGGATCGCCGCCACTTGCGCGGAAGCGTTCAAGCCCTACAGCCCGGTGCTGTCGAACCTGACCGGGGTTTGCTACTGGTGGGGCTGGATTCCGACGTGCGGGTTGACGGCTCTGCTTTCGTCCGCAGCGATCAACGCCTGGGTCCTGCCGCAGGTTCCGGTGCCGGTGATTGCGTGCGCGATCGTTCTCGGGTTCACCGTAATCAACCTCGCCGGCGTGAAATGGGCGGCGCGTGTTGCCATTCCGATCGCTACACTCTCTGCATTGCTCGCCTTCTGCTCGTCGTTGATTCCGATCTTCTCCGGTATCGTGGACTGGAAACAGGCGTTCAATTTTGAACTGACCCTCCCGTTTCCCGGTTGGTTCGGCGCGGTGACGAGCGCGATGGCGGGGTTGTATCTCGTAGGATTCGCCGCACCGGCGTTCGAGGCCGCCACGTGCCACGTCGGAGAAACGAAAAATCCCGAGAAGAATGTCCCGATCGCTCTATTGCTCAGTGCGGGCATGGCTGCGGTCTACTTCGTTATCTTGCCAATCGTCTGGCTGGGAACCGTGGGCCCGAACGAACTTGGACGCGACCTGATGCTGGTCCTCGGTCCCACATTTGCTCCGCTATTCGGCAGTTTCGCGAAGGCGGCGGCTATTTGGTTCATGATGTTCAACATGCTCCATGGAACGCTGCAGCCGCTGGCAGGGGCCGCGCGGACGCTCTCGCAGCTGGCAGATGACGGGTTGCTACCCGAGTTTTTTGGAATCCGCGCGAAAAATGACACGCCGTGGGTGGCCACCACGCTCACGTCGGCATTCGCGATCTGGTTCCTGCTTATCGGTGACCCGATCTGGCTACTGGCGTCCGCCAACTTTACCTACCTCATCGGGATCGGATTGCCCAGCGTAGCCGTTTGGCTCCTCCGTCGCGACCAACCGGACCGCGCGCGTCCATTCCGGGCACCGAAGGGCACGATCACGCTGGGTGTGATTGCCGCATGCGCCTGGGGCGTCTCCGCGATCCTCGGCTTCCAGCAGTTCGGACTCACGACCGTTCTCATTGGCCTCGTTTTCGCCTACTCGGGATCCTTCCTCTACGCCTGGCGCAAATTTTCCGACCGAAAAAAACTGGGTCTTCCTGGAATTGCGCGTACGCTCCATCTGAAGCTGACCGGTGCCATGCTGTTGGTGCTCATCCTCGATGGAGCGGGTTACTACATCGCGGTCCAGAGCGTGGGTCAGGCGGATGCGGCAAAACTCGCCGTGTTGGAAGACATCTTCGTCGCCGTTGCGATGCTGACGATCGGCGTCGGTTTGGTGCTGCCCGGGATTATTGCCCATTCAGCGGTGGAGGTTTCGCACGCCGCAGCGAGGCTCGTTTCGGGAACGCTGGCGGACTTTTCCCGGGCCATGCAGGCGCTTGGGAGCGGCCGGTTGGATGAGGCGCATGCACGAGTGGACTTCGTTCCGGTCACCGTGAACTCCCGCGATGAGGTGGGGGAGATGGCTCACGCGTTCAATGTGTTGCAATTGGAAATTGCCCGGGCGGCCGACGGACTGAGTGGCGCGCGGGAGGGGCTGCAGCGAGCGAACGAGGCTCTGAAGGAGAGCAACCGCGCGCTGGCTCAACGGGTGGAGGAACTCGCAGCTGCTCTCCGCGAACGGGAGCAGGTGGAAGTCCATCTTCGCCAGGCGAAGGAGGCCGCAGAGTTGGCGGACCGGGCGAAAAGCGAATTTCTCGCCATCATGAGCCACGAAATCCGAACTCCGATGAATGCGGTAATCGGGTTTGCCAACATCCTCTCCGAAACCCCCCTCAACTCGAATCAACAGGAGTGCGTCGATACCATCGCCCGCAGCGGCGAAAGCCTGTTGGTGATCATTAACGACATCCTCGATTTTTCGCAAAGTGAAGCGGGACGACTTCGCTTGGAGACGCAGGCCTTCGACCTCCACCACTGCGTTTCGGAAGCGGTCCGACTGTGCCGACCATCAGGAGAAAAGCCGGTTCGCCTCCGGTTGCAGGTCGATTCCGACGTCCCCGTCTGGGTGATGGGCGACGCCAACCGCTTGCGGCAGATCCTCATCAACCTCATCGGAAATGCGATTAAATTCACCCCGGAAGGGACCGTGCAAGTCGTGGTTTCGCGGCCCGCTGAAGGTCGGGAAAATCAGGCTATACGGTTTGAGATATCGGACACCGGGATTGGCATCCCGGCGAACATGATCGCGAAAGTGTTCAAGCCGTTCCACCAGGTGGATTCGTCAACGACGCGGCGGTTTGGCGGCACCGGACTAGGCTTGTCGATTTGCCGGAAGCTCGTCGAATTGATGGGAGGCGAGATTTGGGTGGAAAGCGAGCTATCGAAGGGGTCGCGTTTTCTCTTCACCGCGCAACTTCCGGAAACCGAAACCCCGATGTGAGACGGGCTGCCAGCCCCTCGGTTTTTCGGCAAACGGGCGTCAGGAGCGGTTTCGATTCTTTTTCTTGGGGGTTCGGTGGGGTTCCGCAAGGAACCCGACTTGCGTTCCTGCCTTCCACCCGCCATGTTCGTCGGATGTCTGCGACGGAAACTCCTGAAGAACGGATCGACTTTTGCGATATGGGCAAATTCACCCAGTTCGTACTGTATTTCTGGGTGCTCACCTTGGGCGCTGCCACCGCCATTTGCGCGGGCTTTGTGTTTCTCGTGGGGATTCTCATGCAGGCCGGCGGGTTCCATTCCCCGTAGGGAGCGGAACTCCGACCTCACTACGGGATGAAGATCCTCCGTTTCGACGCACCGTCCTTCCCGCGGGACTTCGCCCGACTGAACCGCAGATCCGCCCCGTCTCCGGCGATCCAGTCTGCGGTGCAGGACATTCTTCAAGCGGTCCGCCGCGGCGGCGATGCCGCGCTGCTGCGTCTCGCAAAGAAATTCGGTGGACCCGCGTTGCGGCCGGATCAAATGCGAGTGACCGAGCCGGAGATCGAGAAGGCCATGCGCTCGCTCGCTTCCGATGTGCACGAGGCCATTGACACCGCGCGCCGAAACGTGGCGGCTTTTGCGTCCCGCAGTTTGCGCAAAGACTGGACGATGCGAAATGCGCAGGGTGTTCGCGTAGGAGAACGCTTCGATCCCTTCGATCGCGTCGGGATCTATGTACCTGGCGGAACGGCGCCTCTGGTATCTACCGCGGTCATGACCTGCACCCTCGCGGCGACAGCGGGCGTTCCGTCGATTGTCGCGGTTTCCCCGGCGGGCCCGGACGGAACGCTGCTTCCGGAACTCCTCGCGGCGCTACATCTTTCCGGTGCGACAGAGATTTACCGCGTCGGCGGGGCGCAGGCGATCGCCGCGTTGGCATTTGGCACGCCGACGATCGCACCAGTCCGAAAGGTTTTCGGTCCCGGTAACGCCTACGTCGTGGAGGCAAAGCGGCAGGTGTTCGGGACCGTCGCCGTGGACCTTCTGCCAGGGCCCAGCGAGGTTTTCGTGATTGCAGATGACACGGCACCGCCGGAATGGATCGCCGCAGATCTCCTCGCCCAAGCCGAGCACGGGGTCGGGAGCGTCGCCATCCTGGCGACCCCGTCAGAAAGCCTGCTCTCCGCGGTGCAGGCCGCGATGAGGGCACAGTTGAAAGGCCTTTCGCGAGCCGAGTCGCTGCGAACGGCTCTGAAAAACGCCGTGCTCGTGCTTACGCGGGATCTCGACCAGGCGATCGCACTCGCCAATGACTTTGCATCCGAACATCTCACGTTGGCCATTGCCGACCCCGCATCGCGCGCTGGCGAGATCACCAGCGCAGGCGCCATTTTCCTCGGGGCCATCTCGCCCGTTGTGGGTGGAGATTTCGTCGCCGGTCCCAGCCACGAATTGCCGACGGGTGGCGCGGGGAAAAGCTTTGCCGGCTTGACGGTGGACCAATTTCAAAGGCGGGTGAGCGTCGTGGAGTTCGATAAACGCTCGCTTGCCAAGTCCCTTCCGACGATTGAAACCTTCAGCCGTGTGGAGGGCTTGGATGCGCACGGCCGATCCGCGGCCATCCGGTTCGAAACATGATCTGGCGCACGCGTCGGCAGACCTGGGATCTTTCGACGCGGGGGCTGTTGATGGGGATTCTGAACGTTACCCCGGATTCTTTTTCGGACGGTGGTCGCTATGCCACGCCGGAGGAAGCGGGGGAGTGGGCGTTGCAGATGATCGCCGACGGCGCGGATGTGGTGGACATCGGCGGCGAATCCACCCGGCCGGGCGCGGAAGCGGTGTCCGCCGCCGAGGAATGGGACCGAGTCGGGCCCGTGCTCGAGTGGTTGCGGCCGCGCACCGAGGCGGCGCTGTCGATTGACACCTCGAAAGCGGATGTCGCACGCGCGGCGATCGATACCGGGGTGGATATCCTCAATGACGTCACAGGTTTTCAGGACGACGCGATGGTGGAGGCGGCGAGACGATCGGAGTGCGGCGTGGTGATCATGCACATGCGGGGAAACCCGCGAACCATGCAGCGTGAACCCGAGTACGAGGACGTTGTGCGCGACGTGGGCAATTTTCTTCGACACCGTCGTTCCGCAGTTCTAGCGTCGGGGTTGAACCCTGATAGCATCGTGTTGGACCCGGGAATCGGATTTGGGAAGACGCCTGAGCACAACCGCATGCTGCTCGCGGCGACCGGGGCCTTATCCGAACTCGGGGCACCGCTGCTCATCGGACTCTCCCGCAAGTCCTTTCTATCAGCCTTCACCGATCAGGGAACCGTCTCTGAGCGAATTTGGCCCGCCCTGGCGCTGACGAGCTTCTGTCGCGAACACGGAGCGCGCATTTTTCGAGTCCATGATGTCCGTGCGCACCGGGACGCCCTGCGCATGACGGAGGTCATCCTCAACGGAGTTCCCGACGCATGAACATCGAAAAAATCTGGACGTTTATTCAGACGAACTGGACGGCTTCGATCGAGATTCTGATTCTCACGGTCGTATTTTACTACGGGTATCTCTACCTCCGTGGCACCCGCGGGGCGCGGATCCTCATGGGACTCGCGATCATTTTCCTGACGCTCACGCTGGTCTCCCAGATGCTCAATCTCGTGGTCATCAGCTGGCTCGTGCGCAGCTTTTCGGTCTTCCTCGCCGTCGCCCTCGTGGTGATCTTCCAGCCCGAACTCCGCCGCGCCCTTACCCAGCTCGGCAGCCATCCATTTTTCAGCACGGGTTTTCAAAAGAGGGAAACCATCGAGGAACTGATCGACACCGTTTTTGAACTCTCCAGCAAAGGGTACGGCGCGCTCATCGCGGTCGAACGCGAAATCAGCCTCATCACGCTGTCGGAGACCGGGGTCGAGGTGGACTGCGACTATTCCAAGGAGATCGTCCTCACCATTTTTTTTCCGAAAACCGTCCTGCACGACGGCGGGATGATCCTCCGGAACGATCGGATTGTCGCGGCGGCATGCATCTTTCCACTCACGCAGCGCGAGGATTTGGATCGTCACATGGGCCTCCGCCACCGGGCCGGGATCGGCCTCACGGAGGAGTCCGATGCCGTGGCGATCATCGTGTCCGAAGAGACCGGTCAGGTTTCAATTTGTCACAATGGAATCATCGACCGGAATCTGAATGTGGACAAATTTCGCCGTCGGCTGCACCAATTGCTGCTGCTGGAAAAGTATGAGAAGACTGATTCTGAACAATTGGAGGGCGAAGCTGATGTGCCTCGTCCTCGCGACCGCGTTCTGGTACCTCATCCGAGAGAACGTGACGAGTAACCCTGCCGGTCCCGATTGGCCCCGCTCCCCCATCCAACTGCGATGAGCGAAAACCACCGCAAGTTGTTTGGCACCGACGGCGTTCGCGGCGTCGCCAATGTTGAGCCCGTCACGGCGGAAACCGCGCTCAAATTGGGCCGCGCCGCCGCGCATGTGTTCGGATCCCTCGTCGGGATCCCCAAACGTCCAGGGGCCAAACTCCGGATTGTCATCGGAAAAGACACCCGACTCTCCGGCTACATGCTCGAGAACGCGATGGTGGCCGGAATCACCTCGCTCGGCGCAGACGCGCTGATCATCGGACCCCTCCCCACACCGGGCGTCGCCTACATCACCCGGTCGCTGCGCGCCGACGCCGGAATCGTCCTCTCCGCTTCCCACAACCCGTACGAGGACAACGGGATCAAGTTTTTCCGTCACGACGGCTACAAACTCGATGATTCCATCGAGAAGCAGATCGAGAATCTCGTTTTCACTGGAGAGATCGACAACATCCGGCCGACCGCGACGAAAATCGGTAAAGCATTCCGAATCGACGATGCCCTCGGGCGGTACGTGGAATACGTCAAACATAGTTTCCCCCGCGGCAAGACCCTGGAATCTCTCCGCGTGGCCGTCGATTGCGCCAACGGGGCGGCGTACAAATCGACCCCCTGCGTTCTGCGGGAACTCGGGGCGGACGCCGTCATTTTTCACAACGAACCCAACGGGACGAACATCAACGCGGACTGCGGAAGCACGCACCCCGAACACATCGCCCGCTATGTGCGCGAAGTCGGGGCTCGCGTAGGGATCACCCATGACGGCGACGCCGATCGTGCGCTGCTTTGTGACGAGAACGGGGAAATCGTGGACGGCGACGAGATCATGGCAATCTCCGCCATCGATTTCCTCAAAAGTGGCAAGTTGGCATCCAACACGCTCGTGGCCACCATCATGAGTAATTGTGGGCTCGAAGATGCCCTCGCCGCGCACGGGGGCCATGTCGTTCGCACGAAGGTCGGCGACCGCTACGTGATCGAGGAAATGATGCGTCAAGACCTCAACGTGGGTGGCGAGCAGAGCGGGCACATGATTTTTCGCGATTACGCAACCACAGGCGACGGGATCGTGAGCGCCTTGCAGGTCCTCCGGATCGTGGTGGAAACGGGTGTCCCGCTGAGCGAGTTGAAGAAGTGCCTCGTAAAATTCCCACAGGCTCAACGGAATCTCCGGGTGAGGGAAAAACCGCCACTTGAAGGGCTCGCGGAAGTTCAGGGGTTGTTGCGTGAGACGGAGTCCGGATTGAACGGCAAAGGCAGGGTGCTGCTCCGATACTCGGGCACGGAGCCCAAGGTGCGCCTCCTGATCGAGGGACGTGATCAGGATCAGATCGAACGCCAGGCCGATCGCATCGCCACCGCAATCAAGGAAGCCATCGGGGCTTAGAATGATGAATGCGGAAGCCGCCGACGCCCAACTCGCCCGCTTTGACGTCAAAGATCAGTTGATGGAGCATATCGGCGCCGCTCGGGATCACATCCTCAAGCGGGTCGAGGATCCGGATTTCCACACGCACGAACTTCGGACGCGGATGAAGAAGACCCGCTCGTTGCTCCGACTGGTGGTTGACGGGATCCCTCGCGAAGTCGTCAACGCAGCGGTGGCACGGATTCGCTTTCTCAAGGAGTCTCTCGCCTCGGACCGCGACGCCAAGGTGCTTTATGAGCTTGTCGTGGACCTGGACGGGGATCCGCATTGGATTCGGTCCAAAACGGGGAACCCGGCACCGACGATTGTCGAGTTGGTCGATGGCGTGGATGCGCTTGCGCTGGTGATTCAGACGACGGATTTCTCGCGGGTGGATCGGGCCTCGATGCTGAGCGCGTTTTATCAGTCCTACCGCGATGGACGCCGTGCGATGGGTCGCGCGGTCAAGCAGGGGGCGGCCGATCGATTCCACACCTGGCGCAAACGGGTGAAGGATCTGGTCTACCAGTCAAAGGCCTTCGGTGCTCCGCTCAATGACTTCATCCTTCAAGCGGAGTCCCTTGCTGCGGTGTTGGGCCGTGAACACGATCTCTCCGTGCTGCTCGAAGTGCTGGAAGCGGAAGGGAAAGGGCCCGCGCCCAAGGCGTTCATCGAAGGTGCGATCGATCGGCGGAAGCGCTTGCGGAAAGAGGCAAAGGAAATCGGAACCGAGCTATTCGACCGATCCCGCGCTGCGTTCGCGCGCTGGCTTCTCGAACATGCCACTTGAGCGGGGTGGGATCTTCGGATAACCGTCCTTTTTGAGTTGGGCCGCCCGTCGCCTCGATGAGACGCCCCGCCGCTTCCCCGGATTTTTTTCTGTTTCATGCAAACCATCGTCATCGGCCACAAGAATCCCGATATGGACTCGATCTGTTCCGCGCTCGGGTACGCGGAGCTCAAACGGAGGCAGGGACACGCCGGAGTCGTCGCGGGTCGGGCAGGCAATACAAATGAACGCGTGGACTTCGTTTTGGACCGCTTCGGATTTGAAGCCCCGACGTTCTTCGCCGATGTCTCACCGCGCGTCGAGGATGTCATGGCGAAGGACGTCATCACCGCCGATGCCGAATTACCAATCTATCAGGCGATCACGAAGACCATCGAACGGAAGTTCCGTGGGCTTCCGGTGGTCGACTCCCAACGACATTGCGTCGGACTGCTCTCCGCGTTCGAGATCAGCCGTCACCTGCTTCCGCCGATCGAGTCCAAAAACGCCGCACGCGAGGTCGACGCCTCCCTCGAGGCCGTGCGCGCCACGATCAACGGCGAATGCCTCTTCGGATCCGACCTCGAGCGGGTCGACCGGCTAATTCTCGTCATCGCCGCCATGCATATCAGCACGCTGACGCGCCGGTTGGCGACCGTGGACATGAACCGGACCGTCCTGATCGTCGGCGACCGTTGGAATGTGCAGGAGTTTGCGATTGAGAAGCCCGTACGCGCGATTTTGATTACCGGGAATTTGGAGGTCGAACCCCGGATTCTCCAGAAAGCCCAGGCCGCAGGCGTGACGGTCATCCGATCCCCTCACGACACCGCTACCACCGTTCTGTTGGCGCGCGGGGCGGTTTCGGCTCGCAGTTTGATCGAGCACGATTTCCTCTCATTTGCGCCGGAAACGCCGATCCTTGCCGTCAAAGAGGAGGTCGCCACTTCCTCGCAGTTCGTTTTTCCCGTGGTCGATGAAGGGAAACTCGTCGGCGTCTTTTCCAAAAGCGATTTCCTGAAGCCGATCCCGCGTCAGTTGATCCTCGTGGACCACAACGAACGAACGCAGATGGTGAACGGAGCGGAAGACATTCCGGTGATCGAAATCCTCGATCACCATCGCGTCGCGACGCCTCCCACAGAAGCGCCTATCCTCTTTATGAACCTGCCGGTCGGGTCCACCAGCACCATTGTGGCGATCGCCTATCGTCAGGCAGGTCTCAACATTCCGGTCAATGTGGCGGGCATTCTTATGGCAGGCTTGATTTCAGATACGCTGAACCTGACCTCGCCAACTGCCACCCCAACCGATGCAGAGGTTCTCCGCGACTTGGCGAAGATATCCGGGGTCAACCCCACCACGTTGTCGCAGGAGATTTTCTCAGTGGGTTCGCCGTTGGTGACATTGAAGCCCGAGGATTTGATTCTGCTCGACTGCAAGGAGTACACGGAGCTGGGACACAGCTTCAGCGTCGCTCAGGTGGAAGAAATGAACCTCTCGCAATTTGAAGCGCGCCGGGAGGACATTCTCGCCGCGCTTGGATCCTTCCGGGCGGCCCGCGGCTACTTGTTCAGCGTGCTGTTGGTCACCGATGTGAACGCGCAGACGTCCTTGCTTCTCGGCCAGGGTGATGCCCGTTTCCTCGAAATGATCGACTACCCCGAGGTTGCGCCGCTTACTTGGGAAATGGAGGGTGTTGTTTCCCGAAAGAAGCAGGTCCTCCCGTTCCTGCTCGGATTACTGCGGCGGAAGAGCTGAGTCACTCCCGGACATACCGGAGGAACACATCGTCCCTTCGGTACCCGAGCGACTCGTAGAGCGCCTGTGCGGCGCTGTTCGTGCGCGCGGTCGTTAGGCTGATTTCGCGGATTTCGGAAAGCGCGGCCATCGTATGGACGTGCTCCAGCAGCCGACGTGCAAGGCCGCGACCCCGCGCCTGCGGAACGACGAATAGATCATACAACACCCATACGGAGTCGGCCCGTACAGAGCAGAAAGTCGGATAAACCTGGGCGAACGCGAGCGTTTCCTGGGTTTCCTCGCACACGGTGAACCAAATCCGTGACTCGCGGTGCGACAACCGGTCGTGCAAGTAACGTTCCGCGAGTCCGGTGTCCGTGGCTTGCTCGTAGAACTGTCGATACGCATCAAAAACCGGCGTCAGTGTTGCAACATTTTCGGGACCGGCCTCGATCCATTGGGGTTGTGCGGTCATCCGTTTCGCAGGCAGCGCTTGCCATGCTGGCGGACCCGGCGCGGCGGGGCAAGTGCTGGGATGTGTCGGATGGTGCCTCCGTGTGTTTCCAGTTGGATTGCGGGAAGCGCCAACGGTACAAGTGCGGATGGTGTTCCCGCATTTGTCCTGCGTTCATGGAAAGTAACGTCCTGGCGATTTTCCTCGTCGGGCCGATCGCGGTTCTGATCGGGCTCCTGATTTTTTCGCGTCAGCCGCTGGCCGATTCCCACGCGGTGCTTGTTGCCTTCGTAGGGGCGGCGTTCGCCCTCGTCGTGGTTGCGGTTGGATCCGCAGTGGGTTTGTCCCTTGCAAAATCTCTGACCTCGCCTGCGGTGGTCGGGGTCTGGGCGGGCGTGCTGTTGTGCGTGCTGGGGTGGACGTTGCATCGGAGGACGCGGGTCGTTGCGTCGCTGCGAACAGCCCGGGTAAATGTGCGCCTCAACGGATGGAGTCGCACGGAGCAGGCGCTGGCCGCGTTGATCCTGTGTGTCGTGGGGATCGCTTTTTTCCAGGCGGCGCTCACGTCGCCGTCGAATTGGGATTCGCACATCTATCACCTCACGCGGCAGGTGTTCTGGATCGATGCCCAGTCGGTCTTTTTGGAAAAGGCGCCGTTCACGCATTTGCTGACCATGCCGCCACTTGGAGAGTACATCGGCGTAAACCTGTTTCTGCTCTCCGGAGGTGATGCGCTTCATAACCTCGTCCAATGGCTGGCCGGGCTTTCGTGCCTCGTGTTGATTTGGCTGCTCGGTGGGCAGGCGGGCGCGAGTCGGCTTCAAAAATTAGTCGCTTGCTTCGCCTGGCTGACGTTTCCTCCCGCGTTTCATCAATTCTCGAACACGAAGAACGACATCCTTCTTTCCGCGTTTCTGCTCTTCGTTGTCTTCGGCCTCGCGGTGATCTTTTCCCGCCGGGTACTGACGTTTTCGCTGGCGATGATGGTTGGCGCAGGGGCCGGACTGGCGCTGCTGACCAAAGGGACGGCCCTTCCGTACCTGGCCGCAATTTTCCTGTGTGCCGCGGGGGTTCAGTTTTTCCGACCGGTGCGGATTCGCCTACTGCCCATCCTCGCGTCCGCGTGCGTGGCGTTCCTTTTTCTTTCCCCTCATTACATTCGGCAGTTTGGCTACCTGGCCGCCTCCGAGGGACCAGGCGAGCGGCGTCATGTGAATGCCAGTTATCTTCCGCAGGACGCCATTGCCGTCGTGGCACGCAATGTCGGAATGCTCCTGACGGTGCCGAGTGAACCGGTCAATGATTGGATTTTCCAGGCCGTGGAGGCGACGCATCGACTGTTGGGACGCAGTCTAAATGATACCGCGACCGGCTCGAGATCGGGCATCTTTGCCGTTGCGTATTCCACTAATGAAGACAACTCGAGCGCGCCGGCCCAAGTATTAGTCATTGCGATCGCTCTTGGAGTTGCGTGCTGGCAATGGAGGTCAATGAACGGACCCCACCGCGTGTGGTGGGTGGTTTCGGTTCTGGCATTTATCCTGTTTTGTTGGTTGTTCCGCTGGCGCCCGTGGCAGGCTCGTTTGCTCGTTCCAGAGATGGCATTGCTTGCACTTCCCGCATGTATGAGTCTGGTGCGGGCTCGCTTTGCCAAACCGGTTGCGTGGATGATCGTTTTCCTGTGTGGTGCGGCGTTGCTGCCACACCTCGGGGCTTACGATCGTCCCATTTATGGAGAGCGCGCGATCTTTGCCCAACCCAAGACGCTGCGCGACGCGATGTCCGGCCCGGCGATTTCGCAGGCGGTGCTAACGGATGTTGCTGCGCCCATTATTAACGCATTCGACATTAAGAGTCTCGGATTTGATCCGAAGGATCAGCCCACGTATTTGTTTTTGAAATCCATCCTGCTGAACCGCCCCAGACCACCTCGAATTGAAACGATCGACGAGGCGCGCGACGCGCTGTGGGCGGGCCGTCCGGGGCCGCAAGCGATCCTGCTGCGTGAAACGGGCGGTGCATCCATAGGCGGAGCGGATTTGGTGACGCATGGTTACGCCCTGGTGTTCCATAGCGGCGGTTGGGAGCTTTGGCTGTGGAAAGATCTGGTCGAAAGCGTGCGTGCTTCCACCGTGTCCCCGCCATTTGCGGGCATCGATGACCTGCGTGGGTTTGGGGACCCTTCGAGATTTATCCGTAGCGCGCAACCGGTGCTATTGAGGCCCGTAATTGACGGGCGGGCAGAGGTGCGGATCCCTGCGCACGCGGAGCCGGTGCTTTTGCAGGTGGGAACCGTCCGCAACCGCAACGATCTTGACCTGCGCATTCTTCTCGACGGGCGTAAGATGGCATCCTGGTCCCTCGACAAACGTTCGCCGCGGGTGGGTCGGGAGTTTGTGATTCCGCCTTCGGATTCGCCCATCGTGCTCACGCTGGAGGCGACCCCGTCCGGGGTAGGCTATTTCCTCAGCCGACTCAGTATTCGTCCGGTGCGTTAGGAAAGGGTCGCGCGGCGGCGCAGCGGGCTAGCGTGGACTTAGGACCGCCCTTTGGGATCTAATGCGTCACGCAAGGCGTCGCCGGCGAAGTTAAGCGCCAGCAGAGTGGACGCCATTGCGAGTGCCGGGAAGACGAGCAACCACCAGTGGCTGCGAACCGGATTAATCGCGGAGGCCCCATCGGCCAGCAGCAGACCCCAGCTCGCCAGCGGAGCCTGAACCCCCACCCCGAGGAAACTTAAGAACGATTCGTCGATGATCACCGCCGGAATCGTTAGCGTGAGGTAAACCACCGCGATCCCGATTAGGTTCGGGAGGAGATGGCGAACGATGATCTGAAAATGTGTCTGCCCCAACGCCCGTGCCGCGGTGACGAACGTGCGGGTCTTTAACGAAAGGACCTGACCCCGCACAATCCTCGCCATCGTGAGCCACTCAATGAGCCCCAGCGAGACGATGAGAAGCACGATGCGTGAACTTTCCGCCAGCCATCCCACGCCGACCGCCGAGGCAAAATCCCGCACGTGATCGTTGAAGGCATTGAGAAAAATGAGGATGAAGATGAGGCGGGGGACGGAGTAAAGGATGTCCACAATCCGCATCATCACCGCGTCTATTTTCCCCGCCGCGTATCCTGCGATCATTCCGTACGCGAGTCCAATACTCATGCTCACGAGCGCGCCAGCCAGGCCGACCAAAAGGGAGATGCGTCCCCCCTCCAACACACGGTAAAGCAGATCGCGGCCGTTGATGTCTGTCCCAAACGGGTGGGCAAGACTCGGCTCCGCATAGCGAAGGGGTCCGGGCATGCCCGCGGAAGCCGGGAGGAACAGCGGTCCGAAACAGGCTGCTGCGGCCATGAAGCCCAGGAAAAGCAGCGAGATCCTCGCGGTCGGCTTTCGCCACAGCATCCTTAGAACGCCACCCTTATTCATCGAAAGCAATCCGGCGGTCGAGGACGTGGTACGCAATGTCCACGACGAGGTTAAGACTGACAAGCAGGACGCAGTAAACGATCACCACTCCTCCGAGCAGGAATCCGTCGCGGTTAAGGATCGAGTTTACAAAAAAGCCGCCCGCTCCCGGGATGTTGAATACCGTCTCGACCACGATCGATCCCGTCAGAAGGTTGGCTGCGAGCGGCCCCAGGAACGAAACGACCGGCAGGATCGCGACTCGCAAGGCGTGCTTGTAGATGACCACCCGCTCGGGCAGCCCTTTCGCCCGCGCCGTGCGAACGAAATCATTTTGTAGGGTCTCCAGCATGCTGCCGCGCATCAGGCGCGCGATGTACGCCGTGTAAGGGGAGGCGAGAACGATGGTGGGAAGGATGAGGTGTTCCCAACCGCCCCAACCTCCGACCGGGGACCATTTTAGCCAGAGTCCGAAAATCAGGATCAGGAGCGGCCCCGTGATGAATGTCGGCAGAGAGATCGCCAATAGAGCCACGAGCATGGAGCTGGTGTCCACCGCCGTGTCCCGACGCGTGGCAGCGGTGACTCCGAGCGTGACGCCCACGGCGGTCGCGAGCAGGAAGGCGCACCCGCCCAGTGTGGCGCTGACCGGAAGCGTTTGGGCAAGGATTTCATTCACGGATCGATTCCGATATTTGGTGGAATCCCGAAGGTCGCCGCGGACAAGGTCCGCAACGTAGCCCGAGTACTGCTCCCACAGAGATCCGTCGAGTTTGTACTTTGCGAGCAATTGCTTCTCGATGGCCGGCGGCAGCTTGCGCTCGCCATCAAAGGGTCCGCCGGGGGACAGGCGCACGAGCACAAAGGTCAGGGACACCACAAAAAACAGCACGAGCCCCATCGCAAGGATGCGCTTCAAAAGGAAAATCAGCACCGGTCCCCCTGCTTCATGAAGCGCGAATCATCCGCGGAGAAACGGGATTCCGCAATCCGAATGCAACGCCATCCCCACGTGCGCTCTGGCGGCACGCGATCTGCTGTGGCATTCTCCCGGAATGACCCTGCTTCTCACCGGTTCCACTGGATTCGTCGGACGAAACCTGCTGCTGCGCGTCCTGCGCGACGGGTCGTTTCAACGCATCGTGCTGCCGGTTCGCGACGAGGCAAAATTGCGTAGACAGCTTGCCGCCGATGGATTTCCTTCATTACCCAAGGGCGTCGAGGTCCGGCCCTCGTACCCCGCCGCATGGGAAAAGCGCGTTCGATGCGATGTGGTCGTCCACGCAGCGGCCGTTCTGTTCGGTCGCTCATGGGAAGAATACGAACGCGTCAACATCGAAGGAACACGGGCCCTCCTCTCCGCCGTCTCGGGGAAACCTCGCGTCATTCTGATTTCCTCGCAGTCCGCCGGTGGACCCACACCGCGTGGAACGACATTCCGGGACGAGAAAACGGCCGATGCTCCAATTAGCGATTATGGGCGCTCCAAGCGCGACATGGAGCGCATGGTGTTCCGTGAATTTCCGAATGCCAATGTCCTCGCCCTGCGCCCTCCCATGGTCCTCGGGGCACGCGATCTCGCCACGCTTCCCCTCTTCGCCATGGCGGCATCGCGGATCCGCGTGAAGCCCGGATGGGCGCACAAAACCTATAGCTGGATAGCCGTCGAGGATCTCATCGATGCCATCCTCGCCACCCTGCGCCCGGATCCTCCGGAATCCAGACGCCGGGTTTTCTACGTCGCAAATCCGAACTCGATCACGGATTCCGAGCTGATCTCTGCCGCTGTACGTGCGTCGGCCGGACCCCGCGGGATGGTTCTCCGCCTCCCCCAAACGGTGCTGCGGATCGCCGCCAAAGTGGTGGACGCGGTTCCGTCCCTGCGGTCCTCGGTGCCGAGCCTCACCCGCGACCGCGCAGTCGAACTGTTCCGCGATCGCTGGGTCGTTTCAGGCGACGCGTTTTCAGCCGCATTCGCTTTTACCCCGACACGAACGCTGGATTCCGCGCTGGAATCCTGGGTGGCGCAGCGCCGGTCAACCGAATCGCTTTGAACCGACCGCAACCCTCACATCGCTGGTTCAGGCATTTGCGCTTGCAAAAACCGGGGACGTTTCCATTTTCACCCATGCGCTTTGTCCGCTTCCTCCTTTTCGTTGTTCTGGCCACCCGGGTTTCGGCACAGGAGGCCAAACCACCTGCGGACAACCGATACGACGTTCTCGGGAAAATGCTCGCCCCAGTGGTGAATATTCTTCTCGCGGGTCCGAAGGGCCCCAACCGCGGCTCGTCCATGACGATCGAGGTCACGGAAGTAAATGGACGCCTCCCCGCGCAGTTCAAAGGAGCCTCGCTGTTCGCAGCGGTTCAGAACCCAGACAAAGTGAAGTTGGTGGCGCCGGTTCTGGGCGATGAAGTCACCGTGTGCCGAAACGGAAACGAAGTGTGGGCCACTCCCGGTGCGAAAATTGAGTTCCTTCTGGGTCAGTTCAAAATCAAACCGGGCCCTTCGCGCAAATCGAACACCCCTCTCGTCCTCCCCATCACAGCGCAGCAGGCGATTTTTCTTCCCGCCCTCTTCTCCTTGAACGAGGGCGGCTATGAGTCCGTAGAGGGAGTCAATTGCCGGCTGATTGAGGGAGGTCTCACGCCAGAGTTGGGAACGGCCGCCAAGGCGGAGGATTTTCGAGCGCGCTTTTGGGTCGGACCAGGCTATATCCCTCGCCAGGTGGAAATCGTCAGAAAGGACTTCTCCATGAGAGTCGCTTTGCGCGATCTGATTTTCGTTCCCTCGCTGCCGGCCTCGACTTGGGAGCCGCCAGTCGGCGTCACAGACATCTACCGATGCTCCCCAGAATACCTCGAGAGGGTCCTGTTTGTGGTGATGAATTCGTTGCAAATGAAGGAAGAAGACGCCCCTTGGGCAAAGGCCAAATGACTGCGGCATGGACAACCACCGCCGGGATTCTTAACCTGAAGGGATGACGACCGGGTTCGGACCGTTGCTCGCGATCGGGCTGATCTACGCATTCCGCGAATCGACGCTGGAAGGAAAGATCATCCTGATCTGCCTGTTCTTCGCCTCGATCTTCAGTTGGTCAGTGATGCTCACGAAGATTCGAGCGCTGCAACACGCGAAGCTGCAATCGCGCAAGTTTACGGGTCAGTTCCGGCGCGAACAATCCCCGCTGCGTCTCTTCGAGCGCGGTCTGAAGTTTGATGGTTCCCCACTATTTGAAATTTATCGCGCGGGATGTCGGGAGCTTTGTTTGCAAATGCTCGGCTCCACGGAAATCGACGAGACGTTTTCCGCGCGGCTCGCAGATGCCGACAAAATCACCCCCGCGCAGATGCGGGCCGTCGAGGCCGCCATGGATCGCGCGGTGGGCGAGTCCGCACTCAAATTGGAATCCCAGATGATCATCCTCTCCACCGCCGTCAGCGGAGCACCGTTTCTTGGCCTGCTCGGAACCGTCTGGGGCGTCATGGATGCCTTCAGCGGCGTCGCGCAAGCCGGCAGCGCGAGCCTCGCCGCAATGGCCCCCGGAGTCGCAGGGGCGCTGATCACCACGGTGACCGGTCTGCTCGTCGCCATCCCCGCGATGTTCGGCTACAATTTCCTCGTCGTCAGCGTGCGCTCCATGGTCGTGCGCAGCGAGAATTTCACCGCGGAGCTGGCGTCTGATTTCGACCACAAATACGTCAACCACGGGAAGTAACGATGCGCAGCCGCCGCCGCTCTCACACCGCCGGGATGCAGACGTTAACCGAGCTGAACGTCACGCCTCTCCTTGACCTCGCCTTCGTCCTGCTGATCATTTTCATGATTACCACCCCGCTGATGGAGAACAGTATCGACCTCGTCGTCCCCACAAGCGGAGCCGCTACGAAGGCGGTGAATCCCTCCGACGTGCAGACAATTTCCATCGACCGTGAAAGCTTTCTTAAGTTCAACGAGAAGGAGATCACGGGCGATGCATTGGAGCTTCAGCTCCGCGAACTCAAAGCCGCCAATCCACAACTGGCGGTCGTGATCCGGCCTCATCGCGAACTCACGGTGCAAAGATTTGTTGGCGTGATGGACATTCTTCAGCGCGTAGGCGTGTCCCGCGTGGGACTCATGACGCAACCGGAATCTCCTTCGTCTCCAGCCACTGGTTCGGAGCCCTCGCCCTCGCCGTCCGCTCAACCGTAGGGGCTGCATGGCAGACAGGCGCTTCCTGCGGAACCTGGCGGCGGTCGCAGCCGTTCACGTCCTCGGCGTGATCCTCGTCGTTTGGTTCTCCGAACGGGAAATCCAGAAGCCCAAGGAGCAAATCCTTTGGCTCGACGGAGGATCGCTCGCTGCCAGCCTGGGAGCCGCCCTGCCACCCGCCCCAGAGCCGGATCCGGCAGTAACCACCCCAGAGCCGGTTTCAACCCCGGAACCCACCCCCGAGCCATCCATCGAACCATCCATCGAGCCCACGCCGTTTCCGACTCCCGAGCCAACGCCCGCGCCGACACCAGAACCGACTCCCGAGGCTCCACTCCCCACTCCCACCCCTCCACCGGACGTCGCGGAAAACGAGCTGCCCACGCCCACGCCAACGCCAACGCCAACGCCAACGCCAACGCCAACGCCAACGCCAACGCCAAAACCGAGCGCCACTCCCACTCCGAAACCCACCGCGACTCCGACTCCGAAGTCGACGGCAAAACCGAGTCCGAAACCGACGGCCAGCGCGTCTCCCAAGGCGTCACCCAAAGCTTCGCCAAAGCCGAGCAGCTCGCCCAAGGAAAAACCCTCCGCCTCGCCAAAGGCGTCCGCTTCTCCTAAGGCGTCCGCATCGGCCAGCGCAAAGCCCAAAGCCAGCGCTGGGGCGTCCGGTTCTCCGACGGGTTCCGTCACTCCTGGGTCGCCGACGGGTCAAGCGACGCCGGGCGGCAAAGCTCACTCGGGAGATCCTCAAGGCAAGGGGGGAGCTGGGGGAGGGGAGGGATCAACGTCTGGAGCTCCGGGCGGGGTCGCATCGGAGTTCGCCTGGTACTTCGAAATGCTGCATGACCGTTTCTACGGAAACTGGGAGCAGCCGACGTCGATTTTCGAAAACCGCAAAAACTTCGTCTGCACGGTCCGGGTTCGCGTGGAACCGGACGGAAAGGTGAGCGAGGTCAGCATCGTGCAGGGGAGTGGAAACCCGGTCATGGACGAGTCCGTCCTCGCCGCGGCCCGCAAGGTGGGCCATATCGATGCCCCTCCGGCCAAGCTCCGCAAGGACGGGGCGTTCGAAATCAATATCAACTTCGAACTCGAGTGATCCTCGATGCCTCAGTTGGAACTACCATGAAGGACATGAAGAGCATGAAGATGGACGAGAACCATGTTCTGACCTGTCTTGATCGCGTTCACCGAACGGGTCGCGTGCATCTCTGCAGCCTTTTTCCAGCCATTTCTTTCACGCCCTTCCTGTTCTTCATGGTGAAATTAGCTGCTCCTTGGATTTGAAGTGCGGGATTGAGGGTGATTCGTGCTGGCGGGATGCCCCTACTCCCAGCGCGGACGCTGGCAGCCCATCCACGCAGCCAGCAATCCGATGATCACGTGGAAAACCAGCACGTACATGCAAAGGATTTCCGGCGAGAGCTTCGTCTGAGCGACCATCTGAATGATATCGTAATACCGCTCGCCTCGGAGGGTTTGAAGGGTGCCCGACCAGCTCCAATAAGCCGCAATAAACGGACGAACCCCTTCCCCGAGCCACGTGGGCAGAGCGAGCACCGCGCCGGAGAGCGGCAGTTGGAAACCGACAAGATAGATCGATACGAGCGATGCCTGCTCGGCCGTTCCCATCCAGCTCGAGATCGCAAGACACACCGACGTCATCGCCGCATTGACGAGCAACAGGAAAAGCAGTTGCGACCCCAGTTGCCCCGGAAATCCGCAAACGAAGTGCACAAAGAGCCCCATCCAGAGCGACTGCGCGAGGACGAGCCCGCCCAGAAAAACCGCCTTGCTCGCGATGTAGGCTCCGGGTCGGACCCCCGCCAGCCGTTCCTTTTCGAAAATCAGCCGTTCCCCCGCAATTTCGCGACCGGAATTGTTCGCCCCCATGAGCGTGAGCAGGATCACCTGGAACATCACGATTCCGGAAACCAGGCTCCCGACGCTGGTGGCCTGGACGAGGAAGTTTTTCGCCTCCACCAGCTGCTGCATGACGTTCAGATTCATTCCCATGCTCAGATTCTGAATCTGTGGGAGTCCGTTCCATGCGAACACCGCGACGAGGAGGGGGAAGCCCACGATCAGGCCGATCTGAAGAAATAGCTGCGCGCGTGTTCGGAGAAAAATCGTCCACCGGCGCTGCAACAGCACGAGGAACTGGGCAAACGGACCCGGGAGCGGGGAGACGTCGTCTTTGTCGTCGTCGTCCGCCTCTTCGTTGACCACCGTCGCCTCAACTTCAACGGCCGCGTCACCCGAGGGCTCCGTCGTTGAATGCGTGGGCGGCTTCCATTTTGCGTCCGCGTCCGCTTCCTCGGCTGTCTCCTTGGGCGGAGGGGGAGTCACCTCGTATGCGCTGCGGTACTTGCGCCAGGAGTCGTGCCACTCGGCGGGTTCCCGCTTCTCGAGTTGGCCGAAAAGCTGGTGGGGATCGCTGACTCGGAAGTAGTGCGAGAGGTACTTTGGGGGGCCGTGGTACGCCAGGACCCCGCGGTAGAGAACGGCAACGGAATCGTACTGATCGAGGTGTCGCAGGGAGTGGGTGACCGAAAGCACGAGCCGACCCCAATCGTGCGAGATGGTGTCGAGCAACTTCACGATTTCGTCTTCGGCTTGCGGGTCGAGTCCGCTGGTCACCTCGTCGCAGAGCATTACGGAGGGGGCGCTGACGAGTTCCATTGCGAGCGCGAGGCGGCGTTTTTGGCCCCCGGAGAGCACGCGGACGAGGCGTTCGGCGGGTTCCATCAGACCCACTTTTGAGAGGATGCGGTCGACGGTTTCTTCTTTCGAAACATCCTTTGTTGCTCGGACGCGCAGTCGGAAGGAGGTCTCGACGCACTCGCGGACCGTGAGTTCTTCGTGGGCGATGCTGAACTGCGGCACGTACCCGATTTCTGACGGAGAAAAGTCCTTTTCGACGAGGTCCTGCCCGTTCCAAGCGATCCGGCCCTCCTCGCGGCCCTGTGCGACGCCGGCGATCAGCTTGAGCAGGGTGCTTTTTCCACATCCGGATGGTCCAACAACCGCGGTGAAATGGCCGCGCGGCAGCGTCATCGATACATCCGCGAGGAGGGGTCGGACCGACTCCCCGCCGCCTACAAAGAGACTGACATCCTGCAGTTCAAGCACAGTGGGGCAGGTTCTACGGGATGCAGGAAAGATTCAATGGGAAAACGAGCGAGCGCGAAGGGGGCGGTAATGGTGGTTTATGAGGTTTCCGCACCAAAATTCAGACTGTCGGCGATCTTTTGGAGATCCGGCGAATATGCTGATAGGACACCAAATCTACGTACCCAGAGTCGTCCTCAATCACCAAAACTTTCTTTCCCAAGAGAACATGATCGGGCGTCGGAATGGAATACCCGACATCCTCCGCCACACCGATGCTGAACGGCTCAAAAGGAAGAGCATGCAACAGCTTCTCGATCTGTTCCCTCATGATCAAAATATAACGAGATCCCGCCCCCAAGACAACCATCTCCCTTCGCGGCCTTCGCGTCTTCGCGCGACTCCCTCCCCGTCTTGGTCACAAACTCTTTTGCCCTTCCAGAAAGGCTAAATGTCAGATGTTGGTACTTGACCCCTTTTCTGCCCCAATCTACGCGCTGTTTTCTTAAAAAATCTCCAGGCACGTCGCAGTTCCATCCCTCTCGAACGCAAAAATCGCTTCCGCGTGCTTTCTCAGCATCGACTCAATCACACCGGTCGGCTGGTTTCCACATCTCAGCCAGATCACTTTCGGGGGCGCACCGTAAAGCGCGGCCATGTCTGCGAAGTCGGAGTCTTTCGAAACTATCACGTGCCCGCTTTTTCCGGCCTTGTCCCAGATCGTCCAGTCATCGGCTTCCGCCAGTCCATCGAGGCGCACTTGGGAGGATTCGGGAAACAAATCGGCCAGCAGTTGGCAGAGTTTGAAGCTGAGGTTTTGGTCAAAAAGCAACTTCATGCCGCATGAAGCACGCGTCGCTCCCGGTCTGCGGCATATGCGAGGCAGGCGAGGATGTCGTCCTCAGTGAGTTCCGGGTAATCGTCGAGAATTTCCCGGTGCGACATTCCAGCGGCGAGCCAACCGAGCACATCCTCGACAGCGATCCGCATCCGGCGGATACATGGACGCCCACCACGCTTGCCTGCTTCGATGGTGATGATCTCTCGGTAATTCATGGCAAGAGATCTACTACCACCAGACAAGCAAGTGTGCATGGAATTCTTCGGCCAAACTTGCCGGCATCGCATCGGCCGCTGGTCGCATTTCGTGCATAATTCGATGGGAAGATGACACGATTCTAAATAATCTGTGCAATCAAGTACGTGAAACAACACTCGCGGATCTGGTTGATCGTGATCGCTGTTTGGTATGTCATCTTGCCTGCAAGGCTAATAGTGACGTCTGCGTGGGAGAGGCTGACAGTGATTCGGAACGCCACCGAGACAGCTCAGGCCACCGTAATTGCTCTCGTTCCCGAAATTCACAACTCCATAAAGTTTCAGTATTCAGTTTCGGGAAGATCGTACGGGGGGCTGCATTCTGGCCTAGCAAACAGCGGGCTTCAAGTAGGGCAGAAGGTTGACTTCCATTATGTTTCAAGTGATCCAAGTAAGGGCTACATTGGTATGGCACCCGCTGTTTATACTGATTTTTTGTTGGTCGCTGTGCTCTCAGGCGTACTCGCGTTACTGTTTATGTGGAAATGGCCATCGACTGAGTGGTGAATGGGGCGCGCCCCGAACGAGGGCGGAATCGTGACATGCCCGCCGCGGGAAGACCTGATACGCGGCGGTGACGTCCAGATGAAACTTCGTGAACATCTGCCCGCCAGAGATGCCGTCACATACCGAGCGCCGCGTTGGGGGGCAGCTTTCAAAACCAAATCTCTTTGCCGTTGCGGAAGAGCCTCGCATAGTATGTGCCTGGAAAATGGCGAACGAAATCGTGCGACCGTGTTTTTTTCCCACCGGTTTACCACGGATTGCCCTACTTTGTCGGTTCCCGAGATTCGCCCTGTAGAACAGGAGCGTAGAACGGGTGATGGAGGAGGAGCTTTTCCACGTCATTTACTCTGTAACGCGCCCGTAGCTCAGGGGACTAGAGCAGTGGATTTCTAATCCATAGGTCGCAGGTTCGAATCCTGCCGGGCGTGCCACGGGTTACCCGAAGGGAGAACCGTCACGGGGATTGCGTTTCGGCCTCCGTTACGGGATTTTAACCGAGGCATGAAAAAACGGTTGATCCTCGGAATTGCGGTGGTTTTGGTCGCGGCCGTCGTGGTGGGAGCGATTGCCATTCGCCAGTCCGTGCAGACGTATCTGCGCAGCGATGCGTTTCGCGCCATGGTGTCCGGCTTCACCTCCCGTGCGCTCGGCGTTCGCGGGGACTTCGCGCCGTTTCAGTGGGCCGGGAGTTCTGTCTACTCCGAAGACTTCCAGGCGACGGGTCGTGAGGGAACACGTCTGTCCGATTTCTCCGCATCCCGCATCCGCGCGGAGCTGAACTGGCGGGCCGCGTTCGAGGGGGAGTGGCGGATTGACCGACTCGATGTGGGACAGGCCCGCATTCTGCTCGGCGCGACTCAGCCGCCGGAGGACGCCGCTCGGGCGGATGAAGCAGCCCCGGCTGCAGCGGCCATGCCGAAGCTTCCCGGCTTCGTGCAGGCCTGGCTGCCAAAACGCGTCAACCTTGCAGAGGTTGTCGTTGCAGATGGAAACATTGTCTCGGAGGGCTCCGGTGAATTCGCATTGAAACGCTCGGAATGGACGATCCGACCTTCCGGGAACGGGTGGGAGATCTCCGCAAAGCAGGGGTCCCTCAATGTCGCCCAGTATCCGACGCTCTCGCTCGAGTCCGCACGCGCCCGCTTCCAGGGCGGGATCTGGTTTCTCACACATTCGCTTCTGCGAACCGAACGTGAAGGTGTGCTCAAAGTCGACGGCGAATGGGATCCGGAGAAAACGACACGTCTCCGCGTCGGATGGGAACAAGTGCCCTTGGAACGCTGGATCCCCGAAAAATGGCGCCCGCACGCAAGCGCCATCGCCGCGGGTCAGGCCACGGTCGAGGGCAAATCCACCGACCTCGCCACTTGGACGGTGTCGGGCGATTTCACGCTTACCGACGGACAAATCCACGACTTCGCTTTCCTCGATCAAATCGCCACGTTCACCCAGGCGCAGCAGTACCGACGTCTGTCGCTTCAAAAAGTGCAGGGTCGCTTTGAATGGAAGCAGGGAGCCTGGAAAGTGGAACGCTTTGTCGCGGAATCACGCGGGCTTTTCAAGGTCGAAGGGACATTCCATGTCTCTGCCAACGGTGATCTGTCGGGAACGCTCGATGTGGGCGTGACCGGGCAGAGCTTGCAGTGGTTGCCGGGGTCGAGGGAGCGGGTCTTCACGGTAGCGAGGGACGGCTATTTGTGGACCCCGGTGAAAGTTGCGGGAACGGTGGAGCGTCCGACGGAGGATCTTTCGGGACGATTGGTGACGGCCGGCGCGCAGGAAGTGATCACCAAGCCGATCGACTCCGCTCCCGCTGCGGTTCGCGATGCGGCGGAGCGCGCGATTGAGGTGTTGACCCCGTTTCTCCGCTAAAAAAATTTTGCGGGATCCACTGCGTCGCGCGCATGACTTTGGCATGCTTTGTGCTAAGTTATTTCGTAGAATGATCACTGCGAATTGTCGGGCGCGGTTGACGGGGGACGACTTCGATTTTGTCGTTCGGGTTTTGGCCAAGCGCGAAGGGGATCACGGGGCGTTGAGTCGGTTGTTTTCCGATGAACAGGCGCGCGACGAGTTGCTCGATGACAGCTCGCTCGTCGATGCGATTCTCGACTCTCCTGAAAGTTTGCGAATTAGTCCGCACCTCTACTTTTATGTCCTGTGTCGTCGGGTGCTGAAGGATCCCGTTCTTCGCGATCGTGCGGTGGCGGATTACATTGCGTCACTCCTGGAAGGATTTTCCAGGACGCAGCGGTTGAATGCGCCCGAGGAGATGAGCGAACAGGATTTGCATTATGTCTCGGACGCGTTGATGGCGCTGACGCGTGCGACGCCCCGCGAGGCGTTTCTGGTGCGAACGCACTTGGCGAACTGCGCGCTCTTTTCCAGCGGACTCTTTAGCGAGAACATCGAGAAGCGCACGTTGCGGGGCGCGCCTGGTCTGGCCTTTTACGAGGAGGTTGGTCGGATGAACTTCCATCTTGCGAGCTCGCATCACGATGCGAAGCGTTTTGGATTGGATGCCATTTTTCGGCAATTGGCTGGCGGTTTTCGCGAGGCGCGCCTCGCGTTGAACCAACTGGCCGCGCGACTCATGCACTTCGAACCCGCACCCTACCCCGGCATTGGATGAACCACACCCTCTTCTCTGAGATCCAGCGATTGTTTGAACGCACGTACGCCAGTATCGGCGTGAATCTCGAGGAGTGCCTCATCGACGACCCGCATTGTCGTCAGTTAAGCGCCATGGCCGGCGCCCAGGCCGCGGAGTTGAGCATGATCGCTCGCACGTTCCTGCGCACGGCAGACGGTCGCCTCAAGATTGGAATCTATTATTCCAAGTGGCTCATCGAGCAGTTGGAAAAACACGATCCGCGCGCAGGGTTAAGCGAACTTAATATTCGTGCGCTAATTGCGTTCGTCGAGGAGATCAATCACGCGCTGCATGCATCGCTGCAGTTCCTGAACGGACGCCTCCCCGCGCGATCGGAGGAGTATGCGCGCAACCTGGAACTCCAGGGGCAGGTTGACACGTATCTCGTTCTGATGCTGTTCACGGCGTTCTTTCGTAAGCCGGGGAAAATGACGGCGCGGGATCGTCGCTGGCTCCGCTTTCACATGTTTAACGCCGACAATCCCCGGCGTTACCGCGATCCGCAGATCGCGTGCCGGTACCGGGAGACAACCTCTCTTGCTTCGAAGTACACCCGGTACCTTGACCAGTTGAACAACTTGGGTCGCATCGAGGAGATTCGCGCGTTTCATCTTTTGGACTACGACGCGAAGAAGACGCGGATCCTCGCGCTCACGAACGGCTCCCGGACATAACAGGAACAGGAGCCGGGGTCTCCGACCCCGATCGTAAGGAGGGAAAAGTGGCTTCGCTAAGTTAAGTCGGGGCTGGTAAGCCCCGGCTCCTGTTCCAAAACGCGGAAACGACCGCCAGCACCCTCCTCGCTGAGGAGAAATCCGAGAACGGCGTTTTTATTTGCGCGTTTTTTCAACGAGGGAGACTGTCGGAGCAGAAATTCCCGCTGATTTTCAAAGCGCACCGTCTTCCATCCCAACTCCGCACCCCACGCGGTGAGGTCGGTAAAATTCACGTCGGTCGTCAGATCCTGCCAGCCCATGCGTCGGTAAATCTCCTCGCCCTCCATGCGCTGGTGATGGAAGTAACCCCGCAGCGTTCCGCGGGGACGCCGGTGGTAGAGCGTTTCAACGGACTCGCCGTAGTCGATGGTGAGCATGCGTCCGCTTTTCCAAAGCGGCGCCCAGTCGCGGAGCCAGTCGCGGTAGGGGAATGCGACTTCCACCCTTTGCCCCTGCGGAAATTGCGCAAGCGCCGCGAGAGCGGAAGACGTTTCGCGCGGCGGCAATCCCGCTTCTTCCTTCCAATTGCCCTCCGAAAAATGCACGAGGAGTTCGCGCCACGACTCTCCGTCTTTCATGTATACGTTCACCGGAAAGGCGTCTGCTAGTTCGTTGGAGAACAGGATCGCGTGCCCTCCGCTGGCAGTCAGAGCGTCCTGAAGCGTGGAATGCCATTGGATTTTGGTGTTTTTGAGCAGGAACTGTTGTTTTTCGCGCAGTGCCTCGGAGATTTCCACGATGTGATAGCGGACACTGGAGCGTCGCAGCCATCCCAACCGTTTTTGGATCCCGGCTGCGAGCGCGCCGTTGCCTCCGCCGATTTCGATCCAATGGCGCGGACCCGGATGCTTGAGTTGCCTCGATGCCGCGCAGGCCCAGGAGGTGATTGCCGAGGCCAGAGCGGGGTGCATCGTCGCGGTCGTCGCAAAATCGCCACGTGCGCCTACGTCTCGAATATTCCGCGCGTAGTAACCGCGTTCGGGGTGGTAGAGCGCCTCTTCCATGAAGCGGGCCACGCTCCACCCGGTTGGCATGCTCATGCACCCACCTGACGGAGCAGGATATGAATCGTTTCAATGAACTCCATCGAGCGCAGGAAGACCTGGCGGGCGAAGCCGCGCAGGGAAACCTGAGGGGCGGCAAGGATGAGCAGCGCCGATAGGATGAGGAGGTTCATCAGATAGATCAGGACGAGCGAGAAAAACACGCCGCCGTACGTGAGGTCACTCTGACCTTTCGGAATCATGACGCACGTAAAGCTGAGGTGGAATGCCCAAGTGACGCCAACTGCCGCGTAGAGGATCGTGCGATACGGCCA